>Ga0208916_10001267_pt1 | contig 10982 bp, 11 predicted proteins | sample DEB19_08_DNA_5_FD_184523 | JGI IMG/M metagenome (GOLD analysis project Ga0208916, IMG submission 184523) | Aqueous microbial communities from the Delaware River and Bay under freshwater to marine salinity gradient to study organic matter... | ecosystem: Environmental > Aquatic > Marine >... | reverse complement strand
GGTGACGATGCGGAACTTGCCCAGCCGGTCACCCATCGGGCCGTAAAACAACTGGGAAGCGCCATAGACCACGGCAAACATCCAGACCACCCGGGCCGCTTCGGTGATGCTGACGCTGAAGACCCGCGACAGCTCTGGCAGCATGGCATCGCAAATGCGCTGAATCGCCATGCTGCCGAAAGTGGCGAATGACAACAGCAAAGCGGAACGTTGGGTGGAGGCGGAAAGAGTGGACAAACGGCGGGTGGGAAAAATGAAGTCCGAGACAGACAAGGTCGATGTTACCCGCGCGCCAAAGCTTGACTTCGTCGAACGGATAAGCACCTTTCTGTCACATGTTGCTGCGTTGTTGGTCGAGGAACCAGTCCAAAATCTGCTCACCCGTCATGACCACCACGCCTTCGTGGCTCAACACGTAATCGTAAAGCTGCTCTAGGTAAGCAATCCTGTGTGGCACGCCGCTCAAGTAGGGGTGAACCGAGATGGCCATCACGCGAGGTGTTTTGGCGCCGTCCAGGTACAGGCGGTCGAAGTGCGCTTTGCCGCGTTTGAGCATCTCGTCGGAAGGGTGTTGCTGCACGGCTGAGATCACCACGTCGTTCAACTCAACGGTGTAAGGGATCGACGTGATGGGCCCCTTGTCCGACTTCAGACTGACGGGTTGGTCGTCAAAAACCCAGTCGGCCACATACTCAATGCCGCATTCTGCGAGGTGGTCAAGGGTCTCGTCGGTTTCGGTGAGGCCGGGGCTTTCCCAGCCGCGTGGCGGCTTGCCGGTGAACTTGCGAATTTCTTCCATCGTTTCACGGATGGCGCCGAGTTGGTCTTCCACTTTGTGCATCGGTCGCTGCACCAGTCCGTGTCCCATGAACTCCCAGCCTGCGTTGAGTGCGGCAGTACAGACCTCTTCATACATGCGGCAAGTGGCGCCATTCAGTGCGAAGGTGGCTTTCATCTTGCGGTCGCTCAAGGCATCGAGAATGCGCCAGAAACCGACGCGCATGCCGTATTCGTGCCAAGACCAGTTCGGGATGTCTGGCAGAAGTGGGCTACCCATAGGTGGCGACAGCACCGCGCGTGGCATGGAACCGGTAGGTTCCCAGACTTCAACGTTGACGATGTTCCACAGCACCACGCGGGCGCCACCTGGCAGTTCCAGGCGCGGTCGGTTGACAATAGATTGGTAAGGCGCGCGCGCTCTGACGCTGCTACCGAGAGGTTGTGTCATGTTGAATTCCGGGTTGAATGAAGGGTGTTGAAGCGGTGGGTGGCAGCGCGTTGAAACGAATCAAATGCTGCCTGGAATCGTGCCTGCAGGCAGGCTGTAGCAATAGTCTGCGATCTCCCCGGGCCGGGCCAACCAGAGCTTGGCGCGGTGCGGGCCTTCGAGGCAGTGCTTCATGGCTGCGCGCAGCATGCGCAGCCGAAACGGCTGGCCGAAAACATGCGGGTGAACCGAGATGTTCATGACCAGCGGATGGCGCTCAGACTGTTCGATCATCTCGTCAAATTGCTGGGTAATCATGTCGCAAAACTCACTCGCATCTTGTTTGCGGTGCGTGATGATCTGCGCATCATTGAGCTCCACCGGATAAGGGACTGACAAGATCGGGCCGCTGCGGGTGCGCATCCAAATGGGTTGGTCATCCATCGGCCAGTCCATCAGGTACTTGAAGCCGGCTTCCTTTAGCAGGTCGGGTGTGTTCGGCGTCTCGTAAGCGCCCGAGCCCATCCAGCCGGTCGGGGCCTTGCCTTCATGCGCTATGAAGGTGTCCACCACTTCTTTGATGATGCGTTCTTCGTCGGCCTCCCACATGCCGCGGTGGTTCTCGGCGTTGCTCCGACCATGACCCACGATCTCGTCGCCGCGCCTCCTGATCTCGTCCATGATCTGCGGCGCGTACTCATACACAAGGCTGTTGACGTTGTGCGCTGCCGGCATGTTGAGCGCGTCCAGCATCTCGAAAAATCGCCAAATGCCGATGCGGTTGCCGTAGTCGCGCCAAGAGTAATTGCGATGGGTCTGTGGCTCTCCGACTTTGGCCGGGTCATGGCCCAAGCCAGCGCCAAAGGCAAAACATTCGATGTTGGTGGTGAAGACAAACGCCAGCCGGGCGCCACCCGGCCAGTCGTAATCTTTGCGCTCGTTCAGCGGGACGTAGTCGTAACGGTTGTGTCGTGGCAAGAGGGGTCGGGTCACCGGGAGTCCTTGGTTGTGCGGAGCTACTTTGTCGACATCAAACCGCCACTCAGCTCCAAAAATTGATCCTACTCTCCGGCCCAAATCGTTGTCAATGCAGACTTGAATGAGTCCATATATTGAAATTAATTTTGATTCGCAGCGACGCTAAGTCCAGAGTTTCGGCTGGCAACATCGGGCGCCCCATTTTGTGGCGTCATTGGTCAATATCAGCCAAAGCGCCCCAATACGATCTTTTGTTCACGTTGCTGGTGCAATTCGGGGGTGATGGCTGAAATACAAAGTCCATTTGATGGAATAGCCAAGAGTTGTCTTGACAGTCAAACTCAGCGCGCCCTAGTATGAATTGCAGGTCTTCAAAGTACGCGCAAATGGGAACGATGAATACCGCCGCTTGATTCGTTTTTCTTCAACCCAGTCTTGACAGGACACGCCCATGAAAACTCACTACCGTCAATTTTCAGCTGCTGTGCTGTGCGCCGTTGTCATGGTGGGGCCGGTAGCCGCGCAGACCAAGGCTTATCCCTCCAAACCCATCACCTTGGTGGTTGGCTTCACGCCCGGCGGTATCTCCGATGTGTTGTCCCGTGCGCTCGCTGCAAGACTGACGGTGCAGATGGGGCAAAACGTCATGGTTGAAAACAAGGCGGGCGCGGCAACCGTGATCGCCTCAGGCTATGTGGCCAATGCGGCCGCCGATGGCTACACCTTGTTCTTTCAGGACATGACGAGTCACGCCATCAACGCGGCGGCCTACAAAAACCTCAAGTACGATTCCTGGAATGATTTTTCCATGGTCAGTCTGGTGGCTTCGACGCCGCTGATGTTGGTGTCCAGCATCGCTTCAGGCGCCAAAGATGTGAAGGCGCTGACAGCGTTGGCCAAAGCCAAACCCCAAGAGATTGCTTACGCCTCCTCAGGCAACGGCACCATCACACATTTGGCCGGCGAGGCCTACAACCATTTGGCCGGCACCAAGACATTGCATGCGCCTTACAAGGGCAGCTCGCCGGCCACCACGGCCGTCATCGGTGGCGAGGTTGCCTACACCTTCTCCACGATGCCACCCGCCATCAACCAGATGAAGGCCGGAAAAGTCTATGCGCTTGCCGTCACGTCATCCAAGCGGGTCAGCGCAGCGCCTGATGTTCCGACCATGAAGGAAGCAGGCGTTCCCATGGACATCGTCCTGTACAGCGGTATCCTTGGTCCTAAAGGTTTGCCGCCCGCCGTCGTTGAACGTCTCGGCATTGAAATCAAAAAAGCACTGGCCAGCCCTGAGATGAAGCTCACCTTGCTCAATGCGGGTGCTGAAGACTTGGCCAGCACACCGGCCGAGTTCGCGGCGTTGATGAAAATCGAGTCTGTGAAGATCGCTAAGGCGGTGGAGCTCGCGGGCGTTGTGCTTGATTAATGTGTAGAAAGCCCTTTTTGGGAGGCAGCTTATTTCATCGGAATCAAAAGACGTGGCCGGGACGCAGAGCATTGGCAGGGCTATTCGTGCCCTGCGGCTGGTCGCCACCCATGCGCCAGATGGCATGCGGTTGGTGGATGTGTCGGCACACATGGACTTGCAGCGCCCGACCGCCCATCGTTTGTTGAAAGCGTTGACGGCCGAGGGCATGCTGGTGCAGGACTCCAAAACGCGTCGATACAGTTTGGGCCCCTTGTTGTTTGAGTTGGGCATCACGGCCACCCATCAATTCAACTTGAAGGACATTTGCCAGCCGGCGTGTAGCGCGCTCTCTGAGCAAACTGGCGACACCTCTTTCTTGTTTTTGCGCAGCGGCTATGACGCCGTCTGTCTTTCACGGACGCAGGGCACGTACCCCATACAGACGCCTTCAGTGCCGGTCGGTAGCCGCCAGCCATTAGGTGTCAGTGCGGGTGGGCTGGCTTTGTTGAGCGCCTTGTCGGAGTCTGAGATGGACGTCGTGATCAAGGCTGTTGGCCCTCGCTTGGGGGCTTATGGCGATCTTGAGGTTGATAAGTTGTTGGAGTTGTGCGCCATGACAAAAGTCTCGGGCTACGCGTCAACCGGGAATCACGCAGTGCCTGGTGTCAGGGCTATCGGGCTGCCTGTTTTTAATCTGGCGAAAAGTCCTATTGCCGCCATCACGGTCGCGGCCACTCAGTCGCGTATGACTGAGCGCCGGATTGCAGAGATATTGCCGATGCTAAAAACGGCGGTGAGAGAGGTGACCCGCCTGTTGCACCAATAGCGGCTTGGGTGGGCATGAGCCAATTGGAATGAGCGCATTGCTTTTTATGAGGGTGTATTGTTGGCCAATATTTTAGACAATAGCCCTGCTAATTTGTGCGTTGATTTGAACTACAAAAAATCAACCATCGGCTACTTGGATGTGAAGTCAGGACGCCGTTTGACGATGAGCTGTTAAGGCAGGTTGGCCGCCCAGAAGTCTTCACCCGCGGGGCTCATGGCGGCCTTGTCGCGGTACAGCCTGATTTGCATGTGGATGCACCAGGGGTGCGGTGCGGCTTCAACCAACAGCCCGCGCTTTAAGTCGTCGGCAATCAATGTTTCGGGTAGCCACGCTATGCCGCGGCCATCCAGTGCCATGGTGCGCAAGACCGACGCCAAGTGGGCCGTGAAAATGGTCTCAGTCGGCAGCGTCTGGGCGACCGAGGCCTGGGTCTCAGCAACGATGCGTCCGATGCCTGATTCCGGGCTGTAGCAGAGCAGCTTGGCGGGGCCTTTAACCGTTTCCTTGTTTAAGAGGTGTTGCGGCGTTCCGTCTTTGTTCGGTGCCGAAACAGGGATCAGCAAGTCATGGCCCACCTCGATAGACGGGTAGCCCTTTTCATCGAGTGGGCCAGCTGCGTTGGCGTGGGTGTGTGCCAGTAAAAATTGCACCTGACTTTCAAGCAGCAGGGCTTCACAGCGCTGCATCACATCCGAGATGAGCTGTACCGGGCCCACTGTGATGTGCGATTCAAGCCCGCGCAACCAAGCTGGCATGAAGGTGAACGACAGCGCATGGGTCGCGGCAATGCGCAGAGTTTTTGAGTTCGCGTCGTTGAAGGCTTTCGCTTCTGCGGGCAACTTGGCGACTTTGGCCAACATGTCGCGGGCGATGCGCTCAAACCATTTGCCGGTGTCTGTCAGCGTGGCGGGCTGGCGGGTCCGGTCAAATAAATCAGCGCCTAACCACAGCTCCAAGGCCCGAATGCGTCGGCTGAAAGCCGGCTGCGTCATGTGCCTGTCGTCGGCTGCCCGAGAGAAGTTGCCACTGGCTGCCAAGGCTAAAAAGTCTTCCAGCCAAGAGAGGTTCATGGTTTTCATGCGGCAATGTCGTCCATGCTTTGAAAGCATTGGATGCAAGAAAAACAGCATTGGCACAAATCAGATGCCCAAACTAGCATGGCCGCCATCGCTGTTATTTCCTAGGAGTCAAGAATGAAGATTGTAGAAATCAGAGAAGTCACGCTGCCGATCAGTTCACCGATCCGCAATGCCTACATCGACTTTAGCAAAATGACGCTGAGCCTTGTGGCCGTCATCACCGACGTGATCCGTGATGGCAAGCCCGTGGTCGGTTACGGCTTCAACTCCAACGGTCGCTATGGCCAAGGCACCTTGATGCGGGAACGTTTCATTCCGCGTGTCCTTGAAGCGCAGCCAGACACATTGCTGGATGACACCGGCAACAATTTAGATCCCCACAAGATTTGGGCCACGATGTTCACGAACGAAAAGCCCGGCGGTCACGGTGAGCGTTCGGTCGCCATGGGCACGATTGACATGGCTGTTTGGGATGCAGTGGCCAAGATTGAAGGCAAGCCGCTGTTCCAGTTGCTGGCAGACCGTTATGGCGACGGTCAACCGAATCGCAAAGTTTTTGTCTATGCCGCCGGCGGTTATTACTACCCGGGGCAAGACCACGAGAAGCTGAAAGATGAGATGCGCAGCTACATCGACCGTGGCTACTCGGTGGTCAAAAAGAAAATCGGCGGCGCCTCATTGGATGAAGATTTGCGCCGCATCGACTCCATCTTGAGCGTTCTGCAAGACGGCCAAAAGCTGTGCGTCGACGCCAATGGCCGCTTTGACCGCGACACTGCCATTGCCTATGCCAAAGCCTTGTCGCAGTACGACTTGTTTTGGTACGAAGAAGCCGGTGACCCGCTGGACTATGAGCTTCAGGAAACCCTGCGCAGCTATTACAAAAACCCGATGGCCACGGGCGAAAACCTTTTTTCCATGCAAGATGCCCGCAACTTGATTCGCTACGGCGGCATGCGTCCAGACCGGGACTGGCTGCAATTTGACTGCGCCTTGAGTTACGGCTTGGTCGAGTATTTGCGCACGCTCGACATGTTGAAAGAGCACGGCTGGTCGGCCAGTCGCTGCATTCCGCACGGCGGCCATCAGATGTCCTTGAACATCGCCGCGGGGCTGGGCTTGGGTGGCAACGAAAGTTACCCAGACCTGTTCCAGCCGTTTGGCGGATTTCCTGACGGCGTCAAAGTTGAGAACAGCTACATCACCATGCCAGACCTGCCGGGGATTGGTTTTGAAGGCAAGTCAGACCTGTTCAAGGTCATGCAAGAGCTGTCTAAGTGATGGCTTGCGCGCCTAAACCTAGGGCTTGAACTGGTAGCCATGGCCAGCCGCTTTCCATGTGCCGGAGCCAGACTCAATTCATGGGCGGCGGAGCGTCCTCACGCGTGTTGGCATAACCGCCGCTGACCACTGGCGCTTTGATCAACAGCTCGCAGCAGCCTTTTCAGTTTATCGACGGATTAATTTTGGGTGGTGTTTTTTGCGTTTTGTGACGCCTGCGACGCTCTGCTGCAATGCCAGCGTCAACATGACGACTCTACAATTCAGTCGACTTTGGAAAGGCACTTGATGAACAACTTGACCCTGAACCGCCGCAACCTGATCAAGGCCGGTGCCGTCGCAAGCTCCTCCTTGTGGCTGTCCCATTCACACGCGCAGACGGCTTGGCCGAGCAAGCCGTTGCGGCTGGTCGTGCCGTTTGCGCCCGGCGGTAGTTCAGAGATCGTCGCTCGCGCCGTTGCCAGTGAGATGGCCAAGACCATCGGCCAGAACGTGTTCGTCGACAACAAGCCCGGCGCCGCCGGCAACATCGCCATGCAAGAAGTGGCCAACAGCACCGACGAGCACACGCTGATCTTGGGACACATCGGCACCTTGGCCGTCAACCCTTACATCTTTCCCAAGCTGCCCTACGACGCTAACAATGACTTCGTGCCGATCACTTTGGTGTCCAAAGTGCCGAGTCTGTATGTGGTGCATCCCGACCTTCCCGTTAAGAATCTCAAAGAATTCATCGCTTACGCCAAGGCCAAGCCCGGCCAGCTGAACTACGGTTCGGCCGGCAACGGCAGTGCCGGTCATCTGGCTTTCGAGTACCTGAAGATGGTCAGCGAAACCTTCGTGGTGCACGTGCCCTACCGGGGAACCGGCCCAATGCTGACTGACTTGATGGGTGGCCGTCTGCAGGCCGCCTCGGTCGGTGCGCCGGCTCTGCTGGCTTTCATCAAGGCCGGCAAGCTGCGCTGCATCGCCACTGGCACCGCGCAACGGCTGCCTCAATTGCCAGACGTGCCCACGGTCGCCGAGCAAGGCTTCAAGGGTTTCGAGATGACCCAGTGGTACGGACTGATGGCGCCGAGCAAGTGGCCCAAGGCCCACCTCGCCAAGTTAGAGGCCGAGGCGATCAAGGCCTCGCGCAGTGCGCTCGTCAAGGACAAGTTGGCCCAAGAAACTGCACTGGCCGTCGGCAACACGGGCGCGGAGTTCAACGCCTTCATCAAGTCTGAACAGGCGCGCTGGAAAGCCGTCATTGCCCGCGCACAGATCAAGCCGGACGGTGCGTGATCCGATCATTTATTTACTGAATTTGGGAACGCCACAGTCCTGTGAATCTGCTCAGCAGAAACGCCTTTGTAAATCACATCGTCAGGTTTCAACCCCAGGCAGCGAGGCTCCAGAATCACCCGCATCAAGGCCGTGATGGGCAACCTGTGCGGCCAGTTTGACACGCCAAGGCTGACCCCGCGCATTTTTAGACCGTCATGGGATCGCATGTGGTGTTTCGGATCAGTGGCATGGGGCAGTCCAAGGACGTTGTCCGGGTCAATATAGCGTCGCGACTTCCTGATGCAATCGTTCCAATTCGTCCCGTCCCAGATAAAGATGGTCGATGACAGCAGTGTTAAATTGGTCATCCTCACTGTCACCGAAGTCAAACTGGCCATCGTCAGAAATCATTATTTTTGCCAGGCGGGTGACTGCAATCAGCTTGCGGCTCTCGGTATTCGAAGACTTCTGGATAAAAAGGTCGTATCTATCGTGAACCTGGATAGCATCAACCAGCACCGCTGGTAGGCCCCAATTTTGAGCTAACAAAAACCCGATTTGACCATGCGTGGTTTTGTGATTAGTCAGCTCACGCCGAAACAAATTTTCACCGGACTGAAAAAAATTCAGTGTTTCTGTGTAGTTCGGAAAATTGAGCATCATCAAAACCTTGCCCACATCCTGGAACAAACCGTAAAGGTGCGCCTGGTGTTTGTCCAAGCCGCCCAAAGACTGAGCCAAGTGCGCGCTGACCAGAGCTGTTCGCGCACTGTCTTCCCAAAAATCATGCATGCGGGGAGTGGTGACGATTTTTCTCAAAGACAAGCCCGCGACTAGGTTGGCAACGTTTTTCAACCCCAGTAAATTGACGGCCCTCGGAACGGTAGAGATTTTTTCTCGAATGCCTAAAAAAGCCGAGTTAACAGTTTTCATGACCGCAGCTGATAAGCCCATATCGAGTTCAATGAGCTTGATGACTTCGCGCAGATCTCCCGCTTCTTGCGCGCGGAAAAGGGCTTGAACTACCGCTGGTCGCGTCGGAATGATGAAACTACCGAACGAGGCCTGAACTTTTGAACTATATAAATCATTCATATAGACCATTGTAATGAGTTGAACGTTAGCGAGCGGCTGAAATACGCCTCATCAGCCCAGCCAAAGCCCCCTGAATCAGCACCATCGCCCCAGCCACATCGCCTGAATCCAACCCAACGTCATGCCGATGCAAAACGTCAGACTTCGGCGCGGTGTGATTCAAAACCCACCGCAAAACAGCATCCCCAAGCCCAAGCTTTTCACCCACGACCAGTCAGGCATTTTCTCCGCCTGAGCGAACCCATGAGTAGCGGTAAATGTCAGATCGAAATTTCCAGCCTTGGCTTTCCCAATAGGCCGGTGCCAATGCATTTGTCTTCAAGACATCAATATGGCTTTTGAGGATGCCCAAGCCTTCAAGCTCAACGAGGCAACTTTCGACGAGTGCCTTGGCGATTCCTTTGCGTCTATGCGCGGGCAGCACGAGGAGATGCTGCAAGTAGCCTCGGCGTCCATCGTGGCCAGACATGACGCAGCCGACGAGTTGGCCATCAACTTCGCAAACGAAGCTCAAGCCAGGATTGCGTTGCAGATACCGACCCGTCGATTCACGTGAATCTGCATCACGGAATGAGACGCCCGGAGTCTGTTTCATGAGTGCGACCACGGAGTCGTAGTCATTGAGGGTCATGGCCCGGACTGCGTGCATTGTTGGTTGTCTCGCGAGTGGTTGAATTTGGATACCTAAATAGGTCAGGCGCTGGAAAATAGCAGTCGACGCGAGCAAAGGATTCCGCAGCGAGCGTCTGATGTAAACGTGCCGTCACATGGCCAAAATAGAATTCATTTTTGCAAGTCTAAACCCGCCAAGTGAATCCATTGAAGCTCATTGAATGACTGCTCGAATCGGCTCGCTAGGGTGCACAACTCCATTCACAGCCAATGCCACACAACATCACCACTGAAGAACAGCTTGCATCACTTTTCGGCCCTGCCGGGGAGGGAGCTATTGCAAAAGAAACGTCAGTGCTTCACCCGATTTACCAAGAGTGGATCAAGGCTTCGCCATTTGCAGTGCTTGCAACGGTAGGTCGCGGAGGACTCGACGTTTCGCCCCGCGGTGATCCGGCTCCAGTTGTCAGAATCGTGAACGAGACAACGATCTTGCTGCCCGAGCGACGGGGAAACAATCGGGTCGATGGACTGCGCAACATTCTGCAAGACCCCAAAGTTGCGCTCCTATTTTTCATTCCTGGGATTCGAGAAAGCATTCGAGTCAATGGCAAAGCATCAATCACCGTTGACCCAACCATTCTCCAATCCTTCGCCGTCAATGGTGCGTTGCCAAAGTGCGTGCTGGAGATCGCTGTTGATACGGTCTTCTTTCAGTGTGGGCGTGCTTTGCTGCGGTCAGGGTTGTGGGACTTAGACAATCACCGGCAGCCAAAAGATGTCCCAAGTGCAGGCGCGATCCTGAGCGCACTCACTGGCGCTGGCATAGACGGCGTGGTCTACGACCGTGAACTGCCTGTGCGTCAGCTGAATAGCCTTTACTGATCATCCAGAAAGTTAACTGATACGTTGGTGGATCAATTGAGTTGACGCTGACTGAATCAACACCAGTGCCCCAGCCGCCAAGCACACGGTCTTTGCTGATAAGTACAATCACACCCAGTTCACACCATCTTTCCCCACCCGCTTTTTGGGTTTGCTGGCCGGTCGCGCCATAGGCTGATGGTGCTCATCCGGCACCTCAACGATGCCGACATTCGGCTCGATGTTGCAATTGGGACATTGATTTCTAAGGATATTTTCATGAGTTTGAAGTGCGGCATCGTCGGCCTGCCCAACGTCGGTAAATCAACTTTGTTCAACGCTTTGACCAACGCGGGCATC
>Ga0208916_10001262_pt1 | contig 10989 bp, 14 predicted proteins | sample DEB19_08_DNA_5_FD_184523 | JGI IMG/M metagenome (GOLD analysis project Ga0208916, IMG submission 184523) | Aqueous microbial communities from the Delaware River and Bay under freshwater to marine salinity gradient to study organic matter... | ecosystem: Environmental > Aquatic > Marine >... | reverse complement strand
ATAAGATAATTGCATCTTTTGGAATATCGTCTGTTGGTTCATGGTATGTGACCTTGTGTGTCTTTTCTATAATCTGCATAGCACTCCATAAACCGTCTTTCCATATGCCATATCTACCAGTTATGCCCTGCCACACAAAAGCTATATGTTTTCTATCCATAGTTTTGAGATATTAGTCCAATCAAACTTCTTAGTCCATTCTTTCATTTCTGTTCTGTCTTCTATTGGCTTTTTGAGCTGTTCAACAACGGCATCAACCCATGCATCTTGTGTATCTTTGTCCTTTATACCGTGAGTAAAGTCTTTCCCCCAAGTATCATTTGTTAATTTTGAGTGGACTTTAATTCCATATTGTACAGATTCCTCTAACGCTCCAAAGTCTGTAGTTATAGGCATACAACCACATGCCTGAGCCTTTTTTACAGTAATACAATCAATCTCCATAAACTCAGTTGGGTAAGCAAGAATATTTCCTTCTAAGTATAGCTTTGCACACTCTGCCTGCGATAGTCTCCCCATGTTTTCAATACCTGCTTCTTCCATTTCCTTTAGTGTGTCTTCCTTCCATTGCATCATCTTTTTATTATCTCCATGAGAAGCGTCAAATATATCAAATCCATATGCCCATTTACATTTAGCTTGTGGCACTTGTTCTTTTACACGCTTGAACAGCTTTGGGAGCACGTCAAGAGAACGGTCTGGACTTGAAGTATTAACAATTAGATATTGGTCTTTCTGTACGTTTTGGTTAAACAATTCAAAATCTTGTCCATTTGGAATAATTACAAACTTATCATCTGGTATGTTCTTGAATAAGTTTCTGTGAGCTTTTGTTTTTACAAATATCTTATTTATTTTTTGTAATCGTTTTTTATTGAACTCTCCTTCTTGAATTACGTCATGCAAATCAATATAAATGTCTTTAACGTTCAAGTCATAATCGACAAGTTTTGGGTGTCTCCAAAGAATCAACTTATCGAATTTATCTTTTGCATTAAAGTACCAAAATGGCTTGTACATTACTCCGTCTACTTCCATTGGTTCAGTCCCACAGTTGTTATACACAGTGACGTTATAACCCATTTTAGCCCATTCTTTTGATAGATTCATTACTGCTTCTTCTGACCCTCCTACTCCTTTAGTCTTTGCCATTATAGGGTTCCATTCATGAGTAGTGTTTCCACAATAATATGCAATATCTTTTCCACTTGATTCTTCTTTGAAAAAGTTTTTGTTCCATAATGCTCTAACTGCTGGGTGTGAACGAATTGCAGTATCTAACTTTTCAATTTCAGATTTAATTTTCTCCTTGTCTGTTTCATTCTCTAGGATTTTAACTAGTTCAATTGCACCTTTCATGCTATCAGTTTCTCTCTGCATTTCCGTAATAAGAGTCTTCAAATATTCATTGTTTGGATTTATCTGTAGGCAACCTTCTAGTAGTGGCAAAGCTAAATCTGGTCTATTCTTGTTAAAATACACTTTAGCCAATGCCATCATTGGGTTGTAATCGTAATCACGTGGATTAAATACAATAATAGAAGCATATGGTGGCTTCTTGACGATTCCGTTTAGTAAGTAATATGCAGACTTATCCCAACTGCTGTAAGATGAAAGCAAATAACCTAATTGCAAGTATGCATCAGAATAATCTGGTCGCATGCCAATTGCCAGCTGAAAGTTTTCAATTGCCTTGTCTTTATTTCCTAAAGAGTGTTCTATTTCTGCAAGGCGTAGCCGTGACAAGTATATTTCTTCATCTGAACCTGACGTTTTTATAAACTTTTCAAATACTTTCTTTGCTTCTTTGTAGTCTCCATTTCCTAGCAATGAGTTTGCATAGTTCCAAAGCGTACGTGGGTCTTTATTATCAAGCCCTTGTTTAGAAACTTCTACGTTTCTTTGCCTAGCAACTTCGTATCTTTCCTCATTACTAAAGTGCATACGTTCTATGCCTTCATTTACGAACAACGTAGACAGACCTCTATTTTCTTTAAAGTCTTCATGCAAAGCACCTGCCCATTCTACACAACCGTCATTTCTTACTATCATAGTCTTCTTATGAGAGACTACAGGCTGTTTGTACTCATCAAACTGATATAAATACCAAAATCCAAAAGCATCTACATTACTGTTGTTTTCAATAACCTCTCTGAGCCTATCAAGTCCACGCCACATATCATCTGCATCACTCCACATGATATATTCATATTCTTTTGGAACCTGTGAAAAGTTAAAGTTTCTAGCCTTTGAAAAGTCATTCACCCATTCAAAATAAGACACATTTGCGTCATATTTTTTACACACTTCCTCAATCTCTTTACATTGTTTTTGCAAAATAGATACGTTGTTATCCCAATCCTTTTGTCTTTTATATGTAGAAGTTATAAATATGCCATCTACATATGGAGCCATATTATTTAAACATCTATCAAGTAACTTTGCTTCTTCTGCTGTACCTTTAACAATTAGTGCTAACGCTATTTTCATTATACTTTGTATGAGCTATTAAATTGAGGAAACGTCTTCATAAACCATAGCGCACCTTTCTTTGATATAAGCCACTGGTTTTCTTCTGCATCTAATACCTTGTACAAAGACACGGATAGTTTTTCTGGTATTTCGTACAGTTTACGCTTGATAGAATGCTCTCCTACAATACCAGCATACTCGTCATTGTTAATTCTTCTATTTTCTTCTATCTGTTTGCAGACTGCTTTGTATTCATTTGGGAACTCATTTTTATAAATCTCAACAGTATTTTTGACTCGTGATTGAGTATTTTCAATAGATAACATGTGTATATTATATAACCAAAACAAAAAACCGTCAAAAGACGGCTTCTTGTTGTACCTAATGCTTTTATTTAAGCACTTCGGAGGAATCCTGATGCAAAGAAGTTTGAATCCTGATTTCGAGTTTCGAGTGTCATTGAACCATAGATAGCTTTCTTTGTGTATGCACCGCTTTCAGCCAATGGCTTGATTGTAGGCATATCAAGGTAAGCAACCTTATGTTTCTCTGGTCTGATACCAAGAACTCGTGCTGTAGCATCTGTTCCTGAAATATCAACGTATCTATGCTTATGAACTGAGATTGTTCCCATAGAAGTTTCATAAGTAGAAACTGTTCGCACGATAGTTGTACCACCAGTTGCGTTGTTTACTACAATATTGTTCTTCTGTGTAAAGTTATCAATTGCTCGTCTCATTGTAGAACCTACATATACATCTGTAGCCACGTCTCCATTTGAGTTGTTCCAGTTGTTTTCCATGAGGGCATCAAGGATAGTTGCTGAAAATACTGTACCTGAAGTGTGAGCTGTAGTGTTTGTAGACTTAGAAATGTTTACGATAATACCGTTCATCTTTGCAATAGTACCTGAAGCACCTGACTGTAGAACACCTCGAACGAGGTCAAATTCTACTGCGTTACCCCAGTCTTTCAAAGACTTAGTTGTCTGTCGTTCAGTTTCATTCTGACCTGAGTAGTGCTGTACTACTTCCTGTGGTCGTGAAATCTGAATTGCCTTAGCAACTTCCTGCACAATGTTTGTAAGTCGTGTAGGAGTAGTAAGTGCTGATAGTGTAAAGTCTGTGTTCATACCTACTGCTAGTGAACCAGCTGTTGCGAGAGTATCTACAAGGAATGAATGTACTGTATCAATAGCTTTTGTCTTACCGAGAGAGTTCATGATTTGATTCTCTTCTGCTGTAAGGATTTCTACTGCATTCAATACTACGTCTTCCTTTCGTGACACGTCTCCGTATGTAAGAAGTCCGTTTGCGATTGACATATTATTTTTATTCCATTGATTCTAGGACTGCCTTTGCTACTAGTGATTCTCGTTCATCTATTGAAGTTGAAGCCCTAGCTTTTGATAGGTTGTCCTGAGAACTTTGGATTCTTGGGTTACTTTGAAGCACAGTCTTTAGTTTCCGTGTTTCGAAAGATTCTTTAGCTGGCTCGTAGAGTGATTTAAACTCTGGCGTATTGACTACTTCTGCTGGGTTATCACCCAACTTCTTAATCAATGCTCGGTGTGGTGCAAGTTCTGGATTGTCTTTATAAAATGCATCTTCTTTCAAAGATTTAATTTCATTTGCTAGGCTTCCAATGTTTTTTGAGACATCAAATTCCTTAGCAATATCCTCCTTACGTTTGCCGACAAAACTATAAGTATCTTTTATAGACTTGATAGCTGTAGCCTTGTCTTTAAATTCTTTACCTAGATACTCATTAAGTTCTTTAAGTGAAAGTGATTCGATAGATTCAGGCTGTGAGCTATTTGTCGCTGGTACAGCCGAATTATCGTCTAACGCATTCAATTGAGATGCACTAGGTAATGATTCTTCGGTAATGTCCTGTTCGTTATCCATTTTGATTGTGCTAACTATTAATTCGGGGATTATCTCCCCGTTAGAGGTTTACGGAGAGGTAAATCGAATTAGTCTTCCCTAATTATGTAACTGTTTTCTTTAAGAGTAAATGGCTGTGTGTTTGTCTTTGCCTGTTGTATGGTTCCTTCTATGTCTATTCTAATCAAGTCTAAGATTATTTCTGATGCTTTTTGCCGTGACTTTAACTCAATAGCCAATTGACTAGGTTCAACTGTCATATCAATGGTGGTTATATCAATCAAATAAGATACTTTTTGTAGCATCTTTGTTTTGAATATTTTGTACCCTTCGTGCTGAGTGAACTCTTCAAGAGTCTTAGCTTCTGTAGAAATCTTTTTTGTTTCGTTATCCATTGTAAGGCTGTGTCATAGCATTAGTCGTCTGAGCTTGTAAAGATTGTGGCATAGGCATTTCTTGCCCTTCTGGTGGCATTCCTAGGGCTTGTAGCTGTGATTGCATAGTCTTTGGTGGTTTTGGCATGTCTAAGCCTAGCAGGTCGTAAATCTGAGCAACCTGACCTTCGTTCTGTGGAGTAACAGGAATCTGTAACAATTGCATTAGATTCTGTACTGTAACAGCAGTATCCATATCCTCATTAGTAAAGTAGATGTAGGTATCAACATGTTCTGCTACTACGTCGTCCATGAGTTCAACAAAGAAGTCTTGTTGTGTCTTTAGCTTTGTTTCAGCTTCTTGCATTGCCTGAATAACTTCCATCTCAGTAGGAACTATTCCCATAGCATAATAGTCTTTACTTAGTATCTCGTTTGTTTCATGTGCAACAGCAGATTCAATAATAGACTTCATGTTTTCATCATCTCCTGCAAATCTAATCAAATCTTCTTTCTTTACAGTCTTGGCAATAATAGGCAAAGCGTGTCTGTCTAACCAACGTGACAAGAAAAATCCTTTAGCTTCTTTTGAAAGCATGAAAGCTGTCTTTGCGTTTGTGTTTTGAATAGCAGAAGTCGTAGCTGTTTGTGAAGCTGGAACGTCTCCTCCTGAAGCAATTGGATACGCTGAAGTGACAGCTGTAGCCCAACCCTTGATAATCTCTTCGTCTGTGTATGAAGACTGCCCCATTTCTTGTACAGGCATTTGAGCAATATCTGAATTAATATCACCTACCTCAATAGCTCCATTAACAGGTAATTTAGCAATCATCTGTGGAGTAATACCAGAGCCTTTTCTAATCTTGAATAGCCCCAATTGAGATACAATGTTTCTACTGATTCTGATATTAACTGTAGTGTTAAGGTACGTGATGAGAGATAGGATTCGTTCAATCTTACCTAGTCCATACCAACGACCTGTAATCTTAGCGTCTCTGAGCTCTTCATATGGTTTAATAATATCTCCATTCTTATCAGTCTTTGTGTTCTGCTCAATAAGGTGAACTCGTAGGTCTCCTGAATCGATACCTGAAATTACAATGTGTCCGTCTATTTCAGAGTACGCATCATCTGCCTTGCTGTTTCCGTCTAATAGCCATTTTGGAATCTTACCCCACATTTCCCATACATCTACAAACTTACCAGTAGATTTAGTTAATGAAGCCTGTCTCTTTTGTGAATCGTTCTTATCAAGAGTCTGTGAACCTATAATAATACCTTCTGTGTCATACCAACCTGTCATACCCTTAACTTGGTCTGGTAATAGAATAGCTCGCTCAGTAAATCTATAAGCTGATTGAATACTTTGTTCCGTTGGGTCAATGTATAGGTTTAATAGGTCTACCGTAGTTCTATTAAGTTTAGGCTTTCCGTCATTGTCTGTGCTTTCCCAAGTTTTCCACACAACTGTACCGTCAATGCAAAGCTGTCTGTCTGCTTCATCAAGAATCTCTCCAAAGTTCATATTAGTTAAAGCATCTCGTGTAATCTGTCTGACAAGGTGAGTAAACGGAATACCTTTTGGGTTTCGTGCTCGGAAGTTTACATCTTTCTGACCCATGTTTATGTTCTTGATATAATCCTCTACTACTTTCATAGCTAGTGGAATCCATGTTTTTTCTCTCCCAGTTTGTTGGTCAATAGGTTTATCAAATACACCCCAGAAGTTCTTTCTAAGTGTTCTAATCATTTCACGCATTCTAAATCCTACTTTTTCCGTAATATAACAAGTAGCGTTTTCCCAGTTATCTCGTTCAGTCGTAACAATATTAATTGCTTCTCGTGCAACTTCATCTTTATATTTATCTCCTTTTCGTGCAAGGTTGGTTGTTTTCTTTGCCATTTACTTTAAATAATATCTGTTGTGCTTTTAAGAGTAAACAGAACCGTATAGGTTAAAGTCTGCAAATGAATCTGTTTCATCTGGTTGGAATGCTGACAATGCGTATCTAATTGCATCTATGCAATGATTATAAATATCCATAGGTATGTTTAATATCTTTCCGTCTTTGTCTGTAGCCCAAAGGTAGTTTCTATATTCTCTAATAAGGTTTGTTGATTCTTTTGTAACTGATACGCGTTGGTCTTGTATGTATTGGATTCCCTGAGTTACAGAGCCTTGTCCTTTAACTGCTGGCAATACATTTATTCCGTATCTTTTTAACTCATCAATAGACTTAGGCTCTGCACTATCTGCAACCACCAACATACTTGGTTCGTCTAAGGATTTAATAAAATCTGCTATCTCTTTGTTGCTCATTCCTTTTTGGTACAGTCTTTCTACAAAAATATATCCACCGTTGTATCTATAAATATCAACGAGTGTTGTTGGGTCGTTTGAGTATCCAAAGTCTAATCCACGTCTTATGAGTTTGGCTTCATGTGGTACCTCATCAATAATATTCCATTCTTTGAATATTTTACCTTCTACCTCTCCAAGCTGTCCTAATCCATATACTTGCCACCAACCTTTACGGTTCTTACGTTGCTCAATAGACTTTTTAATTTCTTCTGGTACTCCTTCGTTATCTAAGTACGTTAAAATTATGTGCTCATAATCATCTCGTTTACCTAGAATATCAGTATAAAACCAGAACTCGTTAGTAGGGTTCCAGTCCATAAATACATATTGCTTTGTTCGTACTTCAATTTCATCAAATGCTTCTAGTTTCAAGTTGTTTACCTCATTTAAAAAAGCTCTATCTCGTCTTCCTCCTCGTAGTTTAGAATCATCATCAGCTGGGAAAAACTCTATTTCACTACCTGTTTCAAATACATATGTTTTATCAGTTTCATGCCAGTTAGCTTCTTTCCAATATCCATGCCCTTTCATGATATTTTTAAAATCTCTCAATGCACCTCGCTTTAAATGTGGGAGTGATTCAGATATGACAGAAGTAAGTGTTGGTACTTTGTCTCTTTGAGCTTCGTCAATCAATACAAACAAGATTGATATTGTTTTAGAAGATGAAGTACCACCCTGTACAGCTCTAATCTTCTTATTCAGCTTTGCTATCTTCTTTAGTGCCGTTGTTGTTTGATATAACATTTCCTAGTATTGGGGTTGGTAAGTCTTTATCATTTGTTGTTTGGTCAATTCCCTCACGGTACCCATGTTTAGTCAATAATACTTTTGCAATAGTTGGATTGTAATCTCCAGATAATCCATTATTTATCAGCCTTTCTTCTTGGATTCCACCAAGTTGCTCCATAATGTCAGAAAATTCTGGATATTTCTTTGACCAATCGTAAAGCGTTTCCCTTGCAACACCTAAATAAACAGCCAATCCTCCTTTAGTTGGTAGTTTTGCTTTTAATTTATAAGTTATAAAATTTTCTCTTTTCTCTTCTTTTACTTCCTCATCTTCACAACTATCTAAATATTCTTGTGCTTTTGTAACGTAACTTTGATTGTATTCTATTGGTCTTCCTGCCATATGGATATATTATATAACTTTTAAATAAATGTGTAAATGTCTGACATGTCTACTGGCGTATTTGCAAAATATAAGTTTACTTCTTCTAATGGATATTTAGTTATTAAGTGAACGTCATATGAGTTGTACCCTTTCTCTTTAAGTCCTTTAATCATCTCTATTTTGTCATTGTCTAATTGTAATACTTCTTTTACCTTTCTTTCTTTAAACTTCTTCACCCTTCTACCTTCGTCTGGGTCTACCCATAGAGATATTGTTGTTATAGAGCATTTGTACTTATTTGCCAATTCCGTTTGTGATACTTTGTATTCAAAGTGTAATTTTCTAGCTTCTTTAACTTGTTCATCGGTTAGGCTTCTTTTCATTCTTCTAGTGTTTTGTCTTTTTTAGGCTCTTTCTTATCTGCTATCGCTATCTCTGTAGTGATTATGATAGATGCAACACTACTTGCTTTATCTAAAGCAGTCCTTGTTACTTTAAAGGGGTCTATTACGTCTTCTCCTACTTCAAAGTTACCACCTGCGTTTAATTGTATTTGGTTATAAGGAGCCATAAGAGCTTCATACAGGATAGAATCTTTCATTTGCTCTGCTACCTCTTTTAAAGCTAATCCTCCACCTTTTACAATTCCTTCTTCTAGTGCAGAGCGTGTAGCATTTACAGCGTCTTCTATTTTTAGTTTTAGGTAATCTCGTTCAGATGGACTACTTGAACCAACTTTAATTATTCCTATTCCTCCTGACAGCTTACCTATTCTCTTCTTTAATAATTCTTTGTCGTATTCGCTTTCAACAGTTTCTAATTGTTCTTCAAGAGTTTTCTTTCTGTTTGTTATATCTCCGTGTACGCCCACAAATACAGTTTTTTCTTTTGATATTATTACTTTTTCACTTGTACCCAAACATTCAATTCCTTTTGTGCTTATATTGTCTTTGTCTTTATCTATGAAAACAGCACCTAAGATACATGCGTAGTCTTTGAGTGTTTCTGATTCATTAAATACTGGCACTTTGAGAGGAATAACAGGGTTTTCTGATTCAGTTGTTTCGATACAATCTGCTATAAACTCTTTTGTGTAATTATCTGCAATGATAATCAATGGTCTGCCTGTAGCAAAATGTTTAACTTGCTCTGGGCTTACCATGTAGTGATTTGTTACTAAAACTGCTGGATTATCTGTTAGATATTTATTGTTAGCATTTGCAAAATGTGGAGTTGGAAGCCCTGCCGACATATCTAGCCCTTTAATACTATCAAATGTTACTTCTTCAAATGGAGAGTCTATTGTTTGTATTATAGATTCTTTGCCTAATTCATGGAATATCTTTGCTATATTTTTACCCAAGTATTCATCTTCAACTGATATTGTTGCAACTCTTTCTAGGTCTTTGAGTGTTTTGATTGGTTTAACTTGTTTTCTAAGTAGTTCAATTGCTTTTTTAGTGTCTTCAATAATGACTTTTCTGACGGACATAGGACTTTCTGTTACTTTTTCAAACTTGTTTTTTGATTCTAGCCTTTTAAAAGCAGAATTATTTATAGCTTGTAGTAATACAGTTGTCGTTGTTGTACCGTCTCCAGCTTGTGCATTAGCACTTTTTAATGCATCATCTACAGCTTCTTTACCAAGCTGTTCTATTTCATCTTCTAATTCTATTTCCCTTGCTACTGTTATTCCGTCATTTGTCAATAATGGATTTTGGTATGGTCTGCCTATGATAGCGTTCCTTCCATCTTTGCCAAGAGTTAATTTAACTGCGTTTGCTACAAAATCTACTCCAGCTTTGATAGATAATTTTGCTTCGTTCCCTAAACGTACAATTTTCATTAGATATATTATACCCTATAAAGTAAAAACAACCAAATATCTACTTCTTCCCCTTCTTCCTCATATCCCTCACGTCATCAATGTTGTATTTTATCTTTATATCATACTTAGCTTCTAACTGTGCTATTTTCTTTTCTACTTCGTCTAGTACGGCTATTGTTTTCTCTGTAGGCGTTAAGAGTTTTTTGTTTTTCATGGTTATTTGTTATCTTCTAATTGTAGAGAGGGAAGGTCGAGAATGGTATCATATACATTAGTGTCTTCTCCTGCTGTATAATCCGATAGACTTTCTTCTTTAATTTCACGTCTAATCTTTCCCACCCTCTCCTCTAGTATGGTGTCTATCTTTGAGAGCCAGAAATCTGCAATGCTTTCTGCTGTTCCTGAATAAGAAATATCACCGTTTGGATACATTTCAAAACTAATTCTATATACACCGTCATCTTTAAACTCTTTCGTTATCTTTTCTATTTCTTCCTTGGTTAGTTTCATTTGTTTATAAGGTTATTTAATTCTAATAAAAATGTTAAAGAATAACCAGCCAATATATATATCGATTCCACTATGCCAAGATATGGCAAGTGTTGGTGTAATCTCTAACCACTTTTTTTCTCGTTTAAATCTTATTTCCATATTATTTATAAATTAAATTATTCAGTTTACTAAGTTCTTTGTCTATATAATCAAACCCCCTTTGACTGTTTTCATAAGACCAGTCTTTACCTTCTTTGCCTATCATATTTGAACCTATACACATGCCAGCAACATAGGCTATTATACGAGATTTTATTCTTTCTATCTTCTTCTCTACTTGTTCTTTTTTGTACATGTCTTTTTTAGGTTATTTTATATATTTGATAACAGTTAACCAAAAAGCAATTACACACATAAAAGTAAAGATATATAATGTTGGATATTTGTCGTAAAAGTTT
>Ga0208916_10001259_pt1 | contig 11011 bp, 17 predicted proteins | sample DEB19_08_DNA_5_FD_184523 | JGI IMG/M metagenome (GOLD analysis project Ga0208916, IMG submission 184523) | Aqueous microbial communities from the Delaware River and Bay under freshwater to marine salinity gradient to study organic matter... | ecosystem: Environmental > Aquatic > Marine >... | reverse complement strand
CTACCGCTACAATGATTGTTTTAGATACTGGCGAAAGATCACTAAAACCTTTTATCATACCATTTAGAGAAGTTATAACTTTAGTAAAAGCAGGAAGAATAACAGAACCAAATTGTTGCGCTAATTGCTTAAGTGATTCCTGAAATACACGCATTTGATTTGCTGCACCACTACCAGTTCTTACGAAGTCACCTTGCGCATTGGTAGTATTAGCCATGATATAAGCATAACGAAGATTCACCTTCGATGCTTGATCCATATCTTTAATCTGTACTTTTATTCCTTTAGAATAAGCAAACTGCTGTAAGTTTGCTTCAGTCATTACGATACCAAGCTTTTTTAAGCTTTCTGTTTCACCAGTGAAGATTCCTGCAAGCGCAGTATTTGCTTGATCTATTCCAATATTCTTAAACGATGCTAAGTCACCAGCCAAACCAACTAAAGAAGTTGACATTTTAGCTGCAGCACTTTGTGGCAAACCCATAGAAGTAGCCATATCACCAAAACCTGCTGCCATATCTAAAGCAGAACCTTCAGCAATTCCTGCTGTAGTTAAAGTATCTTTTGCAAATGCTTTTACCGATTCAGAAGCTGGTCCAAAAGCAACATTTACTTTATTTAGACTTTCTTCATAATCACTTGCAAATTTTATTGCTGCAGCACCACCAGCCAATAACGTACCAGTTACATAAAGCGACATGCTTTTACCAAGCTCACTCATTTTCGTACCAACAGACTGCATTGATCTAGAAACGTTTTGCATTTCACTAGAAAAACCAGATAAATCAGCTTTGAAACGAATATTTATTTGAGCTAAACCCATGTAACTTTCACTTATTTTAGGATAAGTAAAAGTAGATTTTGCTATTAGCAAACTTTGTAAAGAAAGTTGACAAAGTTTATTTTTATGTATAAAAAAAAGCTCTTATTTCTAAGAGCTTTCTTCAAACAAATTAACCAACAAAATTCTAAATCATGGAAAAAAAATAGAATGTTTTGTTTATGCTTTCGCATTTTTATTGTCCCAAGATTCGTAGAAACTTTTTATTTTTTCTACTTCATCTTGCATTACTTTTTCTTCTTCTAATGTAAATTCTTTTATCATTGCTTCTTCCCATGAAAACGGCAATAGATCTACTTCTTTTACACCTTTACCAAGGTATGGCGATAGCGAAGCATACATTAGTTTACGCATAATTACATATCTTTCACGTGATAGGTAATCTTCTTTTTTTCTATATCCATTAACAATGTTGGCAAATTGTCTTTGTGTAAGCGAATAAAAGTAATTTAGTTTCAATCCTATCTGGCCACACGCCAGTTCTTCGAGTTCATCCCAAGTTAAAGGTTTGCTCTGAGTATCACTTTCAGAGCTATCTACTTTTTTTCTTCTTCTACTGGTTGCTGTGGCATTGATTCACCCATTGCAGCAGCTACTTGTGTAACTATTTCAATAAGTTTATCAAATGGCAAATCTTCTAGTTCATTCATTCCAACTAATTTTCTATTAGCAGGATTAGAATTAAAGGAATAAAAAAGTAGATCGTAGATAATATCTAAAACCTTTAAAGGAATAGTACCATCTGTTAAGTTTTCTAAAACTTGCAATTCCTGGATAACTTCATTCAAAGTTTCTTTTTTCCAGTGCCTTCCCAATTCGCGAAATACTTTTAAACCAAAAGCTGGTTTAAAAGTATTTTTGCCAATTGTTATTTGAACTACTGCATCCATTAAGTTACAATAGTTTTAGTTAGATTTCCATTTCCTTTGAAAGAAAAAGAACCTTTTGCACTAGAACCAACTTCTGCTTGAATAGAAGTGTTTTCGATATACACTTGACCAGAATAAACAAAGTCACCTGTTTCATCTGTTGTAAAATCTACATCGATTGCTGTTCCTGCTAATTGTGTATCTAGCAAAGTTGCAAAAGCAACTCCAGTAGTGTTACCTGCTGGTAAATTAGCAACCAAAGCATCTGTAGATAAACTCCAAGCATAATTCCCTGGTGTTGATACAGAACCATCAGTATCTTTAGTAGCGATTTCTTCTAACGATGTAGAAATATCTAAGCTACAGCTTGTGGCATGGAAAAGCGTTTTTCCATCAAATTTGAATCTCAAATTTTTACCTTGATAAATTGTACTTGCCATTTTTTATATGGTATTAAATTAAATTAAAATTGATCACTCCTGAATAAGTAAAACTTTCTTCATTGAATTCGATTGATGATGCAGTGAATTGGTAACGTTCGCTTATATAATCAATCATTTTGTCAGTAAGTTGACAACACTCTAAATATTTTTCTGTAGAAAACCATAACATTAATGTGATTGAAAGGTTTTGTACTTCTTTAGTCATTGGTGACACTTCACCTACCATATAAGTTGCTAAAGGAAGAACTGTATCTTCTAAAGCTATAATAGGAAAAAGATTTACCTGACCATCATGTTCCATTACAGATGTAAAATCTGTGCTAGATTCAAGATAATTAACTAAGTCTATAGAAGCCTGTTCAAACATAATTATGATAATTTTTCAACTCTACGTTGGATGTATGCTACAAATCTTTTTTCTGCATCGGCTGTTACAGTGCCATTAGTTGCATTGTAGGCTTTTGTTAAAAAAGGATTTCCTGCTGTTCTGCTTATTGCAGCTTTGCTGTTGGCTCCTCTTACTCTTTTACGTTTGTAACCTTTGTTATAAACATTTACACCATCATGCACAAAATGACCATACCAACCATCAAAAGAACCTTTAGCACGAGGACCAACTAATATTGTTGGATTCTCACTTTTTCCTGTAATTGTACCAAGCGACTTTTTAAGGTTTCCAGGTGCAATTAATTTACCACGCGCTTTGTGTTTTCTTATAGAAACTGGAGCAAAGACTTTCGCCGCTTTCAATGTAGGATTTGCAATTTGACGAAGAAGAATAAGCATTTCACGTCGCTTATCTTTATCGTTGGCTAGCTTTCTAATTTGAGCCACCAACTTATCAAATCCTTCTACATTTACTGCTACACTACTCATAAGCTTTTACTCTTATTTCTAAATGTGATTTTCTACCAATTTCAATTACGTGAAGCACTTCAAAACGAGTTCCTTCATCGTTTATAACTAATTTGTTACTTTTTTCCTTTACCACAAGATTGTAACGAATCGTATAAGTTCTATTTACTAAATGCCTAATTTTACCTTCAACATCTTCACTACCGGAAACATCTTTCATATTTGCCCATGGTTCCAAAAGAACGTTTTCAGTAGTAATAACTTCTGAAACTGAATTTTTGGTTTTGACTTTTTCAATAATCTGAATCAGTCTATCCATTTGCCCTATAAATGGTTTCTTTTCCATTAGTATTTTCTGTATGGTCTTAATTTTGCATGTGCTGCAGTGTTGTAACCAACTTCACCACGATCTTCACGACGTTCATACGAATCAGAAATTAATAATTTCATCGCTTGTTTTATCGGTGTAGGCACATCGGCAACTTCAAAACCTTGTTGAATTGTAATAATTACAGCATCATCGCGTAATGCTATTTCTGGAAGCGTATTTAAGAATTTAATCTCTTTACAATTTACAACAGAAGAAGTTCTTAGTTTGTATTCTGCTGCATCTAATGTTTGAATCGCGTTTGTTGCTTTATCGTAATACTCAATTTTATCTACTGTATCATTTTCATAATTAGCAGAAAAAAGAAAAGGATTTTCAAAAGAAGCCAATTCAATAACCATTTTTCTTCTACCAATAGCACGATTGATAAAGTTTTCGCATTCTACTTGTGCAGAATCGATATAGCTTTGAATTAATTCATCTTCTTCTTCGAAAGAAGCATCTACACGAAGTTGTTTTTTAGCTTCTGCTAAAGTTAAACAACTTGCATCAGTTCCAGGAATATAACTAATATTTGTAGCCATTGTAATTGTGTTGAAATTTATTCTTTTACTTCTTCGGCATAGCCAAGTTCAATCATTTCAGTTGCCTGATTTTTATCGAATTCAGCTTCGTCGTTAGCACTATAAGCTAAATTAAATCTCTTTGTTGGAGATACTAAAAATCTAACTTTAATAACTGCTGCATCTTTTTTTGATGCAGCAGTATCATTATTCTTTGCCATTTCTTAAAAAGAATTAAGCAGTTGTAACGTCTTTACAAACAGTAAAAGCTGTTGGCTCTAACAATGCACAATCTAAATACACGTTTGCAGTGATTTCGATGTAACCTTCTTTTTTACGTGATTTATCATCTACAGATAAATCCATAAAACCCCATTGACCAATAACCAATTTAGAGAAATCCCCAAAAATAACTGCTGAACAAACTCCAGAAGAAGTTCCTTTAGTTAAGTTAGAAGGAATATGGTTAGAAGTAGCAAATGGATAACCATTGATTTCGTTGTTTTGCAACAAATAACTAGCTTGACCAGCTTCAAGAACTGTTTGTTTTGCTTTACCTCTAACTTTAGAGTTAGAAACATAGTTCATACGCGCACCATTTGCATTGTCAACGTAAACTTCAGTTTCCATATCAATTGCTTTTGGAAAAGTCAATGGACCACCATTTGTACCAATAGCAACTGTATTAGTTCCAGAAGCATTTAATACACCTTTAGTTCCTGTTAAAGCATCTTTATCGATTTCATTCTCGATTGCTTTACGGATTTCATTCATAGTGTAAACTTCCATATCAAAACTAGACTGCGCTAAGTTTTGTAAAGAAACCAAAACAGAAACAGCCAATCTTCTAGGAGCCATTTCGATTTTTCCCCAAGCAGTTTTAGTATTAGCTACTTCATCTACTTCACCTTCCCAAGAAGCAGTTACACCACCATTGTTTTTAGGAAATTGAACGTTTCCAGATAAACCAGTTAAGAAAACTGCACCAAGTGATTCTACAATCGGCATTGGACGTAAGTAATCAATTGGATCACGTAATTCTGTAGCAACAGTGTTTCCACCAAAAGCACCAGAATCTTCTGTTACTGTCTGACCAGCAGCACGAGTTTCAAACATTGGCAACACGAAAGAAGATGGAGCAACTCCAATTCCTGCTTCACGTGTTGCTTTTACACCTCTTTGGTGCGCTTCTAATTCTGCACCTTCTAAAGGCACACCTTGCACTAACGAACGAATAGCTCTGTTCAAAGAAAATGCTTTTCTTTTTTCTGTTGGAACTTCATCTTCTACTACAGAAGTTCCATCACCACCAGAAACAGATCTTAGATTTTCTTCACGCTGTTCAGCACGTTCTACTTCTTTTCGCTTTTCAGTAATTTGCTTTTGCAAATTATCAAAAGCTGTTCCTTCTTCAGTAGTCAATGAACGAGTTTCGGCTTCTGCCTTATTCGCTATTGCTTCCTGCGAGCTTACTAATCCGTTAAGCTCTTGTCTTAATTCCGCAGACTTTTTCATTTTAAAATAGATTTATAATTAATTAAACATTGAGCTTCAAAGACTTTCAGCCCTTTTTCTTTTATAATAAGTTTTTATTGATTTGCAATTGCGCTTCACGAACTGACATTCCGGTAAGAACTTCTTCATCTACTACAGGACTTAAAGCTGTGCGCATTTCTTGCACATCTTGCTCCATTCTTACCAAAGCATCTTTATTAGAACCAATTGGAACAATAGACCATTCTAACAACTCCCAACGTGTGAAATAAACCACTCCAGGGTTTTCACCATTTTGAGCATCACCATAACGCCATTCTTTTACGTTAGCACCAATAGAAGCCATTCGTAAAGTTCCTGCTTGAATTTTTTTGAAAACTTTTTCAGCAGTAGGATTAGTTTCAGCATCTTCAAATCTTACTGTTCCTATTGTCAATTTTCCTTCTTGTCTTACTGTTGAAGTTCCCAAAATCATATCTGGATCATCAGACCAAGTTCTGTGACCATAAGCAACTATAGGATTGTTGTTGTATCTTTCAAATTCAGCACCATCGGCAACAAATACTGTATCATAAGTATCAACTGCTTCAGAAGAAATAACAAATTCTGCTTCACGATTTTCAATCATTGCAGGAGTTAATTCTCTAATTTCTAAAACTACATCACGTGTAATTATTTTATTTTGTTCCATCACCAGTAGGTTTAAGATTATTAATTAATTGCGTTTCTGTGTAAGTATTTACAGGTGTTAAGTGTTCATTTAAGAATTCACTTCCTGGATTCATATCTTCTAGTGAACGCACTTCGTTTCTTGAATAAATACCAGATTGCACCATTTTAGAATAAAATTCACCCTTAGCAGCGATATCTGCACGAAGCAATACATTAAGGTTTCCTTTAATGTAGAAACCAGTGTTTTTTTCTCTAGTAGTGAATAGTTTTTTAGAATATTCCTGTTCTAAGTTTGTTATGTATGGATGAATAGTTCCAACAGCATAGTCAAGAGTTTGTTGCTCAATATTATTGTTGGTTGAATTACCCATTGATTTAATTTTATGTAATGGCATATTGAACCAACGCGCAATATCTTCTATAGAGAAACGGCTCATTTCTACAATTTGCGCTTCTTGTGGTGTTATGTTGATTGGTTTAAACTTGAAGCCATCATCTAAAACCGCAATTCTATCGGCGGATTTTTCTGCCATTGCATTACGCCAGCCTTGAATTATTGCTGCTTTTCCGTTAGGAACTTGTTTATCGGTTTCAATTACACCATTTCTAACACCTTTGTTTTCGAAATTGGTTCCAGAGAAGTTTTGTATTTCTACAGCAATATTCAACTGCTGTGCCGCATAAGTAATTGGTGAAATTCCTATAACACCATTGTGAGTAAACATTTTAAGATGAATAACTTCAGATGATAAGAAAGGATTTGCGTAACCTTTTATGTAGTATAATAGATCACCATCTTTTTTACGAATATCGGTTACATCATCCCAGTTTACGAACTCAAATTCTGTAGGCAAACCAGCATTTGATGATTTGATGATTTGCAAAGAATTCCCACGAAGTAAAAGCGATATAATCACCATTTTACGTTCTACAAAAGAAGTCATGTAGAAGTTAGGTTCTTTAGAAATTAGAAAATCTACTGGATGTGAAGCCATACGCAAACGGCTTTCACCTTCTTTTTGATACACTCCAAAAGGAATTTTAGCCACATCACTAGAAATTTGATTTACAGCATCATAAACCGCACTTAATTTTAGTGATGGTTTAAAGTTGGAAGTAGAAATTTTACCCTGTGCTGTTGCTCCACCGAAAAAGGAAAATACCTCGTTAAACAACGAAGTACTGGTTGCTGCACTTCTTTTTTGTGTAGCATTAGACATTTCAGAAAAAGCACCTTCTAACAATGACATAGTTTTTTAAATTTCTATGTAAAAGTAGATGGTGCTTTTTTAAATGTTTGTAAAGAAAGTTGACAAAGTTTATAAACTCATTATAGCTATAATTCAAATTTTAAAGTTAGATTCGAAAACCTATAAAAACCCTTATTGTGCCAATATTCCATAACTTCTTTTTCATCATTAAGTGAAAATACAATTTTCCATTGTGTACGTTCTGTATTAAAAGAAATTTCTTTAGAAGGGAATTGCTTATCAAAAAAATCTTTCAAATCATCTTTCGTGACAAATTTTGCTTCTAATTTATTCATGTTGTTTTGGTTTTAGTTCATATTTAAAAGCGAAATATCCAATTGCGATTTCTATAAGGATAAATAAAATTACTAATCCGGTTCGAAAGTAATTTTTTGCAATAAATTCCCAATCTAGTAAAATTGATGTTACTAATGCTATAGCGAAGGTAAAGATAATGATTAATAGTTTTTTCATTTTGTTTTGGTTTTTTTATAGTTTGCACTTATTACTTGTCTGAACGTATCATAGTTAGAATATCGGTATTTTTTGAATAACTCGAAATAGGTTTCGTTTGCCGATTCGAATGCTTCACGCCTGTTAGGTTTTTTTGAAATTAATTTGAAGTAATATTCAAAGAATCCAGATGTTGAAGCGAGTTGCTGCATCAATTCTATTTTCTTTTCTAAAGCTATGATTTCTAATCGTAGCACGTTTTCTTCAGGTGAAATTTTGTCTAGCATTCGAAAATATTGTTAGGATTATTATAATAGGATTCGTTTGTTTCTTCTGGTTCTGATAAATGGCCAGCTAAGGCATTGACTAAAGCTGCTATTCCATCGATACGTTTTTTATGTTTGTGACTTTCTTTTTTGGAAATCATGATATTTCCTTTAGAATCTTCAATCGGAACACAAGCCGCCAACATCCATTCCATTGCTGGATTTCCATCGTGTTTTATTTTTCCATCGTAGATTAATTTTTCTAACATCTTTGTTGGATGATTTAATCTTGACATTATTTGTGAAAGTTCAGAAACATTGATTCCTTCATCCATCATATTGGAAACTAAAGAAGATGCGTTCCATGGATCGGTTTCTATTCGCTGAATATTATAACGCTGATAATTTTCTTTTATTTTTGTAAGAATAAAATTATAGTCAACTCTATTTCCTGGTGTTGCAATCATGTAACCAGCATCAATCCAATATCGGTATGGAACACCATCATTTTTACTTCTACGGTCCACATTTTCTTCTGGACAAAAGAGAAATGGTTTAACGTATTGGATTCCTTCTTCATCTGGTTCTGATAAAATTACAAATGCTGTAATATCAGCAATGGAAGATAAATCTAGACCAGCATACGAACCAAACTTTTCAAATTTTTCTAATGAAAGGTTTTCAACTTTGTTTTGTTTCCATATTTCTGTTGGAATCCAGATTGATTCACCATCAACCCACATGTTTAAGTGTTTTGTCTTAAAATTTGGAATTTTAGAAGGTTGATTCATTGCTTTAATGAATTCGATTCTGATGTTTTCTATATCTAATCCGTTGCCTAACAATGGATTGGCTTTGTACCAATTCTTTTCATCTTGCCAATCATCACCAGGATCTAAATCGTGAATCATTATCCAAAGGTGATTATCTACATTTCGACCTTCTAGAACTTCAATAACTGAATCTTCATAGTATTTACAAACCGAAGAAGTGTTGGTTCCAGCCGTTGTAATATGCCATGTTAACGGCTGGCTTCTTTGTACTGATGATGATTCTAGATTTTCTTTCACACCATCATCTTTGTGAGCATGATATTCATCGATAATTGCTAGATGTGAGTTAATTCCATCTTGTGTAGTAGAATCACCACCCAAAGGCATCATAGTTGAAGCTGTAGGCTTGAATTTAATGGTTTTTTGCAATACTTCGAACCCTAATTGCTTTAATAATGGATTTGCCGCAGGTGATTGTATAAATTGTGCCGCTTGCTTCCAACAGATTCGCGCTTGATCTTCTTTTGTTGCACCAACATATACTTCAGCTTCCATTTCGAAATCTACTGACATGCAATATAATGCTAAGCCAGCCATTTCTGCTGATTTTCCATTTTTCTTTGCACGTTTATCATATACGGTACGAATGCGGCGTAAACCTTCGGAATTTTTCCATCCAAATACATTGTACATAGTGAATTGTTGGAATGGCTCTAACAATAACGGTTGACGTTGTAATTTTCCTTTGGTATGATTAATGAATTGAGGAAAAAAATCTACTGCAAACATTCCAGAAGCATGGTCCAAAACAAAACCATCTTTTTCAGCAGTTTCAATCCAGGAGAAAAAACGATCTACTGCTTGCTTGATGCGATTTCCAACAGGAAGTTTACCAGATTTTACATCAAGCGCGTATTGGAATGGAACTGAAGAAAGCATTTCGGTTGTTGGTTGCATAGGTTTATTCTGATTTTGAATAATTACTTAAAGCTTCTTCTTTAGTTTCTACTACATTACATATCATTGTCATAGTAACTTTAGAGAATTCAACATTATCTGTAGTTATTGTTTCAACTAAATGTGGAATAATTTCACCAGAAGGAAGCATTACTTTATGATGTTTTCCATCTGTAAAAACTGTTACAATTTTTTTATTAAATGATTTCATGATTTTTTATTTTTTAAAATTATTTTTAAATCGGCAAATTCATATTTTGTAAAGTTGCAGTTGATACATGTGTATAAATTTCTGTCGTTTTACTCGATGCGTGCCCTAAATGTTTTTGTATAATTCTTAAATCGGTTCCTGCTTCTAATAATGCTGTAGCGTTTGAATGCCTTAGCAAGTGAAAATGATATTCTTTTCCTAAATACTGCTTTACTATCTGGTTGCAGCTTCTTTCTGAATATCTTAAATCGAATTGACCATTGAAAACATATTCTTTTGGCCAGTAAACTTTGTGATAGGTTCTAAGTATTTCTAAAACCTTTGGTGATAAAGCCACAATCCTATCTTTTTTACCTTTGGATTGTCTGATGGTGATAATCATTCTTTTAGAATCAATATCACTTTGCTTTAAATTACAAACTTCACTTACTCGCATTCCGGTTGAATATGCTAAAGCCAAAATTGCTTTGTGTTTTTTATTCTCAATTTTTTCAATCTTATCCAGGAGAAATTGCTTTTCAATAATTTGTGGCAATTTTTTTTCACTTCTAGGATATTCAATATGTTTGAATTTTAATGGTTGCTTTCCGGTTAACTTATAAAATAGTTTAACTGCTGAAATTCTGTGTTTTCTTCCATTAATTGAATTAGCCAGAAGCAACCATTGTTTTATTTGCATTTCTGATATTTCAGATGGTTTCGTTGCAACATGATTAAAGTATTTTAAGAAAGCTGCAACTTGTGATTTGTAATTTTCAATTGTATTCGAAGAATAGTTTTTTAATTTTAAATCTTCGGAATACATTTCGACGTATCTTCCGATGTTCATGGCGTAAAGTGTTTATTTTATTGGTGTTTATAGATGGTGTTTACATATAGGAGTTAAGCCGAAATGCCTTCGACATTCCGCCTTAACAGCGGCACTTCGCTTAACTAGCACTTTAAGCAAGCTTAAAACCCTTCTCAAAGCGCCGCTGTTATAAGTAACTTTAGGACAACCGCTACTCCAAAAGAATAACGGTGTCAAAAATATCTT
>Ga0208916_10001257_pt1 | contig 11041 bp, 11 predicted proteins | sample DEB19_08_DNA_5_FD_184523 | JGI IMG/M metagenome (GOLD analysis project Ga0208916, IMG submission 184523) | Aqueous microbial communities from the Delaware River and Bay under freshwater to marine salinity gradient to study organic matter... | ecosystem: Environmental > Aquatic > Marine >... | reverse complement strand
GGCCAGTGAATACCTTCCCCATCGCCCAACAATTCGTAATTGGCACGCTCGTCGCTTGACGCATGAGCCAATCGAGGAAACCAGGCAATCGGCACCGACAACGTTCGCCCGTCAGTCAGCAAGACGCGCAGTTCGTCGTCTGAACAAACGATAGTCATTGCTTTGGGTTGAACTTTAAACATGAAAGAACTCATTCCAAGCCTCCACAAAAGTTGATTGGTTAACTTCGACCAAGGTCAGCAGTTTGCTCAAATCCTGCGGCGAAAACCCGGTGCTCCGGGCGAGGTGACACCGGCTTGAGCCAGAATTTTGCCAGCATCCGGTCTTGCTGAGCGTGAATGTGGTGCGGCTCGCCATTCTCATTGGCGTAAAAGAAGAATCGGTATGGACCGATGCGAAGGACGGTAGGCATAGTAGATTGAGTATGGCGGAATCTTTGAGATTTTCAATCAATGCCTGTTTGCCTACCCCGCTGCGCGCTTTTCCAAAATCTCAAACGCCGGCAAAGTCTTGCCTTCCAGCACTTCCAGAAAAGCGCCGCCGCCGGTGGAGATGTAGTTGACTTGTTTCTCAATGCCGTACTTGGCAATCGCGGCCAGGGTGTCGCCACCGCCGGCGATCGAGAAACCGCTGCTGTCGGCCACCGCGCGTGCAATGCCTTCGGTGCCATGGGAAAAAGCCTCGAACTCGAAGACGCCGACCGGGCCGTTCCAGACGATGGTACCGGCGGCTTTCAGTTGCGCGGCCAGGCGAGCGGTGGTGTCTGGGCCAATGTCCAAAATCAGGTCGTCGTCGGCCACATCGGTCGCGGCTTTGATGGTCGCCGGTGCGTCCGCTGCAAAGGTTTTGGCGGTCACCACGTCGGTCGGAATCGGCACTTCAGCGCCGCGCGCTTTCATGGCCACGATGACGGCTTTGGCGTCGTCCAGCAGGTCGGCTTCAGCCAAGCTTTTGCCAATCTTCAAACCAGCCGCCAGCATGAAGGTGTTGGCAATGCCGCCGCCCACAATCAGCTGGTCGACGTTGTTGGCCAGGGCTTTCAAAATGGTCAGCTTGGTGGAGACTTTGCTGCCCGCGACGATGGCCACCAGTGGCCGGCGCGGGTCTGACAGCGCCTTGGCAATGGCGTCCATTTCAGCGGCCAGCAAGGGGCCGGCGGAGGCGATCTTGGCGTATTGGGCGATGCCGTAGGTCGAGGCTTCGGCGCGGTGAGCCGTGCCAAAAGCGTCGTGTACAAAAATGTCACACAGCGCCGCCATTTTTCGGGCCAAGGCCTCGTCATTTTTCTTTTCGCCACGGTTCACACGGCAGTTTTCCAGCATGACGATCTGGCCGGGTTTGACGTCGACGCCATCGATCCAGTCGGAGACCAGCGGGATCTCGCGCTGCATGAGTTCACCCAAGCGCTGAGCCACGGGTGCCAGTGAATCGGCGGCTTTGAATTCACCTTCGGTCGGCCGGCCCAGGTGGGACGTGACCATCACGGCGGCACCGGCGTCCAGCGCCATCTGCAGGCACGGGATGGAGGCGCGAATGCGCGTGTCTTCGGTGATGCTGCCCTTGTCGTCTTGCGGCACGTTCAGGTCGGCACGGATAAAAACACGCTTGCCAGCCACTTGGCCGTTGGCGCACAAATCAGAAAAACGGATGAAATTCATGGGCTCGCTTTGTAGTAACTTCAAAAGTGGGCGTCAGTGCTTCAGCAGCAGCGCCAGCGGGATGAATTGTAAAGACGGCTACCAACCGAGCCCGACGTGCAGCGGCAAGTACACCGCCATGCCGGCGATGATGGTCCCAATCATGCTGCGCTTCCAGTAAAAACAGGCCAAGCCAACCGCCACCGAAAAGAGGCGGGCATCTTGCCAAGTGCTGATCAAATGGCCTTGCGTCGTCACCATCTCAGGCACGATCACGGCCGCCAAGGCGGCGATTGGGGCGTAGTGCAAGCCGCGCTGTAGCCACGCGGGCATCGGCCAAGGCTGGCTCGACAAAAAGAAGAAGCAACGCGTGACGATGGTCAGCAGCGCCATGCCGACGATGGTGACAACCGTCCACAGATCCGTCGCTTGGTTCATGGCTTGTTTTTCGGTAGGTTGGCTTTGCGGGCATGCGCTTCTAAAAAGGGCTTTTCAAGCAGAAGGCAAACCGCCACGGCCAGCACAATGGCGACGATGATGTTGAGCTTGAGCGGCAAGCCATACGTGGCCACGGCCACACTGCCCGCGACGGCTGCAGCCAGCACCCGCAAGCGGGTGGTGGCCAGCGAACTCATGATGCCCAGCAAGGCCAGAATGCCGGCGAAGCCCAAACCCCAACTGACCGGGATGGAGTTTGCAAGTGCGATGCCCAGCAGACTGGCCGCCATCCAGTTGACCCAACCCAGCGCGCTGTTGCCCGCTAGATAGGCTTCTTGGGCGCGCTTGCCCGCAGCGTCATCTGCCGGGTGCGGAAAGCGCTTGGTGAACTGCACATAGGTCGGGTCGGTCGTGAAATAACCACTGACCAGGCGACGCCAAAAACTCTGGTGTATCACGTAGCTTCGCAGATGGACGCTGAAAACCATGAAGCGAAGATTCACACACAAGGCCGTGGCCAACACCACCCACATCGGTGCGCCGGCCACGATCAGAGGCAGCGCTGCCAGCTGCGAACTGCCGGCGAACACCAGCAAGCCCATCAGCAAGACTTCGACCAAACTCAGGCCCGACTTGATCATCGCCACGCCGGTCATCAAACCCCATGCCGCCATGCCCGGCGCCACCGCCAGCATGTCGCGCACACCGATGCGAAATTCCGGGTGTTTGTAGATGGCGGTCATGCCGCGGCGATCGCGGGTGCGCTGCTGAAGCGCTGGCCGGGCTGGATCTCAAAACCGCGCAAGAAATCTGCGGCCTCCAGCGGCTTGCCGCCGGCTTTTTGCAGTCGGCTGACGCGCAACACGCCGCCCACTGCCGCGATGTCGATGCCCTCTGCGCTGGCCGCCAAGACCTCGCCGGCAACTGCATGGCTGGGCGGCAGCACATCCGTCAGGACTTCAGCGCGCCAGAACTTGATGGTCTCGCCATTCAGTGCGCTACAGGCCACCGGAAACGGGTTGAAGGCGCGGATGCGGCGCTCCAGTGTGAGGACGGGCTGGGTCCAGTCGAGTGCGGCTTCGCGTTTGTCAATTTTGTGAGCGTAGCTGATGCCTTCAGTCGGTTGCGGTACGGCGTGAAAGCCGTCGTGCGCCGCGAGTTCAAGCGCTTGAACAATCATCCGGCCACCGAGTTCGGCGAGCTGGTCGTGCAGGCTGTCTGTGCTGTCGTGCGGGTCGATCGGCAGCGTCTCTAAAAGCAACATGTCGCCGGTGTCGAGGCCGGCATCCATCTGCATGATGGTCACGCCGGTCTCGCGGTCACCGGCTTCAATTGCACGGTGAATCGGTGCGGCACCACGCCAGCGCGGCAAGATCGAGCCGTGAATGTTCAGGCAACCGAGTCGCGGCATGTCGAGCACCCACTGCGGCAAGATCAAACCGTAAGCGGCGACCACCATCACATCGGCTTGGGCCGCTTCAATGGCCGCGCGTGCTGCTGCAGCGTCTTCCGGGTATTTGCCGTCAAGGCGCAGGCTGCGTGGCTGGGCGACGGGAATTTGGTGGCTGACGGCCCATTGCTTGACGGCCGAGGCCTGCAGCTTCATGCCGCGACCGGCGGGCCGGTCGGGTTGCGTCAGCACCAGCGCGATCTCAAAGCCGGCCGTGTGCAGTTGTTCCAAAGCCACTCGGGCGAAGTCAGGGGTACCGGCAAAAATGACGCGCATGGATTGATTCTAGATGTGCACCTCAGACGGAGTGAGTTAACGCTCCCCGTCGCGCTCGTCGTCTTTCTTTTGCTTGATGAGTTTGGTCTTGATGCGGTTGCGCTTGAGCGGCGACAAATACTCGACAAACACCTTGCCGATCAAGTGGTCCATTTCATGCTGAATGCAAACAGCCAACATGCCCTCGACCGCCAGCGTTTGCATCTTGCCATCCAAGTCGAGGGCATTCACTTTGATGGAAGTCGAGCGCACGACGCCATCGTAAATGCCGGGCACTGACAGGCAGCCTTCTTCGCCAAGCCGGGTTTCTTCGCTGGCCCAGATGATCTCAGGGTTGATCAGCACCATCGGCTCGTCGTGCTTTTCGCTGACGTCAATCACCACCAGCCGCTCATGCACGTCGACTTGTGACGCTGCCAGGCCAATACCCGCCGCCTCGTACATGGTTTCAAACATGTCGCTCACCAGCAGTTTGATGCGGGCGTCCACTGCGCCCACGGGCTTGGCCACGGTGCGCAGGCGTGAATCGGGGTAACGAAGAATAGTCAGTTGGGTCATCGGAAGAGGCGCCAGATAAAAAACGAAAAGAAGCGTCTATTTTCGGTCAGTTTGTTCAACCCGTCGCGGTCAGGTTGAATTGCTGATTAAGTTCCAATAAGATGACAATATTGCACTTTTTATTTAAAAGATGAGGCTTTTATGATGATTTTTGGGTCTCGGCAGCTTCGCGGCAAGGTCATCGCATGAGCCCGCCGGAAGCGCTGCGCACGACGGAGATGGGTGAACTGCAAGCTTGGTTGCGGCTGTTGCTGACGCCCGGCGTTGGCAATGAAACCGCCCGTCAGTTGCTGACTGCTTTCGGTTCAGCGCCTGCGATTTTTGAGCAAACTGCGGCCGCTTTGCGTGAAACCGGTTCTGCGCGTCTGGTGCAGGCGATCCAGACAGAGCCCGAAGACCTCAAAAGTCAACTGGCGAGCACGCTGGCTTGGCTGGCCGGCGGCGAAGATCGGTGCGTCGTCACCTTGGGTGACGCGCATTACCCAGGGGCTTTGCTCAACATCCCCGACCCGCCGTTGCTGTTGTTCATGCTCGGCAGTTTGGTACCCCAAGCCGACACCCACGTGACCTTGGAGACGCTGAATTGCTTGGCGATGGTGGGCAGCCGAAATCCGACGCCACAAGGCGAAATCAATGCGCGGCAATTCGCCCAAACGTTCGGAGAGGCCGGCTGGTGCGTGGTGTCGGGCATGGCGCTCGGGGTCGATGGCGCAGCGCACGATGGCGTGTTGATGGGTGGCGGTTACACGGTCGCCGTGGTGGGCACCGGACTGGACCGGGTCTACCCAAAAAAGCACTTGAATCTGGCTCACCGGATCGCCGAACGCGGCTTGATCATCAGCGAATTCCCCTTGGGCACACCACCGTTAACGGCTAATTTTCCGCGTCGAAACCGCATCATTTCCGGTCTGAGCCACGGCACGCTGGTGATTGAGGCGGCCTTAAAGTCGGGCTCGCTCATCACCGCACGGCTCGCCGCAGAACAAGGCAAAGAGGTGTTCGCCATTCCCGGCTCCATCCATTCGCCGCAATCACGCGGTTGCCACCTGTTGATCAAACAAGGCGCCAAGTTGGTTGAGTCAGCGCAAGACGTCTTGGAGGAGTTGCGGATGCCACTGTCATTTGCCGCCGTTGAAACCGCTGCCGCAGCTACAGTCGACGACATGACGCCGACAGAACACCTCTTACTCAAGGCCTTGGGGTTTGACGCCGCCAGCCTTGACACGCTGCAAGCCCGCACCGGTTGGCCTACCGCCCAACTGCAAGCCCAGCTGCTGGAGCTGGAACTCAGTGGTGAAGTGGCACGTCTGCCTGGGGGCTTGTTTGTGCGCATCGCCAGCGCCTGACCCTGCTGACCAGCAGACCTCAGCGTTGAGCTGTAAAGCCGCCGCCAACTGCGTTATATTGGCAGCATATGTTTGAAGTTTTGGTCTACGTTTACGAGAATTATTGGCAGGGTGATGCCTGCCCGGAACCCCGCCAGCTGGGTCGCAAGCTCACGGCCGCTGGTTTTGAGCCTGAGGAAATTGAGGCGGCACTGTCTTGGCTCAGCGGGCTGCACGTGGCGGCTCACAACACCCGCGTCGGCGGCGTCAGTGATGAAGACATCGGCGTGCTGCCAGAACGCCCCGTGCTCATGCAGGCGCAGTCCCCGGACAGTTTGCGCGTTTACTCAGTCGCCGAGCAAGATCATCTGGGAGCTGAGGCCTTGGGCTTTGTGTGCTTTCTGGAATCCGCCGGTGTCTTGCCACCGACCATGCGCGAAATCGTCATGGACCGGGCCATGGCAGCACCGGGCTTTCCACTTGACCTTGACGACCTGAAAATCATCGTGTTGATGGTTTACTGGAGCGTCGGCGAAGAGCCTGACGCACTGGTGCTGGACGAGCTTTGCGACGACACCGACTTTCGGTTGGCGCACTGAAAACTGCACGTTACTGTTCAACGAAAAAGCCGCAGTGATGCGGCTTTTTTGTGAGCGAGTATCTCCTCAGACCGTCGCGCCAGCGTTTGGATCGTTCGGGTCTTCGTCTTTTTTGCTGCCGCTGCCCGGTTTGACCAAGTCTTCACGCTTGATGCCCAGCCACATGGCGATGGCCGCAGCGACAAACACTGACGAGTAAATGCCGAACAAGATGCCGATGGTCAGCGCCAGCGCAAAGTAATGCAGCGTCGGGCCGCCAAACACCAACATCGACAACACCATCATCTGGGTTGATCCGTGCGTGATGATGGTGCGGCTGATGGTCGAGGTGATCGCGTTGTCGATGATTTCGCGGGTTTCCATTTTTCGGTAGCGCCGGAAATTCTCGCGAATCCGGTCAAAGATCACCACAGATTCATTGACCGAGTAGCCCAGCACGGCCAGCACGGCGGCCAGCACCGCCAGCGAAAATTCCCACTGAAAGAAAGCAAAAAAGCCGAGGATGATGACGACGTCGTGCAAGTTGGCGATGATGGCCGCGACCGCGTACTTCCACTCAAAGCGAATCGCCAGATAAATCATGATGCCGAAGACCACCATGGCGAGGGCTTTGAGGCCGTCTTGTGCCAGCTCTTTGCCGACCTGTGGACCGACAAATTCGCTGCGCCGCAACACCACCTGCGCATCTTGTGCCGTCAACGCCGTCATGACGCTCGCGCTTTGTTGGGCTGTGCTCACGCCCTCTTGCGCCGGCAGCCGAATCATCACGTCACTGGCGGTGCCAAAGGTTTGCACCTGCACATCGGCAAAGCCCAGGCCAGCCACGGTGCTGCGCACCTTGCCAACGTCAGCCACTTGTGTGTAGCCGACTTCCATGACGGTGCCGCCGGTGAATTCCACCGACAAATGCAGTCCACGCGAAAACAAGAAAAACACCGCCAACACAAAGGTTGCGAAGGAAATGATGTTGAAAACCAGGGCATTCCGCATGAACGGAATGTCTTTGTGGATTTTGAAAAACTCCATGGGGGGCTCTTTTCTGTCGGGTCTGTGTCAGTGGGCTGAAGGCAGCGACTTGCGGGCTGGCTTGTCGCCGGCCGCAGCCTCAGGCGCAGCGCGCCAAATGGTGCCGATGGAAATACTTTTGAGTTTTTTCTGCCGTCCGTACCAAAGGTTCACCAAGCCGCGTGAGAAGAACACGGCGGAGAACATGCTGGTCAGAATGCCGATGCAATGCACCACCGCAAAGCCGCGCACCGGACCAGAGCCAAAGGCCAGCAAAGCCAGGCCGGCGATCAGCGTGGTGATGTTCGAGTCAAAAATAGTCGCCCAAGCGCGGTCATAGCCGACTTGAATCGCCGCTTGTGGCGAGGCACCGCCGCGCAGTTCCTCTCGCACACGCTCGTTGATCAGCACGTTCGAGTCAATCGCCATGCCCAGTGCCAGCGCCATGGCGGCCATGCCGGGCAAGGTCAGGGTGGCTTGCAACATCGACAGCACGGCGATCAGCAGCAACAAATTGACCGCCAGCGCCAGCCCTGAGAACAGGCCAAACAACATGTAGTACGTCGCCATGAAAGCGACGATCACAAGGAAACCCCAGATCACGCTGCTGAAGCCTTTTGAAATGTTCTCGGCGCCCAAGCTGGGGCCGATGGTGCGCTCTTCGATGATGTCCATCGGCGCGGCCAAGGAGCCGGCGCGCAGCAGCAGGGCCAAGTCGTTGGCTTCAGTGACTGTCATGGAACCCGAAATCTGGAAGCGATTACCGAGCTCACTTTGAATCACCGGGGCGGTCAGCACTTCGCCGCGGCCTTTTTCAAACAGCACGATGGCCATGCGCTTCTTGACGTTTTCGCGGCTGGTGTCGCGCATGATGCGGCCGCCTTTAGCGTCCACGGTCAGGTCGACCTTGGGCTGCTGGCTTTGCGATTCAAAACCGGGTTGGGCGTCGGTCAGGCTTTCACCGGTCAGGATGACCTGCTTTTTCACAATCACTGCGCGGCCATCACGGCCCGCAAAACGCTCGGAGCCAAACGGCACGGCGCCGCTGCCACTTTCGGCGGCGCGGCCTTCGGCGCTTTCGTCGACCAAGCGCATTTCCAGCGTGGCGGTGCGGCCCAGAATGTCTTTGGCCTTGGCGGTGTCTTGCACGCCGGGCAGTTGCACGACTATACGGTCGAGACCCTGTTGCTGAATCACCGGTTCGGCCACGCCGAGTTCATTGATTCGGTTGTGCAGGGTGACGATGTTTTGCTTGAGCGCTTGCTCTTGCACGCGGCGGGCGGCTTCGGGCCGGATGCTGGCGACGAGCTTGAATTCGTTGCCTTCAGGCACGGTGCTGGTCTGCAGGTCGGCAAACTGGTCTTGAATCAGCCCATTGGCGGCGTTGATGGTGGCTTGGTCGCGGACCCGGATTTCAATGCTTTGGCCATTGCGGCTGATGCCGCCGTGGCGGATGTTTTTCTCGCGCATCGTCAGGCGCAGGTCGCCGGCAAAGGACTCGGCTTTTTTCGTCAATGCGGCCTGCATGTCGACTTGCAGCATGAAGTGCACGCCACCGCGCAAGTCCAGGCCCAAATACATCGGCCGTGCACCGAGCGCCGTCAACCAGGCGGGTGAGCGCGACAACAAATTCAGGGCGACCACATAGGTCGGGTCGGCCGGGTCAGGGACCAGCACTTTTTCAATCGCGTCCTTGGCCTTGAGTTGGCTGTCGGTGGCGCTGAAACGGGCCCGCACCGAGGTGCCGTCAAGGCTGACTTGACCGGCCTCAAGGCCCGCATCCTTGAGCACTTGCTCGACCCGCGCGACCGTGGCGCTGTCTAGCTTCACTGCCGTTTTCAGGCTGGAGACCTGAACCGCTGGCGCTTCGCCAAAAAAGTTAGGCAGCGTGTACAGCGCTGCAATCAGCAAGGCGATCACGATGACCGCGTACTTCCAGACCGGGTAACGATTCATGGGGTGGTTTTCAGAAGGTCTAAAGGCCAGAGCTGGCGCGGGTAAAACGCCCCTCGCGTGGGGGGCGTTTCAGGGAGATTACTTGAGCGTGCCTTTTGGCAGTACTTGGACAACGGCACTGCGCTGCACTTGGACTTCCACACCGGAGGAAATTTCGAGGCTCATGTAGCCTTCGCTCAACTGGGTGACCTTGCCGAGCAAACCGCCAGCTGTGGCGACTTCGTCACCCTTGGCCAGCGCGTCAATCATCGAGCGGTGCTCTTTTTGCTTTTTCATCTGCGGGCGGATCATGACGAAATACAACACCACAAACATCAGCACCAGTGGCAGCATGCTCGTCAGCGAAGACATCATGCCGCCAGCGTCGGCAGCAGCAGGGGCGGTCTGGGCAAAAGCGGAAGAAATAAACACGGGCAAACTCCACAAAGGTGAATAAAAGACTCAAGTAGCGGTCGGGCACCCAGGCCCGCCAGCCGCGGCTCAAAGAAGCGACCGATTGTATGCGGGAGACCCGGCAGCCCATGGGCGGCAGGCAGACCACCCTGTAGGGCTATTTCAGCCTCAAAGATTGAGCATCAGCTTGAGGTTTTGCACGGCGGCTCCAGAGGCCCCCTTGCCGAGGTTGTCGAGCCTGGCAATCAGCACGGCGTGGCGGTGCTCTTCATTGCCAAACACGCGCAACTCCATCTTGTTGGTGTTGCTTAGGGCCGTGGCGTCGAGCTTGCCGGACTCGGTGGCGGGCTCGACCGTGACCCACTCGCTGCCGGCGTAGTGCGCAGCCAGTGTTTCTTCCAGCTTAGCGGCCGTCGGCCGGCCTGGCAGCAAGTCCAGGTGCAGCGGCAGTTGCACCAGCATGCCTTGGCGGAAGTTGCCAACTGAAGGGATGAAGATCGGGCGGCGCGTCAGGCCGGTGTAGCAGGTGATCTCGGCCAGATGCTTGTGCGCCAAGCCGAGTCCGTAGACCTCAAACAAGGGCGCTGTGCCGGCTTCGTACTCTTCGATCATGCTGCGGCCGCCGCCTGAGTAGCCGCTGACGGCTGGCAACGCCAGCGGAAAGTCTTTGGACAGCAGTCCAGCGTCCACCAAGGGGCGAATCAGCGCGATGGCGCCGGTGGCGTAACAGCCGGGGTTAGAGACGCGGGTGGCTGACTGAACGGCGGCTTTTTGGCCGGCGGTGAGCTCCGGAAAACCAAAGACCCAGCCAGCGGCGGTGCGGTGCGCGGTCGACGCGTCAATGATCTTTGGGCCCGGCTGGCCGGTGCGCAGGGCCAGCGCGTCGATCACGGCGACCGACTCACGCGCGACGTCATCGTGCAGGCACAAAATGACCACATCGACGCCGGCCATCAGCGCGGCCTTGGCGTCAATGTCTTTGCGCAGCTCGGGCGCAATGCTGATGAGCTCGATGTCGGGCATCGACTGCAGGCGTTCGCGGATTTGCAGGCCAGTGGTGCCAGCTTCACCATCAATAAAAACCTTGGCCATGAAAATCCCCCAATAAAACGGTGCGTAAGTTACGTGCAATTATGGTGCGTTGCAGCATGATACAGTTCTGGGCTGTTGAGTCCAGTACCCGCAGGCTATGCGGCGGGCCCCCCTTCACTGATTCCTGGAAGCTATTTCATGAAAATTCACGAGTACCAAGGCAAGGAAATCTTGCGTCAATTCGGCGTGCCCGTTCCGCGTGGCATTCCTGCATTCACCGTGCAAGAAGCGGTCGAAGCCGCACAAAAACTCGGCGGCCCTGTGTGGGTTGTCAAGGCACAGATCCATGCTGGTGGCCGCGGCAAGGGCGGC
>Ga0208916_10001256_pt1 | contig 11042 bp, 11 predicted proteins | sample DEB19_08_DNA_5_FD_184523 | JGI IMG/M metagenome (GOLD analysis project Ga0208916, IMG submission 184523) | Aqueous microbial communities from the Delaware River and Bay under freshwater to marine salinity gradient to study organic matter... | ecosystem: Environmental > Aquatic > Marine >... | reverse complement strand
GATTCATCTGACAGGGTAACAACGCGTGGCTGATCTTTTCCATCTGCCTCAGCATCAATGATTTCAGCTACTTCAGCGATAAGAGTTTCAACATCTTCGAGTTCAACTTCTTCTACAACAACTTCGTTGCCATCTTCATCAAGAACAATCGCTGCCTTGCCACCCTTGGCATCGGCCTTTGGCTCTTCCTTTGGTGCAATAAGTGCGAGTTGCGCCTTCGACAAGATGCGGCTTGGTGAACCAAGGCCAGCCTTGCGGGACTTTTCAGTAGCTTCCGGAATTTCTACATCTAATTGGCGGGCTTCAAGGGCGAGCGCCATAAATTCTTTCTTGACTGCCTTGCGATAGTTATCGATTCCGCTTGCGGCGAGCGTTTCGACAATTTCATTATGGCGGGCAACCAGGTTTTTTAGATCAACGAGCTGCTGTACCTCTTTAGCGGACAGGTCCTTCTTTACTTCAATCTTGACGGGCTTCTTCAGTGGCGCAACTTTTTTGGCAGGTGCTGCTTTCTTAGCGGGCGCTTTCTTGGCAACTGCCTTCTTTGCAGGAGCCGCCTTCTTCGCTACAGCTTTTTTAGCAGGGGCCGCCTTCTTAGCAGCGGCTTTCTTACCTTTAGCCTTATTTTTGAGCGCACTAAATACAGCCACAATTGTCCTTTGATTTGTTTTACTTAACTGTTCTTCGAACCGCTCGAAGCAATACCTATATTGTACCTGCAACGTGCAACGCGCGCCGAATCGCATCGCCCATCGCCTCGGCTTCGACCAAGAATCCATCGTGTCCAAAGTCAGAACTGATGACTATTGGGGCCTCTGCGGTCGGGACAAGCTCGGATATCTCAACCTGAAGTCGAGGTGGGAAGAGGCGATCGGTATCAATGGAGACCACAATGGTCGGAACTGTGATGCCCTCAAGGGCTTTGACGACTCCCCCGCGGTCTCGGCCGATATCGTGAGAGTTCATGGCATCGGTCAGCGCGATATAGGTATTGGCATCGAATCTCTTGGCCAACTTGCTCGCCTGGTGGTCGAGGTATGACTCAACGGCGTAACGCCCAGTGTCATCGCCCTGTAGTTGGCGGCCAAAGCGCACATCCATCTCAGATTCGGTGCGATAGGTCAGGTGGGCGATGCGACGAGCAATACCCATTCCTTCGATTGGTCCGCGCTCTTGCTCGTAGTAATCGCCACCATTGAAGTGAGGATCAGATTTTATGGCGCGAATTTGAATTGCCGCAGTTCCGATCTGATCTCCTGTGGCAACTGCAGATGAACCGATGGTGCAGATAGCACCGACGCGATCAGGTAACTGCACCGCCCATTCCAGCGAGCGCATTCCACCAAGAGATGGACCGACCGCTAAGGCATACTTTTCGATGCCAAGGGCATTGCTAAAGGCAACTTCGGCGTTGACCATGTCGCGGATGGTGATGATGGGAAAACGAGAACCGTAACGTTTTCCATCTGGTGCAATCGATGATGGTCCCGTTGATCCCTGGCAGCCACCAATGACGTTTGGACACACGACAAAATATTTATCGGTATCAAAGGGCAGACCAGGGCCGACCATCTGCGGCCACCAACCCGTGACATCAGACCAACCAGTCATTGCATGGTTAATCAAAATTGCATTGGATTTATCTTTATTGAGCGTTCCCCAACTTTGATATGCGATGGTGATATCAGGAAGCGTTTCGCCATTTTCAAGGAGCAGATAACCGATCTTGAGGAACTTACGCTCTCCGGGGTCATCGCCTTCTAGCCATGCACCGGTGACGTTGTGGTCGGGTCTTTTACTCATTGCTATAAATCCTTCACGCACTTGCAGCTACACCGTGAGTGCACCTGCCTGGTCGTCACCCGGAGCACCCCACCGCGGTGGAGGGTTGCCGTCTCATCAGCCGGGGCTATCGATGAGAACTCGTGACCTGGCGCAAATATTACCCGAAGATTGCAGCGACAACTTTTGGATGGAGCTCCGCCCGCATCGCGCTAAAGGATTGCGGTGGCCACCCAGCGGTAAAGACGCGACGGAGCAAGAGAGCCAGCGAATAGCGTTCATCATCGGCCAGCGCCCGATCCAACGCCTTGTGGGCAAGGGCTCCTTCGCCTCGCTCGTAGGCAAGGGCGGCGAAGATGGATGCAATAGGTGCAACAAATCCACGAGGTGCAATTAACAAGAGTTCTCGCCACATCTGCCAGTAGGCATCTGCTGTCTCATCGTTATGGCTGCCCAACGCATAGTCGCGCACCTGAATATCGCTGATGCGCCCAATAACGCGCGCCGCCAATTCGCGATCTTCAGCGCCACGTCCTTGGGCATATTCACCAGCTAAATCAATGACGGCAGTTGCACCATCGCGTTGTAGGTCGAGCAAGCTTTCAGAGTCGCTCTCAATCCAAAAGGCGCGCACTTCACTCTGCCAACTCTCTTGCATCGCTGAAGGCAGTGCTGCAATCGATTGCACTAAACCTGAAACGTTGGCAAAGGGCATCGGGTGTCCGGCAATTACATGTTCGGCAGCAATACGAGATGAATCGATATCAGGAATTGGGCTGCCGAGTGGCGGGCAGCATTCAGAATCGTGGCAGAGCATCGAGCGATAACGCCCATCCGAGACGATAAGAGATTCCTTAATAGAAATACCTGCGCGTAATAGCGCAGCAGAAGTGTTTATAAGGACAGCTTCTGGGTCACTCTGCGAATCTACATAGGCCACAATCAACGCGGCATCGGCTGCCTCGCGCTGAAAGTGGGATGCAAGTAAGTCATAACTTTCAGGAGCAATATCGGTGGGCATATCTACTCGCATCGCCATTCCAACGTTGTCATCTTTGAGCGCTACCAACACCAGAGAGTTTTCTGGGTGATAGCCAATCAGAAATGGAATAGCGGCAAGCAGGTCATGTGGTGAAGTCAGAGTTGTCATAAAAAGCCTTTCGTTAACGTAGGTATTCGACGGGTGAGGTAAAGCGACTGGGAGCTGCAACAACGGTGATTGGAAGAACTGAAACTGTTTTGATATCGCCGGGGATGCGGGCTTTAACGCCCTGCACCGTAAATTCACCGCTCCAAATAGTGATCAGCTCAATCAAGTAATGACCTGGATTGCTATAGCTATGTTGAATCTCGCCATCGGGGTAGCCGGCGCCTACTTTGCGAGTAGGAAATATGACGCCATCGCCGTAATGCCAGATGAAGCTTGGCTTCAATTGCACTTCTACAACTTCACCGACAATAGAGATTTTTTTGTTGATTACTTCAGGAACATCGCTCCAGAAAAAGACTGGCACTTTTATCAGCGGTTGAAAGGAGGGTGAATAGGCAATTCCTGCAGTAGGCAGCATCTCAACTAACTTGTCGCTCAGCGATGTAGCAGCTTTGGTGGCCCCCGGAGTTGGTTTCTTGACGGTGCGCGGTTTAACGACAACCGGTTTCTTAGTTGTCAGAACTTTAGGTTTCTGTGTGGGCGTAACTTTTGGTTTTGGGGTTGGCTTTCGGCTTACTGCGGGTTTGGGTGTCACAGCTTCTGTGGCTTTTGGTCCTGTCCCCTTGCGACCTTCAATGACGATCTTTCCATCTTGGGTGTAGACATCAATACATGCCTTTTCATTGCAATCGGCACCCATGGCGGCCTGTGGCACCAGTGCAATAAGCAACGATGTTATTAGTAGCTTCTTCATGCGCGGGAGGTTAGGTGGCGGGCGCAGAGTTCATCAGAAAAAATTCGGCAACTGTGGATACGCTAGCCCGCATGGCAGCGCGCGATGGTGATGGGTGGATTGAATGCACCTGCGGCTCTAAGCATTGGGGCAAATTTGGTGCAGCCGGTCTTTTAATTATCCGCGACGGAGCGATCTTGTTGCAGCATCGCGCACCGTGGGTGCATAACGGAGATACCTGGGGCATTCCTGGCGGAGCTCGTGATTCTCATGAAACCGTCATTGAAGGCGCAATCCGAGAAGCGGTCGAAGAGACTGGAATAAACCCGGCAGATTTAGAGCCACTACACACATTTACCGATGATCACGATGGTTGGAGCTATTCAACAGTGATAGCGCAAGCCAATGAGAAGCTAGAAGGCCATGAACTCAACGATGAATCACATGAGGTGCGTTGGGTGAAATTCGATGACGTTACTCGCCTGCCACTACACCCCAGCTTTGCCAAAACCTGGCCGTTAGTGATGAGTGAAATCAATAATCTGATCGCACCAACTCAGTGATTCACGATCGCTATGGGCGATCACAATCAGAGTTTTTCCGGCACTTCTCATCGCCTTGAATTCCTCGATGACTCGCACTTTGCTCTGACTGTCTTGCGCCGAAAGTGGTTCATCAAAGATGTAGATAGGCGTATCCCGAATTAAGGCGCGCGCTAGATCGATGCGTTGCGCCTGTCCCCCTGAAAGAGTGGTGACAGATTGATCGGCATATTCGGCAATCTGCAGCCGCTGCATAACGCCTTCCATCCGCGCCAAATTTGCTTTGCTCTGCCCCATTGCAATCACTTCACGGGCAGTAAATGAAAGCCAATAATTTCTGTTCTGCTCAACGACCGACCTTAGCTCTGCCTGTTCTTCTAAAGTAATTGTCTGCAGCTCACGTCCTGCAATCGTGATCTGACCTGACTGATACTTCAAATCCCCAGCAATAGCCTGCGCCAGTGTGCTCTTGCCACAACCATTAGGGCCGGTAATTGCAGTAATGGAAGCGAGCGCAATGGTGGCGCTGAAGTTATCGACAACGATGCGCTTACCTCTTACAACAGTGAGGCCTTTAATCTCAATCATCGCCACACATCCTTACCGCGCTTGAGTGTGGCAATCAAAATTGGCGCACCAATCAGAGATGTAAGTAAGCCGATGGGTAGTTCATATGGTGGCACCACGCTACGGGAGGCAATATCTGCAACCAGCAGAATGAGTGCACCGACGATTGCAGAGTTAAGGACAACAGATCTATTCCTTGGACCAAAGAGATAGCGCGCAATATGAGGCGCCGCCAACGCCAAGAAGGAGATGATCCCGACCAAGCTCACTGATGCTGCTACCAAAATTGAGAGCACGATAAATGACTGATATCTAATTCTCTGCGGGCGCTGACCAATATGGCGAACCGCTGCATCGCCAAGGGAGAGAAGATCAAGGCGTGGCGCAAGCTTCCAAGCAGCAAGTGCGCCCAGTAAAAGTAATGGCGCAAGGATGAGTAGATCCGATGGCATTACAAGTGCAAAGGAGCCAAAGGTCCAGAAAGAAATTGAGCGCGCATCTGGTCGATTTACTGCCGTCAAGGTCAAGCCAACAAGTGCTGAAACTATTGCGGAAACACCAATACCAACAGTGATGAGCGATAACGCAGAATGTGCCAAAGAGAAGACGAGCGTTGTCACAAGAAGTGCGCCGCAGGCAGCAAAGAGAACTGCGCCGACTGAACCAATCTCAACCAGATTACTTAATACTCCAAGCAAGACACCGAGCGCCGCCCCTGCAGAAGTTCCCAAGATAGTGGGCTCTGCCAGCGGATTATTTGTCGACCCTTGCGCCAGAGTTCCAGCGATTCCAAGAGATGCTCCTACCAGTATTGCTGCGGCAATTCGTGTGCCACGAAGCTCCCAGACAATCTGATGTGAAAGAGAGCCCGTATCTGTAAATGGGCTAAAGATGATTTGCCATACCCCTGCCACATCACTCGTGCCAAAGGCCAAGCCAGTAACGGATGCAACCAACAGCAGCGCTAGCGCAATAAAACTCTTTCTCATCTGTCAGAGACCTGACCAATGGCATCAGATAACTGACGCAGTAAATCTGGTGTGCGCGGACCGAATGAGAGTAAGAGTGAATCATCGACAGCAATCACAGCGCGGTTCTTGCCAGCTTTAGTCTGTGCGATTCCAGGAAGTGAAACCAAGCCCTCTATCCCGCCGACAGATTCCAAGCCTTTGCTCATCACCAAGATAATCTCTGGATCAGTTGCGATGAGCGATTCGCTGGTAATTGGAGAGAAAGCTTGTGTGAACTTCTGTGCGCCCACATCAATAGCACCAAGGTGTTCTAGCAAACTATCTGTTCCAGACCCCTGTCCCCCAAGAAGATAGATAGCGCTGCCACCACGCAGGTAGAGGAAGGCAACTCGAACACCAAGGCGTTCTTTGCCGCTTGCTTGTAGCGCTGAATTCAATTCACCCACAAGCTGCATTGCTGCATCTTGCGCGCCGATGACTTCGCCAATCAACGTAATCTTCTTTTCAATATCCGAAAGCTGCCAAGCCTCATTAATCATGACAACTTTGATTCCAGCTTCTTTCACAATATCGAGCGCAGTGGCTGGCCCGGTGGTGTTATCAATCAAGACCACATCAGGATCGAGTTCAAAGATCTTTTCAGGAACAACTTGATGTCCGGCAGTTGCAATCGGCACGCCCTCAAGTTCCGGTGAAGTGCTGGCAATATCTCGTCCCACCAAAACGCTGAGATAACCAAGTGAGGCGATGATTTCGGCAGATCCATTTGCTAACGCCACAACGCGTTGCGGTGCAGGATTTTCAGTTGCGTCCAGCGCAATCGTTTGCGCATTCGTGATGGTGACCACAGATTCAGCGCTCACACCGCACCCAGTTAAGGCAAAGAGTGAGGCTGCAATCACAGCAGTAGCCTTCACAGAAAAACGCATAGGTGGATTCTGGCAGGACTTTACTGAACACGTGCACTGATGTTGTCGGATAAGCAAAGAGGCATACGCCGCTATCTTTTTCACGTGTTGAGAATCCTGCTCGCGACCTTATTGACGCTCACAATGGCGCCAGCGCATGCAGTTACTACGCAACAGGGGCCAACAGGTCAGAGCTTGACCGTGTCAGAGAGTCAAGTCTCTGGAAAGAAGACAATCACAGTAACGGGTAAAGGTTTTGATGAAACTGTTGGAATCTATTTGGCCTATTGCAAGATTCCTAAAAAGGGAGCCGCACCGACACCGTGTGGTGGCGGAAAGAATCTGCAAGGAATTGGCCAAGCTTCACAGTGGATCTCTTCAAACCCACCTCCATACGGCTCTGAGTTAGCAATTCCATTCCAGCCTGGTGGGCGCTTTTCTCAGCGAGTTGTTGTGAGCGAAAAAATAGGTGCCATTGACTGCCGCAAGGTCAGATGTGGCATCACCGTACGAGCAGATCATCTCCGTGAAGGCGATCGCACTCACGACGTATTTATTCCGATCAAATTTACAAGTAAGAAAAAATAGAAAAGGAAGATAATGAAGTCACAGCTAGTTAAGAGTTCAGTCACTGCCGTTCTGATTGCAGTTGCATCGTTGGTTCCATTTGCGCAGAGCGCAAACGCTGCCACCTTTAAGTTTCAGAGTGGGCCGCTGACTAATCTTGATCCCGCCGGAGCCACAATCAATGGTGGCTTTACCGCCTTTCCTACCAAGGCAGGTATGTATATCCAGCAGTGCACCGAGCCTGTAGGAAGTGCTCGTCCTGCAACATGCAGCGACACGATTCAGCTCTGGGTGACACCAGCTGGCGGTCCAGGAACTACAAGTCCAACCGGACAGATTGCTATCAAAGTGGCCTCAACCATCATTGGTAAAGGCACAACAGTTGATTGCACTAAGACCACATGCGGGCTCTTCTTCCGCTTTGATCACACCGCTCCTATGGATACATCTGAAGATACCTTTATGCCAATCTCATTTAGAGCAGGAGCTGCCGCCGTTGTTCTGCCTGCCGATGAAGTAATAGTGACTTTTAATGGCAAGACACTTACACGTAACGTTCCGCTGAACTTGGCATATCGCGCACCTGCCAAAGTCACAGCAACTGCTAAGTCAGGGCTACCTGTAACGCTTACATCGCTGACACCTGATTGCAGCTATGCCAATGGCGTATTCACGGCGCTTAAGGGTGCAGGTCAATGTGCACTCGGACATTCAACTGAAGGGAATGCAACCTTTGCAGCGTCACGAGCCAACTATCCATTCATCCTCACACCAGGTGTGCAGGCAGTTGAACGTATGACCAAGGTAATCAAGGTTGGCAAGATTAAGGCGATGCCTGCTGAAACTAACTTTGGAGAGTCAATCAACTACACATCTGCAAGTAAGAACTGTGTTGTTGAAGCAAATATGTTATCTGCTAAGAAATCTGGCACCTGCAGAATTACAGCAACAGCGGCTGCTAAGGATGGGTTGTGGGCTGCTCTCAGCCAGCAGTTCGCAGTAAGAGTGACTAGATAAGGGCTTTGATACCGGCGATGCAGAATGCTGTGGTCTGCTTGATCTCAAGCGCTGCATCGCCACCACTTTCAATTCGCTTCGTTGCCACATCAGTTGCAGCTTGTAGAAACGCCAACGCCTGAGTGCAATCGGTAACGCCAAGTTCTTGCAAGCTTTTTACAAGGGGTGCCAACATCGCACGGTGGGCTGCTCCAATGTGCTGTGACTTCTCGCGCGGCAGTTCAGTCGCGTTCAGTGACTTGGCCAATAAGTGGTTGCCGTCAGCAATATAGGTAAGGGATGCGGCAATCCATTTTTCGATGGCATCTTCTGGACCTGTGGCGCTGACAACTGCATTAGTAAGTAACTGAGTAAATGTCTGCATCTCATCAACGAGCAGATCTGCAACTAACTCTGCGCTGCTGCCGAAGTATTCATAGATTGATGTGCGTGAAAGCCCTGCCCGTTCGGCAACAGCTGCCACAGTAATTGCCTGGCTGCCAGATTCGAGCGCGATGGCAGCAGCAGCTTCGATGAGCTGGCTCCGTCTCCAGTCGCGATGTTCAGCAAGTGTTGCTGTGTGAATTCTTGGCACGTACTTATTCTGCCACCGACTGCGAAAGTCGGCGCAGTGAATCTCGAACGATCGCCCCATCGCTGGTGCGCCACAAGGGTGGCATCGAGTTAAGTAGGACACTTCCGTATCTTTTGGTGACGATTCGGGAATCTAAAATGGCGACAACCCCACGGTCATCGATACTTCTAATTAATCGACCAGTCCCCTGCGCCAATAAAAGCGCTGCGCGCGGAACAGAGACCTGCATAAAGCCGCTGCCACCTGATGCATCCGCTAGCGATGAACGCGCTGACATCACGGGTTCATCAGGACGTGGAAAAGGAATGCGATCGATTGCGACCAAGATGCAGGAATTGCCGGGTACATCTACGCCCTGCCATAAAGACATCGTGCCGAGCAGAATTGAAGTTTCATCTTTAGCAAAACGTTCAACGAGAGGACCTACGGCATCTCCTCGTTTCTGAGTAATGATGGTGATAGGAAGGTCGACAAGAACTTTACGAAGATGCGCATCAGCTGCCTCTACTCCACGCCATGAACTAAAGAGCGCCAATGTGCGTCCGCCTGCAGCATCAATTAGCTCACCGAGTTCATCAAGTACTTCTTGGCTCGGGCCATCACGTCCTGGCTCAGGAAGATGCTTGGGCATATAGAGCACTCCTTGGTTGGCAAAATCAAAGGGAGATCCCACATCTAACATCTGCACATTGGCCGGGTCGATATCGCCACTTGCTAGCTCTTCATCTGCCTCTGATCCAACGACAAAACCGATACTGCGCGCCATCGCATCAAAGTTATTTCCCACAGTAAGCGTTGCAGAAGTAGCTATGACCGGTGTCTTGGTTAATAAGTTAGCGCGCAAGACATGCGATACCGAAAGAGGCGCCAGATGCAGAGTTGAGAAGGTTGGTTCATACCAGAGCACATGCTCATCCCCCATCTTCAATAACTTGCCAGCTGTGGTTGCAATCTCATTGACTGCACCCTTCACGCGTGCTCTTTCTGCATTCTCATCTGGGTCGATGATCTCGTCATCGGCGCTGATTAATTGAACAACCGCAGAAGCTGCTTCCTTTAACTTACGGATAGGAGCTTCCAAAGCGGACGGAATTTCTTCTAGGCGACCTTGCGCTGAAAAGTCACCTTTGATCTGCTCGCCGTAATCAGACATCGCATCATCAAAGCTATCTGCGGCATTTGTCAGCGCATCCGAAACCTTTCCAGGCAGATACTTGCGCGCCATCGCAGCCGCCCGCTGCACACGTCCAGCCGTTAACTCTTCGGTGACTGCTTGAGTTGTGCGATCCATGAATTCGTGAGCTTCATCCAAAATCACCGCATCACGTTCAGGCAAGATGGGGTGCGAATCAACAATTTCAATAGCCAACAACGTGTGGTTGGTAACGACAACATCTGCTTCTTGTGCCCGCGCTTTTGCATTAGCTGCAAAACATTGCGCTCCCCATGCACACGAATCAGCGCCCACACATTCACGCCCTGAAAGTGAGTTGGCAGCCCAGACTCTGCGATCGACATCAGGTGCATCATCGCGATCTCCGGATACTCCAGGTGTCTTTGCCCAGGCGATTAAACGCTTAGCATCTTTTTCTAGATAAGAGGCTTCAAGCAAAAGTTCACCATCAGGATCTGGTTCATCCGCGTTCATCTTCTGCAGACAGATGTAATTACCTACGCCTTTGTAAATTCCATAGGTAATCGGCCTGCCGAGTACCTTCTCTAAAGCCGGAACTACAGCAGGTAAATCTCTTTCAACTAGCTGACGTTGCAGCGCAAGCGTTGCTGTTGCAACCAATACTTTGCGGCCATGAACAAGTGCTGGAACAAGATAAGCCAAAGATTTTCCAGTACCTGTGCCAGCCTGCACCATTAAGTGGTGGCGATCAGTGAGGGCATTGGCAACCGCTTCAGCCATCTCAATCTGGCCTTCACGCGGTTGTCCGCCAATTGCGGCGACTGCTGCATCGAGCGCCTTACGCACTTGTGCAGATAGCTCGCTCATAGGCGCACTCTATCGAGCGCAGCCGACGACGATTCCTTAATGCAGATCTGAATCTGCTGGACCTTCGCTCCATGATGTAAATGTTCCAACTAAGCCAGCACGTGATGGTGCACAGATCAGCGGCCCAGCCTTCCAAGTGCGAGCAGGATCAAGAGGTGCAACGCGGACTAAGCGCATATCGCCTTCGCGTCCCGCACGAACTGTGACGGCATCACCAGTACGACTTACG
>Ga0208916_10001255_pt1 | contig 11050 bp, 10 predicted proteins | sample DEB19_08_DNA_5_FD_184523 | JGI IMG/M metagenome (GOLD analysis project Ga0208916, IMG submission 184523) | Aqueous microbial communities from the Delaware River and Bay under freshwater to marine salinity gradient to study organic matter... | ecosystem: Environmental > Aquatic > Marine >... | reverse complement strand
TTGCAATGGCGTCCTTCCTGTCGCTACTATATTTAGTGCTTGTTAGAAACTGGAAATTGCCATAACACGCCGGTATCCTTTCCCAGAAGGGTCTCATTATTTTACGTAGATCCATTATTCGTTTTTCTTGTTCAATTGGTGTCATTTTTGGACCACGATCCCCCCTTATGTGGGAATAATACATCATAGTATGATAATCTAAGCCAAGCGGTATCAATGTAATTTTCGGGTGCACTATCAAACAATTCTGACAAAACCAATGTTGTAACTTATCCCATTTTAGAAACTCGGCAAACTCTGCGTCGGTTTCAAATAGTTGATTTGGACATTCACAGTCTCCTTCTCCTGTCACCAGAATAAACGGTTTATTGATTAAATTGTATAACTGTTTGTATACCTTTCTTAACGTTAAATTACTAAAATACAGCGTGTCGTATGCATTCATCTTATCAAACGAATACGTTCGTGTTGCTACATCAATATGACTAGTGTATCGTTCGGAGTCGCAAGTCTCTTCTAACCCGCGAAACCCATATAATTTATTGTATTTTTCTATTGGTGGTACAACTATCTCCGTGAGTATGTCAAGACCACGCTCAGGCATATTCGGATTTGGCGATGTATTTTGCAAATATTTAATCATATTTGACTTTGACCCACAAACAAATGTCCGGTCACTGTTTACATACAGACAGTTAGTACCTAATATTTCTTCGCATAATAAACTCCAATCTATTTTTGGTATATTGAGAACATTAGTATGTGTATAGATAACTATTCCGTAAAAATCGGTGCTTTTATCTATGCTCTCTGCTGCTTTACTTTTATAATAATTATTTAATTGCTTGGCGCGTTCATCAGTATCATTATATGTTTGTTGATATGTCGGTTCATCTGCAAACGGAAAGACAATGACATTTGTATGCCGAAACACACTTTTTACGCTAAAACTAGCAACATCTTCGTTATATTCCTGCCCCAGGGTCAATAGGCAGTCAGTGCCGTGTAATGTAATACCTGAGTTGGTCATATTAACAAAGTGTTCTTCATAACACGGTATTCGGTCAGTGTAGATAACTAATATGTTCAGCATTTTGCATAATATATTGACAATATTTTATGTTATTTGTCAAGATATTATTTGTTACAGGTCAATCCCAAGAACTTCATTGTCTGTGACTGAACTCCGAATAAATAATGAAGAATTTCACCCAAAACGAGAACCGAAACTGTTGACACTACTAGTGGTATTTGACTATATAATAGCGTTAATAATAAAGCCAGTAGAATACTTCCAATATAATCATACATTGCGGTCTTCAATAACCTTGCTTCGTGAAACCCCTGTCCTGCTACTCCCAATGCGTCCTTGAATTTACTAAAAACACACATTCTTTATTATATTCTATACTATATTATTATACATTTTCGGTTGTTAGTAGATGATTATATTGTTAGAATTAAACATTTTTCAGGAGATAGAGGAGAACATGGGTAAACGTAATTATACAAATAATAGGCGTTTTTGTTGGTAAATACCGGTGTGTATTTGGTTCTCCAATGTCTATAAATAATTAGATTATGAGATATACTTTCTATAATAAACATCTTATATGTATTCGTTTTATTGATCATATTTAAGCTATATAAAAACCCGGTGAAAAAGATAGCCTCATCAGTTGAGTTCATTATACTGCCCACCAATTGCAATGTATTGCCTTCAATGTCTTCATATTGTGTTTTAGTATCTTTGAACAAATAGATACCGTACACTTGGCCTTCACTTCTTAAACAATATATGTGTAGCTGCTTATCATTAATTAGTGATAAATAATATCCACTATGCTGTGTAATACATATATCAAATAGACACGGTTGGTTATCAAACCGAAGGTGTGTTTGGATATCCAGAAAATCGGTTATTATATCTATGTTCTTATCATTTATGGGTAATACATGAAATGCATTAGGTAAAATCGGAAGTTTACTCTTACGTAAATAGAAAGTGTCTGATTGGTAACTAATGAAAGGGACCACCCCCTCAAATAAATCTATTTCTTTCTTTAATAGGGAAACGGAAATATTTGGGTTCATTGTTCGTTGATTATACTCGTGTGTTTGGTATAGATTTCGGGTGATTTTGCGGGTGTCATGTTCTCGTTGAACACATAAATAATCAATATAATAGATTGTTATTTCAGAATACATCGGCTCGCTAAGCGTCGGCCGGTAGCTCATTTTAAACGCCCTTGATGTTATGCAGCCAATGGGTCGCTGTACGCTTACAATGTCATCTAATGCCGTTGGTTTATGTAGTATTTTCTCATAATATATTGAAATATAGCTAGGTTCTCCTATACCGGTTAATATTGTTCTTATATTCTGGGTATTTATTAAATGTATGATACGGTCAGATGATACATAGTAACATTGTAATAGGTTTGTCAATTCTCTCATATCTTCATCAGTACAATCTACCAAGTTCTTTGTACTAACATTCGCGAAATCACAGAACTTGCTTTTTACTGGCCGAAATTTATGTATGACAAAGGGGGTTTTATAATAGTATCGCCAATAATCATACGTGTGGAAGACTGGTTGTATATTCCAAAATGGATATTTAATTTTTATATATACAAAGAGAACCACCAAGATTAAAAACGTTATTGCGAGAACATATTGAAGCATAGAATACTCTAATATATTCTAATAAATGATTTATTATGGTTAACGGCAAATATCTAATATAATTACATGGAGCCGGTCATAACTATTGTGTTATTGTATACAACGACACTTGTCGGGTCGGTCATCGGTGTAACCATGACGTATAATTATATTTCTAATAAGATAGAGGAAACTATATGTAAGTATAGACCTAAGACGATGTAATCGTTATAACATTCGTTCCAATATATAGAAATATTGATTTTCGTCACCATTACAATCTTTCATGTCTACTTTTGCGTGAACAATGAACCCACAAGCACTGGCTATCTTTAGTATGTATTGCAAGTCTTCCATATAGAGAACCTCCTCGTTTTGTCTAATATGGGCAGTTTCATTATCTTTGAATGTCTCCATTTTTGTAATGACATTCGTCTCTTCTAAATTAACTGGGAAGTTATATCCAGCGGTATATTTATAATCCTCATAGTCTATTGTTACAGATGTAATGCGTGGAGCCGGAGTATCATAAAATGATTTCCATTTAATTTCGTCACCAAAGTTCGGTTTAGTCATATTAAATTTATTTCTATCTACTAGATGTATCGCCAAATACCCGTTGGGCTTCATCCAACTATAACAATTCTTAAAAAACGTTTCTTTATTTTTCATTTGATAGATAGTAAAGTTTGTACATAAAACATGGGTAAACGTGTCCTTTTCATATGTCATCGGGTTCTCTACATTTTCACAAAGTACCTCCACGTCCGGATAGGTTGTCTCCGAGTAAGTTGCCATAAATTTGGATTTATCTACCCCGTATGCCTTATATCCCGCACTAGTCAATTCATTTAATGTATAACCAGTACCACTGCCAACATCTAAAATAACACTATTGCGAGTATCTAAGCTGGTATGTTTTAGTAGTTTCATTAACTCCCATTGAGAACGTTTCTTGGTATCGTGTAAACCATCGTAAATTTCAGCATAAAAATCGTCGTAAACATCATCATTCCGTTTCAACACAAATTGTTCTTTTTGATAGAACCCTTCGGTGCTTGTATTATATGTGTGCCCACTCGTCATATAGTTTACATATAATGCGTGACCTATTGCTAGTACAACCAAACATTTCAAGAGGAGATTGTTTCTATTGGTAGAAGTTAATATAGATGTGATATAGCTTATCATATGTTCAACTATTATGTATATATGATAATTTAGATATTTTTATGGCATTTACATCGCTTAAACTGCATTGCGCAATTGTGTACGAGTATGGTTAAAAAATTGGTCCCTGCCTATAACGCTATTCTCCACATTGGGGTGAGGTGTTGAACTAAACAGGTGCTGCTGAAATAGACCTGGGTGAGGTTGTTCAGATGGCTTAGATACGATTGTTGGTTTATACATATCGCTATTAGGAGAAGGAATATAGACATTTTGGTCCGCGCCGTGCTGTAATGCATATTCTTGGTTGCGTAGACTATTCTCTACATCTACGTTATTTCTATAACCAGACGAGGGACCCTTGCTAGTAGTGGGGGTAAAATTAATATGCTGATTGTATGCGGGGTAAGGGATATTTGGTTCATTAACCTGTTTTCTGCGATTAATTATGGGAAATTGAGCATATTTGGTTGAAACCGGGCGGGGGTTAAAGTTGGGTTCAAGCGGACTATCTGGGATAACACGATTATTAATACGGTCATTTAATTCATCTACCCGGTCATTTTGGCCATATTGAACACCGTGGTGCGCACCTTGGATTTGGTTATTTGATTGGTAATTCATTTATGCTAAAATATATATAGAGTATGAAGATATATTTTAACGGCGGGTTGGTCGAATGCGTCTATTGTATATGAACGGTTACTCTGCAAGTATATATCGGAAATGACTTAAAGTTGTTTCATTATCTCTTCAATAGTGTATATGAAAATTTGCATAGTTGGTCCTGGATATAAACCCATACCACCAGATGGTTGGGGAGCGGTAGAATCGGTAATTTGGGACTATTATGTGAATTTAAAAGATGACCACGATATTACAATTATCAACAATGCGAACCTAAATCAGGTAATACACGAAGTAAATTCAGTAATCTATGATATGGTTCACATCATGTACGACGATCATATTATTATTGCCCCGCATTTAAAATGTAATAATGTATTTTACACCTCTCACTACGCATATATTACTCACCCCGAATTTGAAACCAGTCAGAAGTGGTATTTTCAAAATATATTCAAGTATGTAATAGCTTATAAAAAGAAGATAACTATCAACGTTATATCGCCAGCTATAAGAGATGTGTACGTAAAGTATGGTTTCCCAGCAAACAAGATCCACGTTTTGCACAATGGCGCTCGGGAAGATGCATTTAAATTTCAACTAGAACCATCTAAGTTAAACAAAACAATTTACTTGGCTAAAATAGAAGAAAGAAAAAAGCAATATGTATATCAACAGTTGCCTAACATTGATTTTGTAGGAAATTATCATAATTCTACATTTGACGTTTCAGATCCAAACTACTTAGGTGAGTGGAAAAAAGAGATACTTTATGCAAATTTAAGTCATTACGGAAACTTACTTTTGCTATCTGATGGGGAAGCCGACCCATTGGTCATAAAAGAAGCTCTTATATGTGGACTAGGGGTAGTTGTAAGTGAATGTGCATCTGCAAATCTAGATTTATCTAAAGACTTCATTACTGTTATACCTAATAATCTGTTAACAAATCTTGAATTTGTAGAAAAATCAATACAAGACAATCTTAAAGTGAGTGTTACTAAGCGTGATGAAATACGTGAATATGGATTGCTTATATTTTCCTGGAAAAGTATAATACAGAACTACAATCAAATTATTCGTAAAAGCAGTTAAACATACATCTTCTATTATGCTATTATGAAAATTTGTTTAGTGGGGCCAGGTGTTATGACAATTCCTCCGGTAGGATGGGGCGCGGTTGAAATATTAATATGGGACTATTTTAATGAATTATTAAACCAAGGTCACGCAGTAAATATTATAAATAAGTTAAGACATAATAGCAGAGAACAAAATGATACGAACTCATCTTATTGTCAACAGTTAATTGCAGAAATTAATTCAGGAAACTATGACTTTGTACATTTACATTACGACTGCCTATATCATATTCTTCCATTCTTAACTTGTAAAAAAGTCGGAATTACTAGTCATTATCCGTACATTGATCAACCGGAAAAACATATGGCAGATGGATTTCGTCCAATATATAATTTTTTAACAACAAATTCACAAGTATACAATTTTGTATTAGCACAAAAGGACGTAGACTTCTTATTAAAACATTGCAGCAATCCAAATAATATAATAAAATTAGAGAACGGTGTAAATGTTAGCGCATTCAAGTTTAAACAAACCGGCGATAATATGGGGCGAACAATTTATCTTGGAAAGATTTCGGAAAGAAAGGGACAGAATAAATATGATAAATTAACCAATATTGATTTTATTGGACCAAATGGAATGGGATTATCTAATTGGAAAGGAGAATGGACACGAACTGAGGTTAATAATAATTTAACACAATACGGAAATATGTTACTATTAAGCAATGGCGAAGCCGACCCGTTGGTAATTAAAGAAGCATTTGCTGCCGGTCTTGGGGTAGTCATCAACAAAACCTCCGGTAAAAATTTACTGAAAAATGAGTTTATCACAATAATCGATGACGACAAAATGGATGATCTAGTATATATTCAAAATGCGATTGATACAAACCGAACAAATAGCACGATGTTGCGAGACAAAATAAGACAATTTGCATCAACTAATTATGACTGGTCTAAGATACTACAAGATTATGTAACGCATATTGAAACAATTAAACCACTAAACGCTATAAACGCAAACGTCACTATTGTAACCGCATTCTTTGACATAAACCGAGAATTAAATGGCGATGGTAGGAAATTGGACGAATATCTATCTTGGATACAAAAAACACTTCAATTAAATTGTAATATGTACATTGTTACCGAAAAACGGTTTGTTGATTTTATGAAAAAGCATCGGCCAAGTAATTATAATACATACATTAAAGAAGATACATTGGAGAATGCGCATTATTATAAATATTTGCCACAAATAACAACCATTTTAAATAGCCCAGTGTATAAACAGCGGATTGCACATCCCGACCGAGTAGAATGCAAACTTCCAGAATACAATATAATACAATATAGCAAATTTGGATGGTTGGAGAACGCAATAGCTGATAACCCATTTCATACCGAATATTTCTTTTGGATGGATGCAGGATGCTCACGTTTCTTTTCGGATACTAATATACAAGACCCATATCCTGGAAAAAACATCATACGCAATAGCGCAAATAAGTTTATAATACAGGCCAGACGAGATATATTTAGTTACCCAATTGATAACAATTTTATATGGAAAGCCGACAATTTACTAGTTGGTACATTATTTGGTGGTTATTATAAAAGTATAGGTCTGGTAAAACGCTTATTAGAAGATGTATTTAATAATGATATGTTAAAACACAATAATGTAAACAATGAACAACTTGGATTAGCATTGGTTTATAAAAAATATCCGGATTTATTTCGGTTATATGTGAATACAACATCCACCCATTTGCCATTATTTGTAGAACTTAGAATATAGATACACGTGTGACCATTTAGATAAATGTAAATATAGATATTATATCTATATTTATTCGTATTTTTAAGCAAATTTAAGTATTCAATTGTTTATATGTCAAAGAAAACTTGCATTCTAGTTGGCAATTGTCAATGCTCAGGCGTTCGTGAATTTTTAAAATATTCAGATTTTTTTGAAAAGTACAATGTAATTCAGTATGCGAATTGGGAACTTATTAATAGTAACGCAAGTATACCTATGCATACTCTCCAATCTGCGGATTTAGTTATTTATCAACCTCTTTCTGATGTATATAATTGCTTGTCAACCAATAAAAATAACCCGGAATCATTTTTAAATATATTAAACGAAACATGCAATACTATATCTTTTCCAAGAATTCATAATAATATGATGTTTCCTATATTTCGTAAGAATAAAACTAGTCGTAACATGTATGGAACAGTTAATAATAAAACAGATGGTCTAGCACAAGTCCGTTATTTATATAATAACGATTTGATTGACTATGATTTTGACAATAGATATAATAACAACTACAACATTAGTAAATTAAAAGAAGCTGATTGCGATGTCAAAATTATTGATTTTATTTATAAAAATATTGCAAATAATAAACTATTTTTAACTGCGGACCATCCAACCTCTTTTGTATTTAATGAAGTTACGAAACAAATTTGTCAACACTTAGAATTAGAATATGATCTTGACAAAGGGTTGACTGCATCAGAAAATGTTACTGGTTTGGACGATTCTACGTACAACCGACCAAGTAAGCAATTGCCGATATCTAGATATACAGTAAAACATTTTGGTCTAAAATATGCATCTGGTGATATAGATGATGCAAACGAATTCTATCTATATAACACACTTGAATATGTGAATGCGACCGTCAAGTAGATAGCAATACAGTATGTGTAAAAAGATATAAACTTATAAAAACATATAAACTTATAAAAACATATATAGGAGGTTCGTCAATGACACTATCCGCTTACATACAATGTTATAAAAATCCATTGGCAACATTTATGTGTTTATCTAGTTTTCGTAAATTTTACCCGACAGAAGAATTATTAATGGTTTCTAACAATGGCTACGATTACACCGAAATGGCGAAATACTTTAACGCAATGTATTATTTTGAAAATGAAAATAATTTCAATAGAATGCAATTAAAAAAGCTTGATTATGATGAAGCGCATATTGAATATAACCAAGAAAACTTAACAGAAAAATTTAAAACCGTATGGTTAGATAATCTAATTCTAAAATTTGAATACATGTGTAATGCGTTGTCTGGTGATTATATTATATACTTGGAGGACGATGTGAAAATCAATAAACTAATAACAACTAATCTCCAATACGACCTTAACGGGTTTTGTCCGAATAAAATTGGTTGGCTCAAACAGATTGAGTTATTTAATACATTAAGTGTAAAATACCAGAGGTTGGATTTAAATAATATGCGATATAGCGGTCACGGTGGGAGCATTTACAAACGAGATTTTTTGAAAAAAACAATCGAAAACATCGGACTAATCGAAGATATGAGAGAAAACTTTTATAAATACCATCTAGACAATAATCTGATAATGGTAGAAGGCGCACAAGATTATTTTATATCATTTATATTATTTTTAAATGGTGGAACAATCGGTCCACTAAATGGACACGGCGATGATTATGTGGACAACGACAACAGCACACTTACTATACAGCATCAATATAAAAAATATTATAATGCAGAACAATCGTATCCACGTTTGTTAGAACAGATTAAACATCTATATGTAAACAACATAAAAATGAAAAACGCTAATATCGTATGTGCGAGATGAGTAATGATGAAGGGTATTTGCTATGTGTTTTTGGAGATATAAACTACTTCAAGTTAGCCGACAGAATGGTAGCAAATATTACCAAGTTTGATAATTTTAGAAAAATATGCATATTAACGAATGACGTTTCCTATTTTAATAAAAATGCAGAGAATTTAATTATAAAACATTTTGAATATAAAACCCATTTGCATCAATCTATTCCGGATACTAATACCTGGAATAAATATGGTCTCATTCCAAAACTATATCAATATATGTACACTCCTTTCGCAAAAACTTGTTTTATGGATGTTGATATGTTGTTTTTGAAAGATTTTCGTTTTTTGTGGAACGAATTTGACAATTCAAAGCTTCCAATCTTAATGGCAGGCAAGAGTGACACAAATAATCGTTCACCATCTAACTGGCATTGGGGATATATTGATAGAGTAATCGGTGCTTGTGGATTTAATTGTCCGCAGATTTGGTCAACTATTTTTATATATGATTCTTCATTTAAACAAATAATTCAGAACGACATACAGTTTATTTTAAACAACTTACACGCGTGGAATGTAAAGTCATTATACTGCAATGGTTATCCAGATGAAATTGTATATAGCTTATTGCTCGGTAAAAACAATATAAAACCAAATTTTAATATACACGAGTGGATTTTAGACGCAAATAATTGTTATCCAGTTGATAAAAGTACTGACATTTAGTTTTACATATTCAAGAATGTTTACCGAGAATTGCTAGACATAATGACAAATAATAACTTAAAGAATTCACATTACAGATAACTATATTGATATGAGTATTATACCGAACGAATATACTGACAAATATTTAACATATAACGAAGATTTAGAAGTTATATCTAATATAATTATTGCTTGCGACGAAGTTTTAGAAGGAAATCTGTTTATAAGTCACGAACCCGGCAATAAATTTAATATTAATCCATATTTTGATAATAAACGAACAAATTTAAGTATGCTAATTCAATCAAGAAAAAATGTATGCGAAATCGGATTTAATGCCGGACATTCATTTTTATTAATGTACAATAATAACAATCGAGCAAATTATACTTTTTTTGATATTTGTAGGTGGAAATATACAAACCTATGCTTTGATTATCTAAAAAATAAATATGATAAAGATAACAAATTGCAATTAATTAATGGCAATTCATTAAATTCTTTACCTGATTTTTATAATCAACATAACCGACCAGTATTTGATTTTATCCATATAGACGGAGGACATACGCCTGATGTCTTTTTTAACGATTATAAGTATTCTAGTTTGTTATTGGAAAAGAATGGTATTTTAGTAATTGATGATACAGATGGACCTTGGATCGAACAATTAATACGTTCACAAGAGTTTAACAATAATTATATGCCTATGAATATTTTAGAAAACCGATGTAGATATACTAATAAGATAAACCAGCTTGCGTTTATACGTGTTTGAACGTCTGCGCCATTGAATGCTCAACTTTGCACAACATCGCCTAGATAAAAATAATTATGTATATAGTTATTTTTATTACATTTATCTAATATCCATTCATTCGCATGACATAATTTGGATATAACACGCATTCGTTATTATAGAAACCGCAAATGAAACAACTAATTATAGTCGGTTTGACGAATTGCAAAAACTATGCAATAACTGTTTTATGCCCATTTTAAACGTGTGTTTCAAATCCCAATTTAATTTATTTTTCGCAAATGTATTATCACCAAGTGTAATCTTATTTACTTCATTTTCTATTACGTTTTCATTTATTTTATAATGCCCATTAAATAAATTATTATACCCATTCCATAATTTTTTTGATTCAACATATA
>Ga0208916_10001254_pt1 | contig 11050 bp, 10 predicted proteins | sample DEB19_08_DNA_5_FD_184523 | JGI IMG/M metagenome (GOLD analysis project Ga0208916, IMG submission 184523) | Aqueous microbial communities from the Delaware River and Bay under freshwater to marine salinity gradient to study organic matter... | ecosystem: Environmental > Aquatic > Marine >... | reverse complement strand
CTTTGGGCAGGAGACTTTGTAGATAGAGGTTCTACATCAATAGCACGAAAGAAGGCATCTCGATGAGTAAGAAACTATTGGGTTCTATAGCTCCCCATCATGATGGAAGCGAACTCTATGTCAGCAGTAGCGCACCTTCCATTGGTGACAAGGTTCGTCTAAGTGTGCGAATTCCAAAGAGCTACACCTTTAAAGGAGCCTTTGTTCGGGTCTATGAGGATGCAGAGCCACGCGTCTATCCGCTGAAAAAGGTTAAGGGTGGAAAGTTAGAAGACTGGTATCAAGTCACACTCACAATTACCAACACTCATACTATTTATCGGTTTGTCTTTATCGGTGATGGAAAGTACGAATGGCTCAACGCCCGTGGGCTTACTGACCACGATGTTCACAGCAATAATGATTTTCAGATTGTTGCGATCCCCGACAATCCAAAGTGGATCCACCGCTCAGTCTTCTATCAAATCTTTCCTGATCGCTTTGCTCGATCTGGAAAGATCAATATTTTTCCTGAGTGGTCATACCCGAGGGATTGGAATGAACTCCCTCGAGGACGAAGTAAGTACACAGGGCAAGAACTTTATGGTGGTGATCTAATTGGCGTTGAAGAGCATCTTGATCACATCGAAGAACTTGGCGCTAATGGAATTTACTTCACTCCAATGTTTCCCTCCCGTTCAAATCACAGATATGACGCAACGAGTTTTGATCACATTGATCCTATTCTTGGTGGAGATAAAGCATTCCGTCATTTGATTGCAACCGCCAAGAAGCTGAAAATTAAGATCCTTGGTGACTTAACTTCTAATCACTGCGGCGCTGGGCACGAATGGTTGGCAAAGGCTAAGAAGAATCCGAAGTCGAAAGAGCACTCTTTTTTCTACTGGGATAAAACAATCAAGTGGGGTTATGTCGGTTGGTATGGCTTGCAATCTCTTCCCAAATTGAATTACTCATCAGAGGGTTTACGCCAGGTGATGTATAAAGGTAAAAAATCAATCGTGCGCAAGTGGCTCTCCCCTGCTTTTGGTATGGCTGGCTGGCGTGTAGACGTCGGAAATATGACAGGTGTTCAAGGCGCTGATGATTTCCATAGCGAAGTCACGCGCGGTATTCGTGAAGCGATGATTGATGAGAATCCCGATGCATGGTTAGTTGCCGAAAATGGTGACTTCAAGGCAGAAGATCTCAATGGTTTGGGATGGCAAGGCGCGATGAACTATCAGGGATTTATGCGTCCGTTATGGAACTGGATGAATCGCAATCCTGAGATAACAGGAGGTTTTCAAGGACTTCCCTTTGCAATGCCAAAGATCAATGGCCAGCAATTTGTAGCTTCAGTAAAGGAATTCAACGCCTCAATTCCTTGGCGATCTCTGACGGCATCGATGTTGCTCTTGGACTCTCATGACACAGCTCGCATACGTACAGTGTTGCTCGGAGATAAGAAAGCACATCTATCTGCAATGACCATGATGCTTACATACCCTGGGGTTCCATCAATTTTTGCCGGAGATGAAATTGGTCTCGAAGGTTCATGGGGTGAAGATTCTCGCCGAACGATCAATTGGGAAGATGACTCCACGTGGGATTACGAATTCTTTGATGAAGTGAAGAAACTTGTTTCACTTCGCAAGAGTCAGGATGCCTTGATTAACGGTGGACTTCGCTGGATTGCCGTCGAAGATGAGTACATCGCCTATCTTCGAGAATCAAAGAAACAGACAATTCTTGTTGCGATCTCACGTGGCGCAGTCTCGGCAACTATCGATCTCTCACAATATGGATACTCGGTTGCCAAAACTCTCTACGGTTTTCAGGCTAAGGGAAATAGCATCTCTTTGAAATCCAAGGTCGCAACACACGGCCTTTGGGTTCTCAAGTAGAGAGTGCTATTTCCTTATTAAACCTGCAAGTTTTGGCTAGGCTCCCAAAGCTTTTCGCAGTTCTGATTCTGTAATGCCAAGGTTTGTCGCAGCTCTAGCCAAGTCAGGTGGCTGCTTACCTTCAAAGGCAGCGACAAGTTTCTCTTGGGAGATTCCGAGTTTTGCGGCAGCTGCGGCCAGATCTGGCATTGGCATTCCTCCGCCCATGTTTGGCATTGCTTGAATCTGACTTGCATCAACTACTCCATGGAAGCACCCGATCGAGGATCGAACATCAGCGGTTCCCAGCAATACATAGTGGTAAATACCCTTTGGAAATTCAGGCGTCGCACTGTAAATCCCGTTGCATTGATCAAGATTCTTTGCTGTTAACTGCTTACCCTTGATGTCACGGTCACCGTAGATTGGAAAACCATCTAGGGCAAAACCAATAACATGTGATGGTTTACCTGTCGTATCCACCTTCGCCGTAACGCAGCTAGATAGTCCGTGATAGTGATAAGCACCTTGATTAGGAATTGGGTGGCCAGCGCACTTATCAACAAATGAAGCGGTAATTCCACTTGCATCAGTAATCGTAAAGTTGTTTGCCATTGCAGGAGTCTTGTTATCTCCTTCGTAAGGGTTATACAAAACAGCTCCGGAAATCATGACTCCGATTGAACCCAGCGAAGTTTTAGTGACTGTTGCTGAATACTTTGGAGTGCTAGGAATTGTGAATTTGTATGCTTGCGCTTTTGTTGGATCTTTTATCACCATGGCAGTTGTCGCATCGGGAACGACTACATTCTGAGACTTCGGGACGGCGTAGTAAGTATCGCGTGGGTGATTAGGAATTCCATCAGGTTGCATGATGATGGATTTGCTGGAGTAAGTGAGCTTTACAGTGGGATTCCATTTGGCGGCTTTAACAGCGGTAATGGTCGACACTGTTGTAGAAGTTCCAACCCCTTGAGCCACATAAAACACAGCGCTATTGAGCGAAACGACTACAAGAGCAGTAACTCCAACTATTGTCTTTTTCCTCATTTGACACCGAGTTTTGACTTAAGTTCTGCTTCAGTCATTCCAAGATTCTTTGCTGCAGTTGCAAAATCTGGTGGCATTTTGTTTCCAAAGGCATCTTTCAACTCAGCCTCGGTGATTCCCAATTTCTTTGCCGCGTCTGCTGTATCGATTGCAGGAGCACCTTGGCCACCAGGTCCTTCACTTGCCGCTAATGGGTCTACAGCAGTCAAGCCCTTGACGCACTTTACGACCAAGTTCTTCTCTGCAGATTGGGCATAGTAGTGATAACCGTCTTTTGCAGTAGTTCTACCATTGCACTCGTCAAGTTTGATTGTGCTCTTTGAACTCAGGGGTGCAAAAACAGCGACCCCGTCCATTGCATAACCAATAATTTTCGTCTCGGCATCAGGGTTATCGATGTGGGATTCATACTCGATTCCTTCGCAGCCTGTGTATGCATGAAGGTGATAACCGGCGGTTGGGTTGAAGTGACCACCACAATCATCAAAAGCGGCAATTGTGTACGCACCTAAAATTGCATCAACTGGAGCAGAAGCAGAGATCACCAAACCATTAACGGTTACTCCAAGATTTCCGCGGATATTTGTAGTGGTGCCTATCTGGACTGGCTTTACCGGCACCAAAATTGAGGTTGGCACAGGCTTAGTCGTCTCTGTCCACTCCCATGTGCCTTCAACGCAGTGATATTTGTACGCTTCCTCTACATCTGGACGAGCAGCCCCTTGGAAAGCTTCTTTCGTATCGGTAACGGCAACCTTGCCCGTTTCATCATAGAGTTTCCACTTTACGTCTTTATAAATGGTGGATAGATCGAGGATAAATTCACCATCGACGTTATAAATCTTCTCTCCATCGAGCCAGATTCCCACCTCTTCAGCCGTTGCATCAGTGGATTCTGGACAGAAAGGTCCCACCTTTGCATCAACGGGAGACCCCACAACTTCGATTCGATAACAGGTGGTCTCTAAGCCATTTGAGAGTGTGCAGTCTTCAGTGACAATATCTTTTGTCAGCGATCCCTCTAAGAATTCGGAAGCGTTAACTCCTGGAGCCCCGAGTTCAGTGGCAACAGAATCTGATTTGATAAAAGTCATACCAGCAAAGGCGATCGCCGTTACTGCACCAAGTGCGATAAAGCTGAAGATCAAATTCTTTCGGCTAATTCTAGTTTTCAAGGGACACTTCATTTCTACTCGATAATTGCATTCACAGCGAATGGCGCATTATTTACCTAGGTAACTAATTAAAGCAAGTGCATTTGGTATATTTGATGCATGGAAAAGGCTGGGAAAAGGGTGAGAGAAAACTCTCGAAAGGTTCCCATCAGCGCGATTCGAGTTATGCCAATTTCATTAGCATCTCTTTTTGTCGCAGCAAGCGTGGGCCGTCTCAGTCATCTATTTCCTCGATGGATGAGTAGCAAGATCGAGGTGATTCATGACATCACGTCTTCTCAACTATTAGCGATTTTTTTACTTTCGCAATCTAAAGAGATGACGATGGGTCAAATGTCAGCGATGTTAGATCTGACACCGAGAGCTATTACGGGATTAACCGTTGGGTTGGAGAAGAAGAAGTACATCAAGCGACGGAGAGATAAAGAAGATGCTCGCATCGTATGGTTATCTCTCTCGGATTCTGGCAAGAATTTTCTCAAAAAAGTTCGTCCGGATGCTTCACGTAAACTGGCAAACCTTTTTGAAGTTCTGACCAAAAGTGAACAGATTGAGTTAGTTAGGCTCATTGAAAAACTTACCGACAATATGAAGTCTCAGATAGACGAGAAATGATTATTACTTAATATCTAGTCAGGACGCTCTCCAGCAGTACCAAGCGACGACACTTCGCATTCCAATAAAGGGCTCCCCCAGTGCGTAGAGCGTTTTTGGTTTGATCGGTTCTAAATTTCCGTGCAAGTTATCCCATCCACGACGGACAGCAAGATCATCTACGGGCCAGACATCAAGGCGTCCTAAGTGAAATATAAGGAACATCTCAACTGTCCAACGCCCTATTCCATAGAGTGGAAGCAACTCCTGGACTATTTCTTCATCAGATAAATGAGGGAACTTTCTGAAATTAATCTCGCCCGAGAGTGAAGCTTCGGTCAGTTCGCTAATCGTTCGAACTTTTGCACCAGTTAAGCCAACTGACTGCAATTTCTTTGGTGACAGTGCACCAACTTTTTCTGCAGTAATTGAGCCGCCGCACTGGACTTCCAAACGAGATGTGATTGTGCGCGCTGCTGCTGTACTAACTTGCTGAGCAATCACCGAGCGAATCAGCGATTGATAGCTTGTGACTTTCGGTTTCTCTAGACCAAATGTGCACGGAGGTAACTCTTTGATCGCAAGAGAGAATGCGGAATCGATCGCGACAATTTTGCGATTTATTCCTGCTAACTCACTCTTACGGCTCATCTAGGCGATCGTAGTTAAGAAGGTTCCGTCGTCATCTTTTGAGTTCTTGATGAAGCCATTCTTGACGAGGTATTCAGCAGAATCTCGTAGCGTTACTTCAACAGGAATGAAGTTAATCCCCATCAGACGTTTCGCTTTAGCATTATTTATTCTCATAGGTTTACCCAGTTGCGGCAAAATTGTTTTAATCGTGCCATCAAAAATTGAAAGGAATTTGATGATTGCTGTAGGTGCCTGAGCAGTCTTGACCTTACCTTTTGGATAGATCGACTTGAGGTACTTGGCGATTTCAACAAATGACTTAGTCTCAGAAGAAGAAAGTATTCTTTCTCCCTTAGTTTCATCATTCTTAATCGCATCAACATGCATCTTGGCAACATCTCTTACATCGACAATTGCGAATTTCAGATCAGGAAGCATCGGATCACTTCCCTTAAGGATTCTCTCTACAAGTGAAATCGATGAACCAAAGTTCTTATCTAGTGGTGCACCAAGGACAAGTACAGGGTTAATTGTTGTCAATGCGATCTCTGGAGCATCGCTCTTTATGTAATCCCATGCCGCTTTTTCTGCCAAAGTCTTGGACTTTGTATATGCACCACTGCCTACAGGATGAGTTACATCTGTCCACATTGTTTCGTCATATTCACTAACACCAGCATCCAACTCACGCCCATAGATGGCCGCCATAGAAGATGTCAGAATCACTCGCTTTACGCCAGAACTCTTTGCAGCTTTTAGCGCGCGAAGAGTTCCTTCTACTGCTGGGCGAATTAGGTCATTTTCATCTTTAGGTGAGATAAGTGGGAACGGAGACGCGGTATGCATCAGAATATCTATATCTTTTAGCGCCGCATCCCAGCCAGAATCTTTCTCTAGATCGAGTTCAACAAAAGTTAAGCGAGAATCTAACTTCGAAGAATCCAGTAGATGAGGTAGAACTGCATCTCGAACCTCTGCCGACTTCGTTAGCTTTCGCACCGAGGCACGTACCTCGTATCCCTGGTTAAGCAACTGCAGGGTGATGTGCTTGCCAATATATCCACTTGCGCCTGTTATCAAGACTTTTGTCATAAGACGGATTATCGCACAATGCTTTACCTACTACCCGAATACCATCTTTTGAATTATGGTTCGGGGGTGAATAAGACCGTAGATGCAGATTTCCTAGCCCTTCCACTCACAGCAGTGAGTGATGCCGCGATAAGTACAGCAAAGGATGCCGGCGCATCACATGTTGATGTACGCATCGAGCGTACACGTAATGGTTTGCTCTCTTTGCGAGATGCTCGTCCTGAAACACAGAGCGATGAAACCATTGCTGGTGTTGGTGTCCGTGTAATCGTCAACGGTGCGTGGGGCTTTGCTTCTTCCCCTGAGATCTCTGTCGATGTGGCAAAGAAGTTAGCTCTTACGGCTGTTGCTATGGCAAAGACATCAAAGCCTTTATCTACGGAGTTAGTCTCACTCGTCGCGGAACCGGTCTATGCAAATCAGATGTGGGTATCCGAGTATGAAATCGATCCATTTGCAGTCTCTGATTCTGAGAGAAAAGATCGTCTAGCAGATTTAAGTAATCGCTTACTCAAGAGCGCTAGCGTTAATCACACCTCTGCTCACACTATGTTTGTTAAAGAACAGAAGCACTACGCGGACTCATACGGAACAAGCACCACTCAGCAACGCGTTCGTGTGCAGACTCAGATTGAAGCAATCTCAATCGGCGAACATGGTTTTGAATCGATGCGCACCTTGGCTCAACCAGCAGGTTTTGGTTGGGAGTGGATGGGAAATAAGCATTGGGATTGGGATGCAGAGATTGCCGAACTCCCATCATTGTTGGCCGAGAAAGTTGCAGCGCCATCTGTTGAACCGGGTCGCTATGACGTCTTGGTTCATCCATCGAATTTGTGGCTCACTATTCATGAGTCGATTGGCCATGCAACTGAGTTGGATCGTGCAATTGGATATGAAGCCAATTACGCAGGAACCTCATTTGCTACGCCAGATAAGCTAAACAAGCTGCAATACGGCTCAAAGTTGATGAATGTAACCGGAGATCGCAGCACATCTCATGGCCTGAGCACAGTCGGCTTTGATGATGAAGGTGTGGCAGCCCAACAATGGGACATCATTAAGGATGGTCTTCTCGTTGGTTACCAACTAGATCGTCGCATCTCTGCCCGAGTAGATCGTGATCGCAGCAATGGTTGCGCATTTGCCGACTCACCTGCACACGTTCCAATTCAACGTATGCCAAATGTTTCCTTGCAACCAAACCCAACGGGACCAACTTACGATGACATGGTTGCATCAATGGAAGATGGAATCATCATCAAGGGCGATAAATCTTGGTCAATTGATATGCAGCGCTATAACTTCCAATTTACCGGTCAACAATTCCATCGCGTCAAGAATGGAAAGATTGTTGGTCAATTGAAAGATGTGGCATACCAAGCAACAACTACTGATTTCTGGGGTTCCATGAAGGTTGTTGGCGGACCTTCTACATATGTCCTCGGTGGCGCATTTAACTGCGGTAAGGCACAACCGGGTCAGATTGCAGCGGTAAGTCATGGTTGCCCAGCGGCAATCTTCGACAAGGTAAATATTCTTAATACTGTTGCGGAGGCTGGAAAATGATTTCTGCTCAAGATCTGATTGAAAAGATCACTTCAGCTGCCACATGCGATGACTGCATTGTTGTGGTGCGCGATAAGACTCAAGCAAACCTTCGCTGGGCTGGAAGCACACTCACCACTAACGGCGTGATTCAAGAGCGCAGCGTCACTGTTATTGCATTCGTTGCAGTCGCAGGCGGTATGGCATCTGGCGGAGTAACACGCACCGACGTTTCACTTGCTGATGTTCCTAAACTTCTAGAAGATGCAATTGCTTCAGCAAAGGCTGCTGGACCAGCTGAGGATTACGCTCCACTTGCTACAAATGTTGCAATTGGTAACTGGGCAGCAGAGCATGTGCCAACTGGCCCTGAAGTATTTTCGACCTTTGCGCCAGCACTTGGCGATATGTTTACTCGATCAGTTGCTGACAAGATCGAACTCTTTGGCTATTCCGAACATACAAATGAAACAACCTGGGTTGGATCAAAGGGTGGGCTTCGTTTACGTAAAGATTCACCTATCGGTCGTGTAGAAATGACAGGAAAGTCTCATGATCGCTCACGTTCGACATGGGCTGGCGTTGAAACTCGTGACTTCAAAGATGTATCTGTTAAAGATATCGATGCTCAAATTCGCCAACGTCTGACTTGGCAGGGCACAAAAGTAGATCTTCCCGCAGGACGTTATGACACCATCCTACCTTCTGGTTCTGTGGCAGATCTCTTCACCTACATGATGTGGGTTTCAACTGCCAGAGATGCGCACGAAGGTCAGTCAGTCTTTTCCAAAAAAGGCGGCGGAACTCGCATCGGCGAGAAACTATCTAATGTCTCGCTTCAATTCTTTACCGATCCTGAATTCAAACAACTTCCAGCATCGAACTTCGTTGCTACCGATGTAAGTTCACCATTCTCATCTGTCTTTGATAATGGTCAACCAATCAAGCGCGTGGATTGGCTAAAGGATGGTGTTCTGCAATCTCTGATTCAGACTCGTGCGTCTGCAAAGCTAACGAACTTGGATTTCACACCTCTTGGTGAAAACCTCGTTATGAGCGTTGATGGAGCAACCGGTTCACTTGAAGACCTCGTGAAGAAGGTTGATAACGGACTTCTACTCACCACCTTCTGGTACATCCGCATGGTTGATCCCAACTCATTGCTACTTACTGGTCTTACTCGTGACGGTGTTTATCACGTAAAGGGTGGCGAAGTAGTTGGAGCGACAAATAACTTCCGCTGGAATGATTCACCAGTTTCCGCTCTTTCTCGTATCGCACATGCTGGTGCAACAGAGTGGACCCAACCGCGTGAATGGGCTGGAGATATGTCGAATATGGCGATCCCACCACTTGTGATTAAAGATTTCAATATGTCGACTGTGAGCCCAGGAAGCTAATCGAGACTAGTAATCATAATGACGCAACCCTTTCTCTATTCCGTAGAGCGCGAATACCCAGTATCAATTGAACGTCTTTGGAACGCCTGGACAGATGCGTCAGAGCTAGAGGCTTGGTACTTCCCGACAGACTTGTCCTCGACTAAAGGAGCGACTAGATCTGAAGTCGAAATTGGTGGGCTTTGGGCATGCGGCGTTGAAGTTCCCGAACATAATTTCACGGCTTACTTCTTTGGTAAATACACATCAATTGTGCCTAATCAGTTACTGGAGCACACCCTTCACTACACAACCTCCGCCGAAGAATTCGCGGCGAAAGACTTCTCTAGCGAGTCACACTTAATTCGTATTGAATTCGAAGACCGAGGTGCCAGCTCATGGTCAAAGTTTTCACAGTTTGGAGAACTTCCAGAATGGCAAGCGGAGATGGCTCAAGCAGGAATGAATAGTTACCTTGAATCCCTTGCTCGGCACCTAAAAAACTAAAAGGAAGCGTTTTTAAAGCTAAGTACACCCACTCGTGATGTTACTTTCTTTTAACAATCTTAAAGATCGAAAAGAAAACTGCGAGCACGAGAATCATCCCAATACCTTGAAGTCCGGGTGAATCGTCCGCCTCACCAAAGACCAATGCAAATGTGCCTAGCCCGACACCAAGGATTCTAAGAAAGAAAATCAACACCGTCAGTTCCCGTGCTTACTTCGGAAGTAAGCAACCAAGGCGTTGGCGTGACCATGACCCATTTCAAATTTCTCTTTGAGGTGTGCCACTTGCTCCATGTGTGCAAGCTTTGAAACCTTCTTGAGTTCCTTCATCCAATGTTCGATCGGCTTTCCGTACTTCTTCTCAATTGAAGGAAAGTAAGAAGCTGGGCCCATAACTTTTTTCTCTGCCATCACTGAATCACCCAACTAGACCGGCATCTTCTGCACGTCCGTAGACCGAGGCCAGCATCTTCATAGGCTTATTAGATGGTCCATGACTCGCTAGATACTTTTCATCGAATTCGATTCCGGCGCCAGGAGTGTTGTTAAGAACGATACATCCGTCCTCAATCTCCATCGGATTGATTAATGGAGCTTCTCTGCCCATTTCGAAAACTTCCATCATTACATGGTGCTTCCAGGTCGAAGAAAGGTGCGCGATGCTATTTCCGACATCAGGACCGGTAACAACAGGACGATCGAAAGCTGTAGCCATATCTGCCACGATTCCCGCGCCGGTAAAACCTGAGTTGTGCGATGCGACTTGGATGACATCTCCCGCTCCATGCTGAAACAGCGGGACGAATTGCTGTGGATCGGTGAAGTTCTCTCCAGTTGCAATAGGTGCGCGCACGCCTTCAGAGACGCGACGAAGTCCTTCGAAATCGCCTCTAGGAGTTGGTTCTTCAACCCAGAGAAAGTCAAAGTGTTTTTCTAACCGTGCAATTCTTTGGATTGCTTGCTTTGGCGTCCAAAACTCATTGGCATCAATGATCAACTGTGCGCGACCACCATTGGAACTGAGCGCATCAGCCATCACGCGAAGGCGTCGCTCATCTTCTTCGGCGTCACGTCCTACTTTGAGTTTTCCTGCTGTAACACCTTTTGCTGCAAGTCCGGCGTAGAACTTGTATAGATCTTCATCGCTAAGGGGAGAGTCCAATCCACTCGCGTAAGCGCGAACCGGTCTTCCGTCTCCGCCCAACTC
>Ga0208916_10001250_pt1 | contig 11069 bp, 12 predicted proteins | sample DEB19_08_DNA_5_FD_184523 | JGI IMG/M metagenome (GOLD analysis project Ga0208916, IMG submission 184523) | Aqueous microbial communities from the Delaware River and Bay under freshwater to marine salinity gradient to study organic matter... | ecosystem: Environmental > Aquatic > Marine >... | reverse complement strand
TTATAATATTATTATTATTATTATTATTATATTTATCTTATGCTTCTTCTTTTAAAACAGTCTTCTTAGCCCCCGGGGACTTTTCAGTAGGTTGACTACTGCCAGGCGGATGTTTGCTCTCCGTCGAGTTGGCTTAATATACTCGAATGTTTAATTATTTAATAAAAAAAATGCGAAGGCCGACCCCCTCAAACGGACCTAAAAGGTAAAGCTATATGACTAGTAGCACAGAACCGGGGTTCCTTACTAGCGCTTTGTTTACCAGTGCTCTATTAGTATACACTTTCTTTTCCAAAGTAACAAGTTTATGTAAAATTTTTTATGTATAATAGGAAGATACAATTTATCAGAAGGGTTTCTCCACGTGGCTAGAACAGAATCATTATTCCTCTCACAAGAACAAGAGGCGTACCTTGCTTGGCTGCTGACCCCTGAAGACTCTAGAACCCCTGGCACGAAGAAGGCTTGGGCAGAAGAACATGAAGTCCATATTAACACACTTGGCACATGGGAAAAGAAAAAACAGTTTATAGAGCGTTGGAAATTGGGCGTCGAGGGAATGTCCCAAAGCCCTGAAAGAACTCAAAAGTTGCTTGATGCAATCTACATTAAAGGAATCTCGGGTGACACCAAGAGTGCCGAGCTGTATTTAAAGGCTACTGGTTACATCCAGCAGTCACAAACTCTTAATATTAAAACTGAGACTTCAGTTAAAGAATTAACCGATGCCGAATTGCAAGCAGCTATATTAGAAATAAGTCAGAATCAGACCAAGAAGGTAAGTGTGCTTCCTACGATGTCAATTGAAAAGGTTGGTAATTAAACGTGAGAGCAGTCTGGACCGCCCCAGGTAATGATGTCATTCAGGGTAACAGCAACGTACTGATTTCCCGTATGATGAATACTCTTAAAAGAGAGTTGCAGAATCAGCAGGACCAATTGCTCGTTGACCACCAAGATGAAACAATTGTTGATGGCGGCGCATCAGCATCAATCATGTTTCACTATTTGATTAATCCTACGTTTACTGACAACGGAGCAAACATAACAACACCAATCTATCACTTTGATGCTAATCAAGGACAAGCAGGCACTGCTAATTGGGTGCTGGACCAAAGAAGAGATTTTATCCAGAGAAGAGGTTACTAGCCCATGGCTGTTTTAGTACAACTTCGTAGAGATACTCAGGCTAACTGGTATAACTACAACCCAATTTTGATGAACGGCGAAATCGGCATTTGTGAAGATGCTGGTCCTCCTCAAGTTATACCTGCTACTGGTCCTGCCACAGCAACAGCTCCTGGTCCTGGCTTTAAAATTGGTGATGGTACCACTAACTGGAATAACTTAGCGTGGGTTTTGACTGGACCAACGGGTGCTACAGGTTTGTCTGGTCCTACAGGTCCAACAGGTTACACGGGACCTACAGGATATACTGGTGCTGCATCTACCGTAACTGGCCCAACAGGTTACACTGGATATACAGGTCCTACTGGTTACACAGGATACACAGGTTTTACAGGACCGACTGGCTATACGGGCTACACAGGTTTCACGGGACCAACAGGCCCTACAGGCGCGACTGGTGCTACAGGAGCAACAGGTGCTGGACAGTTTATTGTTTCTGAAACAGCACCAACAGGTGCAGGTGCAACTGATGTTTGGTACAACTCAACTAATGGTAGAACGTATCTTAATTATCAAGATGTTAATGGACTTCAATGGGCTGAGTTTGGTAACTCCAACTTAGGGCCTACGGGTTATACAGGTCCAACAGGTTACACAGGCCCAACTGGATTTACTGGTCCTGGTATTACAGGTCCTACAGGCTTTACTGGCCCTACTGGTTACACAGGTCCTACTGGTTACACAGGCTTTACTGGTCCTACAGGATATACGGGTTATACAGGATTCACAGGACCTACTGGTTACACGGGTTATACGGGACCAGCAATTACAGGTCCTACAGGTCCTGGGGTAACTGGACCTACTGGTTATACAGGTCCAACTGGACTTACAGGTCCTACTGGCCCAACAGGTGCCGCATCAACTGTGACAGGACCGACAGGATTTACGGGTCCTACGGGTCCAGCCATCACTGGTCCTACAGGACCTGGAGTAACTGGTCCAACAGGATATACGGGCCCAACAGGTCCAGCTATTACGGGACCAACTGGTTACACTGGCCCAGCCATAACAGGACCAACTGGATTTACTGGACCTACTGGCCCAGCTATAACTGGACCAACAGGGCCAACGGGCTATACAGGACCTACGGGTTACACTGGATACACAGGCCCAGCAATTACTGGACCTACTGGGTATACAGGTTACACGGGACCAACTGGTTATACAGGTTATACAGGCCCAGCTATAACTGGCCCGACTGGTCCTACAGGTTACACGGGACCAACTGGCTATACTGGTTACACGGGTTACACAGGTTACACTGGTCCTACGGGAACGTTCGTAGTTTCAGATACTCCACCATCAACTCCACAAGATGGAGAAACTTGGTACGATTCATCAACTGGTAGAAGCTTTGTTTATTATGATGATGGAACAAGTTCACAGTGGGTTGAGTTTGGTCAAGCAAACGTAGGCCCTACTGGTCCAACTGGATATACTGGGCCTACTGGACCAACAGGTTACACTGGCTACACTGGATTTACTGGTTACACTGGTTACACTGGTCCATCAATAACAGGCCCTACTGGTCCACAAGGAGTTACTGGTCCAACAGGGCCTACTGGAATCACAGGTCCAACAGGTTCACAAGGAATAACAGGAGCAACTGGAGCAGCTGGCGTATGGGACAGCGCGCAAACAATCAACACGCAAACAGGAACAACTTATACTGTAGCAAATAGTGACGCTGGAAAACTGGTAACACTATCAAATGCCGCATCAATAACTGCAACTGTTAATACATCAACTGCATTAGCTGCTGGACAACGAATTGACTTTGCTCAACTCGGTGCTGGTCAGGTAACAATTGCTGCATCGAGCGTAACGATTAACGGAACACCAGGACTTAAGTTCCGCGCACAATACTCAGTTGCTACATTGCTGTGCTTGTCATCAAATAACTACCTGTTACTTGGAGACTTGTCAGTCTAATGCCATCAACTGCTGGAATCGTTTCTTCTGCAAATAGAAGTTTGGAAATAGCTTGGCTTACTACTGTAGCTGCTGATAATCCATTTGGTTGGTGGAAGTCAAATGATACAGGTACAATATATGTTAATAATATTGGAAGTTCTGCAACTAATTTAAATACTCAAAATATGTATTTTGCTCCAGCTGATGGAACAATAGATTGGCAACAAACTGGAATTGTAAATTATTCTGGTAATTATTCTATTTATACAACAGACAACGGTGCATATTATTTCCCATGCATTCATTTGGGTGGAAATCAATATTTAAATGAACCTTTTGGTAGAGATATAAATGACGCCAATGCATTTACAATGGAATGCATAATAAAACTTGGAGATAATACAAGTAGATTTACTTACGGTAGACAAGAAGCAAATGCTTTGGGTTGGGGAATGTTAATTACACAAACTGTTGGTGGCAATTTTGATGTAACTGCATGGGTAGGGAATATATTTACTATTGGTATAGCTGGTGACACTGGTGTAGCAATTGATTATAATAAATGGTATCATATTGTTTATACTTACGAATCAACTAAATCTAGAGTTTATATTAATGGTACATTAGTAGCTGAAAAAACATTTGCTCCATATACATGGCCACAATACTATCCAATAGGTCTACGAGATAAAATATCATTAATTTCTTCTTATCCACAATCTTTGCCTGGTGGTGGAACATACGACCCAACTATCAATGCATCATTTGATGAATTAGTTATGTACAAATCTACATTAAGTTATACGCAAGTTGCTGAGCACGCATTTGCTTCAGGCGTTTTAAATCAATAACAAGGAGTAATGATGATTAACTTTCCAAGCTCACCAGTAAACGGACAAGTATTTACTGCCGGCGATTTTTCATGGGTATGGGATTCAACGCCAGGTGTATGGGTTCTTCAAGCACAAGTTGTAACAGGCCCTACAGGTCCTACAGGTCCAAGTGGTTTAGCACCTGCTACATTTGTTGATATAGTGTCACCATACAACGTAGGTATGGGTTATCAGGCAATGAATGGAACGTCGCCTGCTGGATTAAATAACGTTGCAATAGGACACGACGCAGGAAAAGCAATAACATCTGGTGCCAATAACGTAGCAATAGGTTTAGAAGCTTTAAGTTTAAATGCAACTGGAACTGATAACGTAGCAATTGGTAATCTTGCTGGTCGCGGAACTACTGGAACTGGAATTACAGCAATTGGTTATTGGGCAATGAAATCAAATTCAACTGGTGGCGATACAGCAATCGGTTATGCCGCAATGTATTCAAACTCAACTGGAACAAATAACGTAGCTATTGGTGGTTATGCTTTAAGGTCTAACGTAACAGCAAATAGAAATACTGCAATTGGTTATTATGCACTGAACGTAAGCGTTGCAGATAACAACACTGCAGTTGGAGCTTTAGCTTCATACAGCATTACAACTGGAACTCAAAATACTGCACTTGGTTCAAATGCCGGTAGAGGAGGAACAACTGGCAGCAATAACACTTGCCTTGGATATTATGCAACTCCTCCAGCCGGCAATACAAGCAACAGCTTTACATTAGGAAATAACTCTATAACAAACCTTCGTTGCAATGACACTACAATATCTTCATTGTCAGATGCTAGAGATAAATCAAATATACAAAATATTCCATTAGGATTAGATTATATTAAAGCATTGCGTCCAGTTATGTTTGATTGGACTCGCCGTGATGAAAGTTTTGAAGGAAGAAAAGACTTTGGATTTATTGCACAAGAGTTAGATACAGTTCAAGAAACATTTGGATACGAAGAATATACAAGACTAGTTCATAAGGACAATCCTGAAAAATTGGAAGCGGACCCAATGAAAACTTATCCTATATTAATAAAGGCAGTACAAGAATTAGCAGCACAAGTCGCAGAACTTCAAAGTAGAGTAGGTAACTAATGGCAGCGATAGATTTTCCAAGTTCACCAGTTGATGGTCAGATATTTTCTGCTGGCGATTTTACCTGGGTTTACAGTACATCAGTTGGTGGTTGGAACTTAGTAACCACTACAACAACGGGTCCTACTGGAGCCACAGGAGCTACTGGAGCTACAGGTCCTGGTGGTACTGGCCCAACAGGCCCAACAGGCGCAGGAGCAACTGGCGCTACAGGACCTACTGGTGCTACAGGAGCCACTGGTGCTGCATCTACAGTAACAGGACCCACAGGTCCTGCAGGTGTAACAGGAGCTACTGGTCCGACTGGCTATACAGGATATACTGGTCCTGCTTCTACAATTACGGGACCAACTGGTGCAACTGGTGCAACAGGTGTTACTGGTCCAACGGGATATACTGGAGCTAACTCTACGGTAACTGGACCTACGGGTGCTACAGGTCCAACTGGTGACACTGGACCTACGGGTGCTACTGGAGCTAACTCAACCGTTACAGGTCCTACGGGACCAACTGGTGCACAAGGTGACACTGGTCCAACTGGTCCAACTGGCCCAACAGGCGCAGCGTCTACAGTAACAGGACCAACAGGAGCCACAGGTGCTACAGGCCCTACTGGTGCTGCTTCCGCGGTGACAGGTCCAACAGGCCCAGCAGCCAACAATCTATATACTAATAATACACCAAACTTTAGCACTGCACTTGGTGTTAATGCTGGTAACCAAGCAACTGGCCCGACAGGTCCAGCTAACGCAAACTTTAACACTGCCATAGGTGCTGAAGCATTACGTGATGTCACTACTGGTGACCAAAATACAACAGTTGGTTTTGGTGCTGGACGAGAAATTACAACTGGAAGCAATAACTTACTTTTTGGTACTGCCGCAGGAGGAAAAATTACTACTGGTTCTAGTAACTTAGCAATTGGAAACGCTGCATACTCTACTGCTGTAACAGCTAACTATAACACTGCAATTGGTCCACAAGCAATGCAAAATGCAACTGGTGGCGATAGTAACTTAGCAATTGGTAACGCTTCATTGTTTGTTAATACAACTGGTAATGGTAACGTTGCAATTGGTGGTAGTTCAATGGCTGCAAATACTACTGGTGGTGGAAACATTGCTATTGGTCCACAAGCAATGGTTGCAAATACAACTGGTGGTCCAAACATTGCAATTGGTAACTACGCATTAGCTGCTAATATTGCTGGTTCTGGTAACTTAGCTATTGGTGGGGACGCATTGAAAGTAGCATCAGCTGCTAGCCAACAATTTGCTATTGGTAATAATGCATTGGCTAGTTCAACAGTAGTTACAACTGGTCTTTTGGCTAATATGGCTGTTGGTTCTGGCGCATTACGTTCTTTAACAACTGGCGAAAGAAACATGGCTATTGGTTATTATGCAATGGCTTATTCAACAACTGCTCAAAGAAGCCTTGCAATTGGTCGCTATGCATTAGGTTTAAATAATGGAAACTTAAACGTAGCTATTGGTAGCGTTGCAGGTTACTGCAATACAAACGGTAATGAAAACGTAGCTGTTGGTGTATATTCTTATTATTGCTCTACTACTGGTAACGGTAACACCGCAATTGGATTTGCTGCGCTATCAAGATATGATGTCCCAGTTACTTATTATAATAATGGAAGCACTGGAGATTATAATACTGCAATAGGTGCTTATTCATCATGGGACAATCAAGCTGGCGATGGAAACACAACACTTGGTTATAACGCTGGATATAATATTTCTACTGGAAATAATAACATAGCAATTGGTTATAACTCTGGAAACAGCGGAACTAATAACTTAACAACTGGTTCTAATAATATTATCCTTGGTTATAACGCAGCTGCAACATCTGCATCTGTATCCAATCAGATAACATTAGGTAACGCTTCAGTTACAAACTTTAGAGTTCCTGGTGTTGGATTTGATATCGATACAAGTCGCGCATCAATCACTGGTTATTCTAAAGTTTCTAAATATAATGCAACTACTGCACCAGTAGTAAAGACAGCAGACTTTACTTTAGCTGATACTGAAAACTGGATTGTTAACAACGCATCTGTTGATATTGTGGTAACATTGCCATCTGGCTCTGCACATATAGGGCGCGCAGTAACAATCATTAACTGGACTAATCATTCCGTTTCGTCAGCATCGTCAAATGTTTATCCTCATAATGATGGTACATTGGGAACAGTAATTAATGCTGGAAACGATGGCAGATTCAGCACTATAGTGTATGATGGTACCAACTGGTATGTAATGGCAACAAACGCATAAATAAACTACGAAGGAAACAATATGAAGGAAATATTTTTTTTAGCTGGGCTTCAACGCTCTGGCGCAACGATATTAAGTTCAATCTTAAATCAGAATCCAGACTTGTGGGTTTCGCCGGCAAGTCCAATGTTACAAATGATGATTAATGCTACACAAACATTTGATTCATTTGAACATAAAGATTATGACAGAGGCAACGCAATATCTAATGCAATTGCCGCAATACCACAAAACTTTTATTATGATAAACAAGCTAACTATATCATTGACAAAAACCTTAATTGGACATCAGCCAATGGTGTAGAAGTAGCTTATCGTTATATAAATCAAAATATTAAAATAATATGTCCAGTAAGAGATATACTTGATATATTAGTTTCATTTGACACAATCATTAATGCTCATCCTGATTCACAGCAAAATGCTTTAATGGATAAAGAAGTTTTATTAGAAACATTTCCAGACAAACCAATGGCTGACCGCAGAGCAGATTGGCTAATGAAGTTTGGTAATGATATAATGGGATGTTTAAATAACATGAAGCATGCAATGAATCCAGAATATAGACACTTGTTTCATTTTGTTGAATATGATAATTTTATAAACAACCCAGAGAAAGAGATTAATAAAATATATGACTTCTTGGAAATTAAGAAATACAATCATGAATTTGAAAATATTGAAGACAGCTCAGGCATCTCTGAAAACAGTCTTACAGGCATTAAGAATCTACACAAAATAAGACCAAAATTAGAAAAGAAATCTCGTAGACCAGAAGACGTGTTCTTGCCAGAGACACTAAGACGTTATTCAGGATTGGAGTTTTGGCGTGAACTTAGATGAACTCTTAAATGAATATAACTTTCGTAAGTGCCGTGGTCCAGAGAACGCAACACCAGCAGAACTAGCAGAAGCATTTGCTTTCTTCTGTGAAAACTATGCTTATATTAAACATCCTAATCAAGGACGCATTCCTTTTGTTTTGAGGGACGCGCAAAAAGAAACTGTTAAAGCATGGTTAAGTGACAGATATACAATAGTGTTAAAGGCACGTCAGATTGGATTCTCCACACTGGCTGCAGCTTATTCTTTCTGGATTACCTTCTTTTGGCCAGACAGATTCGTAGTTATGCTTTCAAAGACTGAACGTGAAGCTACAAAACTTTTACAAAAAGCAAAGTATATTTATAAATTTATACCTGACTGGATGAGACTATCTGGTCCAGAGATGTTACAGAACAACGTTCTTAAGATGTCATTTAGTAATGATTCTGTAATTGAATCAATGCCATCAGCTAACGAGCCTGCTCGTGGTGAATCAGTATATCTAGCCATCATTGACGAGATGGCGTTCTTGCCTAACCCTGAAGAAGCCTGGGCATCTATTGAACCTATTGCTGACGTAGGTGGTCGAGTAATTTGTTTGTCTACTGCCAAGGGTGAAGGTAATATATTCTTTAACTTGTGGCATGGGTCACAGACTGGCACCAACCGTTTCCGTGGAATCTTTTTTCCATGGTCGGCATCAGGACGTGACCAAGCTTGGTATGACGCGCAAGCCGCAGAACTACCAATATGGCAATTGCACCAAGAGTACCCATCAAATCCTGAAGAAGCCTTTATTCGTTCTGGCCGCCCAGTATTTGATATTGATGCTATAAGTAAATTTATAACTGAAACTCCTAAGAAAGGTTTTAATAAAAAACTCTCTGATGTTCGAAACTCTTTTATGTTTGAGTCCTCCGGTGGACCACTCTCCGTATGGGCCTTACCACAAGCCGGAGCTAGATACGTTATTGGGGCAGACGTGGCCGAAGGATTGGCTAGAGGTGACTATTCTGCTGCTCATGTTATTGATGCCAAGTCTGGTCTTGTAGTAGCCCATTGGCATGGACACGTAGACCCAGACAAATTTGGTGAAGAAGTTCTTTATTCTTTAGGCTTCTTTTATAATGAAGCTTTAATAGGAGTTGAATCTAATAACCACGGTTTAACAACTTTAACATCTTTAAATAAAGCTAATTATATTAATATTTATAGACAGCGTCAATTGAATACACGCCATGCAGAAGCGGGAGAGAAGCTGGGTTGGCGCACAACAACCTTGTCAAAGCCTTTAGCTATAGATGAACTTAATGCTAATCTAAGAGATGGTGCTTTAGACCTTAAGTGCGAATACACCATTGCTGAACTTAAAACCTTTGTCCGTGATGACAATGGTTCGACCCATGGTTCCCCGCACGACGACCGTGTCATGTCTTTGGCTATTGCTAACCAGATGCTTAAGTACGTTTGGCTACCAGAATATAGCCCTAAGACAGATGCCCCGTGGGGAACATTGGACTATTTTGCTAGCAAAGTTCCTAAACCACAAAAGACTCGTGAGCGTTATTGGATTGGCGAATTTAATAATTATTAGACATGTAAAGAAAAATACAGTATAATAGGAGATTGTATGAAATGTTCAACTTGCGAAAGACCAATTAACTCAGAAAATGACCTGAAGAGGCAGCTTTGCTTCAAGTGTCATGTTAAGGGTGTGCGATTAGGCTTTACTCATGGGCAAGAAGCGTTTCATGGACCAACTGAAAGAGAACAGCAAAGAGCTATGGAAGATTCCCCAAGATTTAAAGCCGGCGAAATTGAAAAGATTCCCGCAAGAAAAGAACTAATCTAATGGAATGGCTAGTGCCGGTAGTGGTTGCTGTTATTGGTGGACCACTAGTTGTTGTAGTCCAAAGCCTTAGAAAAGAAAACACTAGTCAACATGCTGAAGCTAGAGAACTATTAAAAATAGTTGCTAGTAAGGTAGATAAAGTAGATGACAAGTTAGATGGCCATATCTCATGGCATTTAAAAAAACCAACAAGAAAATCAAATAAGGAGCAATAATCATGGCCAGTTCAAAAGATAAAAAATACCCACCAGGGCAAAAGCCAGCAGCAAAGCCAACAATGGCACAAGCATATAAGTCAGCAGAAAAATCAACAAAGCCAACACCGGGTTCCGCGGCTGCTAATCGTGAATCACTTAAAAATGTTGGAAGTAGTATTGTTGGTTTTTTTGCTAAAGGTGGAATACCTGCTGTTGGTAAACCAGAAGGTTTCAATAAGCCATCTTCTTCTAAACCAGTCCCGCCAAAAGAAGCAGCAGATATAACTGCACAAGCAAAAGCAAAAGATAAAAAAGCTACTAATGCACGCATGGCAACTGATGCAAAGTATGATAAAGTTGGTCCGCCAGCTGTTGTTGTAAAAGCTACAGCTAAAGCTGCTAAGCCATATGTAAAACTTAAGCAAGCTCCAAGAGAAGCAGCACGTCGTGCATATGTACAAAAGCAACTAGACAGACTTGGCATTAAGCCAACACCTGCAGGTAAGCCACGCAGTGCAGCAGAAAAAGCAGCAAGAGTAAAAGCACGTGCAACTTGGGACAAGAAGAATAAATTCCAGAAGAAATCAGGTCCTCAATCAGGTGGCTCAGGTCCAATGGAAAATAGACCAGAATAATAATGAAAAAAACTAAAGCTCAAGCAAAAATTTCTAAGGTAATAAAGGAATACAAAGCTGGCACATTGCATAGTGGAGTAGACCCTAAAGGACCAAAGAAAGCACGAATAGTTAAATCGCGTAAACAAGCTATTGCTATTGCACTTAGTGAAGCAGGAAAGGCTAAAAAGAAATGAAATCTAAAA
>Ga0208916_10001249_pt1 | contig 11070 bp, 15 predicted proteins | sample DEB19_08_DNA_5_FD_184523 | JGI IMG/M metagenome (GOLD analysis project Ga0208916, IMG submission 184523) | Aqueous microbial communities from the Delaware River and Bay under freshwater to marine salinity gradient to study organic matter... | ecosystem: Environmental > Aquatic > Marine >... | reverse complement strand
ACGCAGTTCGCAGTCGGGTTACAGCAGGAAGGTCTGCCAATGCTCGAATGTAGACAGGGCTACAGAACCCTGAGCGAACCAAGTAAAGCACTTGAGGCACTCGTGCTCGGCAAGAAATTAAAACACGCCGCGCATCCAGTCGCCGACTGGTGCATGGCCAACACGATGATCGACACCGATCCCGCAGGCAACATTAAACCATCGAAAAGCAGTTCGACGGAGCGCATCGATTGCATCGCCGCGCTCGTCACGGCGTTGGCGTGCATGGTGCACAAAGACGCAACACCAACCTCCATCTACGAACAAGGAAATATGCAATGGGTCTAATCGATCTCATCACACGCGCTCTCGGCAAAGCCCCGCCTCGATCTATGTTTGAGGACACAACGCCAATCGGTCAGCCGATCGGCGGCGGCATCCAGTCCTATGTGAGTTCGTGGGCGTGGACTGGCAAGACCATTTCGCCCGACAATGCAATGGAGTCGCCGACTGTCTACGCCTGCGTGCGATTGATCTCGCAGACTCTCGCTCGCATGCCGTGGCAAGTGTTGCGCAACAGCGCAGACGGCGCAAGCAATGATGTCACGCATCCTGTGTATCACCTGCTGAACTGCGAGGCAAACGAAGACATGACCTCGTTTGTTATGCGGGAGGCTCAAATTTCGGATTGCTTGCTGTATGGCAATTCGTTTGCTTTCATCAATCGCAATCCCGCCGGCACGCCGATCGGAATGGAGCGACTGCGACCCGACTTGATGTACATGATGCGAGACGCTGCCAATCAGCCGTATTACCAGTACTGGACTGGAAAGGCAGACGAGAAGGCATCCGAGGAAATCAAGCAACGCAAGTTCAGACCATACGACATTCTGCATGTAGTCGGGCCAAGCGCAGACGGCATGCTCGGCGAAGCGGCAATCCATCGCATGCGCGACTTGATCGGTATGGAGTTGGAGTTGCAGGAGTTCACATCTAGATTCTTCGCCAACAACTGTCGACCCGCTGGCGTGCTTTCGATGCCAGGGCGACTCAGCGCAGAAGGTGCGAACAGATTGCGCGAGGCATTTGCCCGAGTGCATTCGGGCGCACAAGGCGCGGGCAAGGTTGCGATTCTTGAGGAAGGTCTCAAGTACGACGCAATCAGCACAAACGCCAAAGACAGCGACCTTGACAGCATGAAGAAGTTCTGCCGCCAACAGATCGCCGCTGCATTCAATGTGCCGTCGCATCGCGTCGGCGACAACGACGGCGTGTCGTACTCGTCAGCCGAGCAAGCCAATGCAGTCTTTGTGCAAAGCACACTTGCGGGTTGGGCTGCTCGACTCGAGCAGGAAGTCAATCGCAAGTTGATCAAGCGCGGCGACGATGTTACGACCCGAATCTCTTTTGATGATCTGTTGCGCGGCGACATGAGCACACGCTTCAGCGCGTATGCAGTCGCTGTCACCAACGGCATCTTGACCCCCAACGAAATCAGAGCGCGTGAAGGATTGCCAGCCGTTGAAGGCGGCGAGTCGATCCGCTTGCCTCTGAACACGAGCACACCGACGGCGGCTGCACCTGCTTCGCCGAATGTAACAACTGAAACCGAAGCACAGTTTGAGCAGTCGCCGTCGGATGTTGTGCCAGCGTCGGTCGACATCGACCCGACTGAGTTGAAGTCGACCGTCAATCCACTTGACCGTGCAGTTGACTTATTCTTTCCTTCCGCACTCTCAGCAATGACTCGATGCTGTGAAGCAGAAGCCAAGTATCTCAAGGGTTGCCGCACAAAAGAAAAGGTATCCAAGTGGATACCCGATGTCGCACGCATCGCCAGCGAGATCGCACCGATCATGCGCGGGCTATTGGTTTTGCAAGGTCACAGCGACCGCGCAAGCGACGGCATTGCCATCGCCAACGCATTCGCCGAGTCGATCAAGACCGAGGCACGCAATGCCGACTGGCATGTCACAGGACACACCGAGACGGCGGCGGCACTCGCCACGCGCCTGATTCAAGAACTAATTCAAACCAACAAGGAGCAACTATGAGCAACATCGAAACCCGCAAGGCTGGCGCAGTACGCATCGAGCAAACCGAGCCACAACCCGGTGAGCCGCTACGCCTCAACGGCATTGCAGCGAATTGGGAGCGATATGACATGGGCAACACATACGAGCGTCTCGAGCCGACATGCTTCGACGCATCGATCAAAGCCGACGGCGACAAGATCGCCTTGCTTTGGAACCACGACACGGCCAAGCCAATGGGTCGCGTGAGCGCAGGCAACCTCAAGGTCTATGCGGATCGTTCGGGTCTGTGCTTCGAGTGCGATCTGCCCGACACTGACACAAGCGAGGAAGCGCACGCGCTGGTGCGTGCAGGCATTGTGACGCAATGCTCATTCGGGTTCATCTGTCTAAAGGAAACCTACGAGCCACCGATCAAGGGCGAAACCAAAGGCACGCGAGTTGTGCAACTCGCCAAGTTGCTCGAGGTGTCGGTCGTGACATTTCCCGCCAACCCCGCAACCAGCGTCGAAGCCCGAGCCGAGCAACCGAAAGCCAAGAAGCGAAAGATCTATCTGCCTCCACAATTTTGATCTAGACCCCTTGCGAGCGAAAATTCGTTTGCGATAATGGGGTCATAACTGAATACATCCTCGACCGACAGTGCCAGACGCTGATCGATCACGAGAGTGGACTTCCGCGAACTCCCCGAGAGCACGCAGGTTCAAAAGCGTACTTGACCTTCCGCATTTTGACCGCGTGTTTTCTTTTACACGCAAGGAGTTTGAACTATGAACAATAAACAACTCGACCGTGGCGGCGAAGATTTCAGCCACATTTACAACTTGTATCTACGCAAGGGCCTCAATTCTTTGACGGATGTTGAAGCCCGCGCAATCAGCATTGGATCAGGTGGAGCATCGCTCGTGCCTGCCAGTTGGACAAAGTTTGTCCAAGAGACAATCAAAGAAGACGCGATTATGAGCAAGGTCAATGTCATCAACACGACAACGACATTCTCGCAGCCAATCGTCAGCGCAGTTCCAAGCGTGAATACAAATGTTTCGGAAGCGTCTCTCGGAACAGAAGACAGCACAATGGCACTTGCATCGTCAAAGTTTGTTGCGACTGCCGCAACTTACTCGCTCAAGAAAGTGACCTCTTGGCTTCGTGTCTCAACTGAACTTTTGGAAGATTCAGAGGCCGCGCAAAGCGTTGAGGATTTGATCAGGCGACAACTCATCGCAAAATTGATCACAACAATCAACGATCAAATCTTTGTTGGAAGTGGAAGCGGCGCGTGTCAAGGTAGCGTCACAGCCGCAACCAATTATTCGCGTTCGCAGATTTTGGGTGGCGCAGCGGGTTCAATAACAAGCCAAGCCATTTTCCGCGCAATCATGAATGGTGGAGGTGCAAGTCCACCATTCATTACATACGCAAACTTCAGACGATCAATAATGATTTTGAACACATACGCGGCGATAAATATTGCAAGCGAAGGCACAATTTATCAGGCACTATCATTTGGCAATACTTTTAACGGCTTGCCAATGATTTGGTATCCGATCGATGCGACTGGAATTGCAACTAGTGGATCTGTTCAATATCATTTCTTCGATCCAACACAGTACATGCTCGCGCTCAATTTCGGCGGGTTCAATGTCACTCGATACGACGAAACTTACGCAGGAACAGGACAAACAGCATTTGTCGCATCGGTGCGCGCCAGCGGAAACATTATGAACACTCAAGGAGTTTTCAATCTCTTGCGTGGATAAGAATTATTTCACAGACATTCACCGTCGAGCGTGCGTGTCTGTTGCCTCAGCGTTGAGGTAATCGACTCTCGCTCGACACAACAAGAAGGATTTTTATCATGGCAAACGATAGTGGATACAAGGCACTAGTAGAAAAGATGGGCGCTGTGTACGCCGAAATGAAGAAGATGTGCGACGACGCTAACGATAGCGGCGAAGGCATGTCGGACGCTCTTGAAGCGAAGTACAGCGCGTTGAAGATGCAATACGCATCACTCACAGCGCAACGACAACGCAGTGACGAACTGATGAATGTTGGCGCGGGTTTTAAGGCAGAGGCTCCCGAGGCTCCTAAGCAGGTTCGCAATCTGCCTGGCATCGAGAATGCAAGCAACAAGTCTGCACGCAACACCGAGACAGAGGAATATCGCAACGCTTGGGGTTCATATCTTCGCAACGGTGAATACACCAACCCAATGGAGATCCGCGCAATCAGCGAGGCTTCAGGCGGCACAGTGTTGCCACCACTTGAGTTTCACAATGCGATCACCACCAAACTCAAGACGATGACAGCAATTCGTCAACTGACCAAAGTTGTGACCATTGGCTCATACGCCCGAGAATGGGCCGTGGAGTCGACCACTGGTTCTGCAAGTTGGGCCGCGGAAGCGGGCACGATTGCGGATGTTTCGCCAACCTACGCAAAGGTCACACTGACACCAGCGAAGTTGACGGCACTCGTCAAGGTATCGAACGAACTCGCAGAAGACGCTCCTGCTCGTGGCCCCGGCTTCAGCATCGAGTCAATTCTCACCGAGCAATTCGCTCGTATGTTTGCGCAAGCGGAAGAAACAGCATTCTGTGCAACTGCTTCCGTCAGCAACGGCCCGCAGAATCCTCTGCTGTCTTCAGGCGCTGGCATCAGCACTGGCAAGACGACTGCGTCAAACAGTGCATTCACAGCCGCTGAAGTGATTGATTGGGTTTATTCACTGCCTCGTCAATACCGCACGAATGCCAGCATCTTGGTTCACGATGCGACACTCGGCAAGTTGCGCCAACTCGGCTCACTTGCTGGCACTGTGAATTACTTTTGGCAAAACTCAGGCGCACTTGGCGAGCCTGATCGATTGATGGGTATTCCTGTCTACGCATCTGCCGCGATGCCAGTAGTTGCGACGACTGCAAAGATCGGCGTGATCGGCGACTTCGGAAACTATTCCGTACTCGCAGAACGCGGTTCATACAGCATGCGCGTCTTGAAAGAATTGTTTGCGGTGAATTCGCAAACTGGATACATCGCAACGACGCGTTGCGATTTTGCTGTGACTCTCCCATCTGCATTCAGCGTTCTTGCTTGCGCAGTCTAATCACTGAACTGAATTGAAATCACCCTCGGCTCGCAGAAATGCGAGTCGAGGATTTATGCCGAATGTGAAGATGATCCAAGGAGTTGTGACAGCGACTGGCGTTCACGCGCCGGGCGAAGTGGTCGCCGTCGACGAGCGCACAGCGATCGAGTGGCTCGCACTCGGTTACGCCGAGCGTGCCGACTCCGACGATGTGCAGTGCTGCTCGCGGGCCGTGCCATGCAAAGCTGTGAAGAAGGGAGCGACACCGCGATGAGAGTCAACACCACGATCACGACCGCTCCGAGTTTCGAGCCGATCACCACTGCGCAAGCCAAGGCGCATCTGCGCATATTCCACTCGCTTGACGACACCTACCTAGCCGCCAGCACCAGCGGGTCGACATCAGTCATTACGACAGCCCGCATGATGATCGAGAACTATTGCGGCATCGCAATCCCCAACACGACATTCACATCGGTCTACGACGCATTCCCGCAGAACACGCTTGTGCAAGGCTCGAGCGGCGAGGTCTACAACGGCTCGGGCTACGAGATCGCACTGCCGCGCTCGCCGCTAGTCAGCGTGACGAGCGTGCAGTATGTCGACACAGCGGGCAACACGCAGACGCTCTCAGCGTCAACCGACTACACCGTGAAGTCATACAACGGCATTGGACGCATTCAATTACTAGACGGCAAGTCATGGCCGTCACTCGTCGGCGGCGGCGCAGGCGTTGTCACAGTTGTCTATGTGGCTGGTCACGGCTCCAGTGCAACTGCGATCCCAATCGCACTCAAGCACGCCATCCTGATGCAGTGCTCGACGCTCTACGACTACCGAGCCACTTTGGCGCCAGGTCAACAGTACGAAGTTCCCGGCACGATCAAGGCTTTGATCGCTCAATACAAGTCGGGTGAGTACCAATGAACAGCGGCATGATGCGGACTCCGCTTGTGATCAAGACCCGCACCGAGACCATCGGGTCGTTCGGCACACCGACATACACCTACACCACTGGCGACACAATCTTCGGCGAGATCAAAGACTCAAGCGCGGTTGAACGAACCAACCACGCCATGCTGTCGCAAGTGGTCACGCATCAGATCACAACCAACTTCTACCCCGGCATTGCGGCAACTGACCGATTTACCGCAAGCGTGAGTCGGGGTACAAGCGGCACGACACTCAGCACCACATTCGAGATCGTGTCAATTGTTGATTACAAGTCAGCGGGTCACACACTCATCATGCAATGCAGAGAGGTTGCGTAATGTCGAGCAGCGGCAAGATCATCAAGGGCTTAGATCAGTTCCTTGATCAGATGAAGACCATGCGCAGCGACGACATCTACAAGGTCTTGCGCAAGGCAGAGGTCAAGGCGTTGACTGCCCCGCGAGGCAAACTCGCAAGCATGTACGGCACTTATGTCGGCAAGAACGACGAGAATCAGACCGACGCGCAGAAGTCGTGGCGCTGGCGTGCGAAGAAGCATCAGCCGATCCATCCGATCAAAGAGAGCCGACTTCGGATTGCGCACAACATCTACAGCCACAGGATCATCCCCAAAGAAATCGGCAAGAACAAGGCGACTGTGTGGGCACGCATATGGGGCAAGACGCAGAATTCCTGGCTCATTGAGCACGCTCGCTACAAGGATCCATCACGCGCCTACCAAGGCTGGCAAGTGTTCCGCAAGTTCTTCCAAATGTACGGCGCGACAATTAACGCCAAATTCACTGCGGACATCGGATACGGACTCGACAAGGTCTTTGCTCGCATCGCAAAAGAAATGAACAAGGCGGCACGATGAAATTCGTAGAAGCCATTCATCTTGCGTTGCAACAATCTCCGACCGTGATCACGGCGTTGGGTTCAGCGACAAAGATATTCCAGTCGTTCGTGCGGCCAACAACTGCGATGCCGTTCATTGTCGTCACCTCTCAAAGCGATGACACGGTCAGCCCGACTTTGGTTGGTGCAGATCGCATGCGGGTCGCCACAGTGAATGTTGACTGCGTGCACTCGTCACTCGCCAGCGCGTCCAACATTGCTGACAGTGTCCGGGTCGATCTCTACGCGGCGAGTGGAACGCTTGCGACATCGACAAACAGCCCGATGAAAATACAAAGCATTCGCATCGATGGCACAAACATGAATTACGACCTTGGCAGCGAAGGCACTGAACTCGGTGCGTTTGTTTGCAGCGTCACTCTGAAAATTTATTACACAGCATCGGCTCCTTCTCCAGTTGCGTTAACTGACGGATCGCAGCCATAACACAGAAAGAATAATCACATGGCTCAGTTAATTAGTTACGGATCTACATTCAAAATACTTGCAAATGCTGCGAATGCGCAAGACACAGTAGTCACCAGTGGACTCACAACCATTGGCGAAATCACCTCGCTCTCATTTGATGGCGTGGCTCAGAGCACCATCGAAACCACTTCACTTGGTTCAGCGGTTAAGATTTATCAAGCTGGTTTGCTTGAGCCAGGATCCATCAGCGCAGAGGTGAATTACGACTCTGACGACGCTGGCATCTTGGTTTTGCAAGCGGGACTCACTAGCCGTCTCAAGCAAAGTTTTGAAATTGTGTTCGGTGCTGTTGCAAATTCAACATCGACCAAGGTGACTGGCATCGGCATCGTCACATCTCTCAGCGTCAAAGCGGGTCTAGATGCAGTGTTAACAGCATCGTTCACCATCAAGTGCAGCGGCGCATACACGATCACCGGCACGGCTTAATCAGGAGCCACCATGTCAATCAGAGAACAACTACTCGCTCTCAAAATCCCGACCGCCACTGTCAAAGTTGCGGGCATCGACGGACTTGTATCGCTTCGTGGTCTGACGGCCTCGGAACGGGACCTGTGGGAACAATTTGTTTTTTCTGAAAGAGATGTGAAGAAGGGCGTGAAGAACATCCGCGCCAGCCTCGTCGTCAGGTGTATTACTGACGAGGCTGGCGTGCGCTTGTTCACAGATGCGGAGATTGCGGAAGTGGGATCAATGCCCGCATCCGTGATCGACAAGTTGTACGAGCACTGCCAGCACCTTTCGGGCCTTGGCGCAAAGGACGCAGAGGAACTCGAAAAAAACTGAGAAGCCGCAACGGAATACGCATGTTCATGTTCATGCTTGCGGCTGAATTGAAAATGACTGTTGCCGAATTAGGAGATCGAATGTCCTCACGAGAACTCCAAGAATGGATTGAATATCAAGGCATTGTTGGATGCCTCGATTCACGCCAGCGTGCTGATCTTGGCGCGGGCATTATTGCGTCGACTGTCGCCAACGCGCACAGGTCGAGTCGATCACAGTCATTCAGCCCGCAGGATTTCATGGCGTATGTCGACAAGCCAAAGCAGACTCCGCAACAGGCGATTGAAAAACTCAAGCGCGAAAGAGGGATCAAGTAATGGGTTCAATCCAAGGAAAGATGACGGTCGATCTTTACGCGAATCCCGACCCATTCGTGCAAGGCATGAAAGCCGCTGAGAATGCCGCAAAGAAAAGCGGCGGCGGGATTGCCGCAAGCATTGAAAAGATCAATGCGAAGCAGATGAAGAACATTGCGGGTGGATTGCTAAAAAATCTTGGCGTGATTGGCGCAATCGACGCGGGGTTAAAAATTGCCGACGATATGGTCAAAGGGTTTCAAGACGGATCAATCAAGGGATTTGGCGGCGCAATTGAGGCACTAGGTAAAACCATAGTGCAGAATTTAGAGAGCATCCCTATTGCGGGTGCTTTGGGAAGATTGATCGCCGCTGGTGTTGACGCTGTATCGGGCGGCACAATGAGTCAAGAAAATACGCAAATTGCATCCCGAGGTGAGGCTGCGAAAAACCAACAAAATGTAATTGAGTTTGATCGCATTAAAAAAATGCGTGAAGCCGCAGATGCAGAAGTAGTAAACAAACAAACAAAAGAAAAAGCCGAAAAGGAAAAAGAGCGAATAGATAAATCCAACAAGGCATATGAATTTTTTCACGCTAAAAGATTGACATCATTAGAGGAAATTAAAAAAATAGAAACAGACTTGAGGCACATCACAATGTCTGAGCGTGACATTGAAATTGAGCGCATAAACGCTTTGCCGCAACTAATGAAAGCCGAAAAGGAAAGAGCGATTGCCGCTTATGATCAATTAAAGGCAACTGAAAAACGCATAGAAACAGAAAAGGAAATGGCAGAAATTAAAGCCAAGACGGCAGAAGATGATATAAAAAATGCTATAAAAGCAAGAGAAGTAAACGACCAAACCATTGAGCAATCTCAGAAAGATGTATTAGATCTTTCTAAGAACAACATGGCAACAGTCGACTCCGCAATTGGATCGATCAAGGTCGCCGGCTCGCAAGACTTCTCCAAAAGTCAAGAGATGGCACTTGCGCAAAAGACATTAAGCAACGCCATCGAACTAAAGAAAACTATGGATTCGGTTGACAAGACACTCAAGACAATGGGAGGAGTTACATAATGGCTCTTGTATGGACAAAGCGCGAACGCCAGGCGACATACGATCGCGGCCGCTGGAGCGGGACACAGTCTTATCTCGTGCGGGATGACGCAGATGCGGCGGTCAGCGTATATACGATTGCGTCGGGGGCAATTTCACCTGTTAATTACCAAGTATTTGGAGCTGGCGATGACGCTTCAATGGCCGCGTACATGCGATTCGTGTCCGCAACTTATTCGCCAGTGGGCGATGGCATGGACAAAATATGGAATGTCGTATTTTCGTTTGACTCCACTACTGGCGATGGTGCAGCCGCAACTGCCATAGATGTAAAAACAGAAACGGAGCAGGGCTTCACCGCAATCGAAACCAGCATCACCACGAATATTGTAGACATCTGGAGATCGGGATCCTCATTGAATATTTTGTCATACGGAAATGATCCTGATGACGCTGACGATGTTGCGGGATCTCCAATGGACACCAGCGGCGAACCGATTTCAAACATTCAAACGGTCATCAATATCAGCGTGCGCAATGTGATTTACGGACGACCCGCGTATGCGACGATCGCAAGCATTGTCGGCAAAAGAAATAGCGCGGGGTACACCTTTGGCGCGACTGGCAATACATATATTTGTGATACAGGTTCGCTCGTCCTGACTGGATCCACGACCAGTCGCATTGGCCCGAACACATACGAAGTCAACTACCAATTCTCTCATGATCCGTACACCTTCCACATGCGTCAGCAGGCGTTGCGAGACAAGGATGGAAATGTGAAGCACGAGCCAGCGACAAACGCGGCGGTTTCAAGCACAAACATCTCGCATGCGACGCATGTGTATTGGGTGCAGCCGTTTCCTTTGACAACTGCATTCTCTACGCTCGGAATTGCGTACACCTAATCATGGACATCAAGCCAAATATCCGAAAAGGTTTTGGCCCGATGTCGACTCGGGGCTGGAACAAGATCGCCAACAAGGCGAATGAGAGATCGCCTGCGAATGATGGGCGCAGTAGGAAACGCAGCAACGGCAATATGGCAACATATGTCGGAATCATTACTGGAAGAACCACACTGATCGCATCACGCAGATTTTTATACAAAGTAAAGCAGGCTGTGTGTGCTCCAACAACATACATATTTTCAGCGGCAGCCAATGCTGATGAGAATGATGCGCTCAACACAGTGGAATCCTTGCAGCAGGCAAGCGGAACTAAAAACGGTCCGGGCGTTACGCACACCAACATTCCCGCTGGTTTCACATTTGAACCAATTCAAACTGGCACATGTGTTGTCGTGACACAGATTGACGGCAGACATTATTTCACGGTCTCAAATGCCATCGACGGCGGGTGTCCAGCATAATGGCTCCCGCAAGAAAGCAATCCCTGACACCGCTGCAAACGACTGTGCTCGTGGGTCAACTCATAGGCATCCTGATCGCCTTGGGTCTTTATGTTTCGTCGCTCGGCGAGAAGAACGCAGTGCTGACCCG
>Ga0208916_10001248_pt1 | contig 11071 bp, 8 predicted proteins | sample DEB19_08_DNA_5_FD_184523 | JGI IMG/M metagenome (GOLD analysis project Ga0208916, IMG submission 184523) | Aqueous microbial communities from the Delaware River and Bay under freshwater to marine salinity gradient to study organic matter... | ecosystem: Environmental > Aquatic > Marine > Coastal... | reverse complement strand
TCATGGCGCAGAGTATTCACTTCTTGATTACAACCGTGCAGGAATTCCTTTAGTTGAAATTGTTACCAAGATTGTTCCTGGCACAGGCAAATATGCCCCTGAGGTTGCAAAGGCTTACGTTGCAGAGCTCCGTGACATCTTGCGCTCACTTGGTGTTAGTGATGTGAAGATGGAACAGGGATCACTTCGCTGCGATGCGAACGTTTCATTGCGTTTAATTGGTTCAGATGTACTTGGAACACGCTCTGAGACTAAAAACGTTAACTCACTTCGCTCAGTAGAGCGTGCTATTCGAGGCGAAATGATTCGCCATGCTGAGCGTCTCAATAATGGAGAGCGCGTTGTACAAGAGACTCGTCACTTCCAAGAAGACACAGGTTTAACCCGCTCTGGTCGCTCGAAAGAACAGGCAGAGGATTACCGTTATTTCCCAGAACCAGATTTAGTTCCAGTGGCACCAGATGCAGCATGGATTGAACAACTTCGTGCAGCTTTGCCTGAGCGCCCTTCAATTCACCGCAAACGTCTACAAGAACAGTGGGCAGTTCCGGATAAGGAAATGTCAGCGATGATCAACGCCGACGTATTAGATGTTGTTGAAGCAACTGTGGCACTGGGCGCTGATCCTGCTAAAGCACGCAGCTGGTGGTTGGGTGAGATTTCTCGAATTGCTAATGAAAAAGATGTTGCAATCAAGAATCTACCAATCTCAGCAACAGATGTGGCTGAGATTGTGGCCCTTGTTAATGCTGGAGAATTAACAGATAAATTAGCTCGCCAAGTTGTTGAAGGCGTTATTGCCGGAGAAGGAAAGCCTTCAGCGGTTATTGCAATTCGTGGAATTAAAGTTGTAAATGATGATTCAGCGTTGATGGCTGCAATCGAGCGTGCATGTGCTGGCCAACCTGAGACTGCACAAAAAGTTCGTGATGGTCATTTGCCAGCAGCTGGTGCATTAATTGGAATGGTTATGAAAGATACTAAGGGCCAAGCCGATGCAGCTAAAGTTCGTGCGCTTTTATTAGCTCATCTTGGACAATCAGAAGGCTAGACTGAGCACATGCCAAACATGAAGCCGCGCTCGGGAGTAGTAACTGATGGATTAGAGCGCGCCCCTGCACGTGGAATGTTACGTGCAGTTGGAATGGGCGATGAAGACTGGGTTAAACCACAAATTGGTATTGCTTCTTCATGGAATGAAATTACTCCATGTAATTTGTCTTTAGATCGCCTTGCAAAAGCATCAAAGCAAGGTGTTATTGATGCAGGTGGTTTCCCAATGCAATTTGGAACTATCTCTGTCTCTGATGGAATTTCAATGGGCCATGAAGGAATGCACTTTTCACTAGTTTCACGTGAAGTTATTGCTGACTCTGTTGAGGCAGTAATGCAAGCAGAGCGCTTAGATGGAATGGTTACTTTCGCTGGTTGCGACAAATCTCTTCCAGGAATGATGATGGCAGCAGCTCGCATAGATGTTGCAAGCGTTTTTGTTTATGCAGGTTCAACACTGCCAGGCCAAGTTGACGGCAAAGATGTAACAATCATTGACGCCTTTGAGGCTGTTGGAGCTTGCGCTCGTGGATTAATTACCCAAGAGCGCGTGGATCAAATTGAACGTGCAATCTGTCCAGGTGAAGGTGCTTGTGGCGGTATGTATACAGCAAACACGATGGCAAGTATTGGTGAAGCAATTGGTCTTTCACTTCCCGGATCAGCTGCGCCTCCTGCAGTTGATCGCCGCCGCGATACTTATGCAATTGCGTCAGGTGCTGCCGTGGTTGAACTTATTCGCCAGGGAATAACTACTCGCGATATTTTGACAAAGCAAGCATTTGAAAATGCAATCACAATTTTAATGGCCTTAGGTGGCTCAACAAATGCTGTTCTTCATTTACTTGCCATTGCATATGAAGCCGAAGTAGATCTTGAACTTAACGACTTCCACCGCATTGGTTCCAAGGTTCCACTACTTGGAGATCTCAAGCCATTCGGTAAATTTGTTATGAGTGATGTTGATAAAGTCGGTGGAATTCCAGTTGTGTTAAAGGGATTACTTGATGCAGGCCTTCTTCACGGCGATGTTCTCACTGTCACAGGTAAGACAATGGCTGAGAACCTGAAAGATATTGCTCCACCAGATCCAGATGGACAAATCTTGCGTGCAGTTTCATCTCCAATCTCTACAGACATTGGAATTACTATCTTGGGCGGAACTCTTGCCACTGATGGAGCAGTCTGTAAGACAGCGGGAATTGGTATTGAAACTTTTGAAGGACCTGCACGAGTGTTTGAGCGCGAACAAGCTGCAATGGATGCACTTGAAAATGGAACTATTCAAGCCGGTGATGTTGTTGTGATTCGTTATGAGGGTCCAAAAGGTGGACCAGGTATGCGCGAAATGTTAATGATCACGGGCGCAATCAAAGGTGCAGGTCTTGGTAAATCAACTCTGCTTTTAACCGATGGGCGTTTTTCTGGTGGATCAACTGGTTTGTGCGTTGGCCACGTTGCACCAGAGGCTGTTGATGGGGGACCAATTGCATTTATTAAAGATGGCGATTTAGTACGCATTGACATCAACAAGCGCACGTTGGATTTACTTGTAGAGCCTAAAGAGCTTGAGGCCAGAAAAGTTGGCTGGAAGCCTTTGGGTCACAAATACAGCCGAGGTGTCTTGGCTAAGTATTCAAAGCTGGTGGGATCTGCTTCCAAAGGTGCGGTCTGCGAGTAAAGCTGGCTCAAATTATGAGATGTGCATCTCATGTCTTGACTCTTATGCGTAATTCATTGGAGAATATCCCCATGAGCACAACATTTGTGGTGGTGATTTAGCAGCGCGTGATCTAACGATGATCATGCGCCGCCCTCAGTTATCTGAGGGTTTTTTCGTTTAACCACTTTAAATGCACCGCAACGAAGGGAGAAGAACAATGAGTCAAATGACTGGGGCCAGTTCACTTGTGGCATCACTTGAATCTGCCGGCGTTGATGTGATGTTTGGAATCCCAGGCGGTGCGATTTTGCCAGCCTACGATCCAATTTTCTCTAGCTCCATCCGCCATATTCTCGTTCGCCATGAACAAGGCGCAGGACATGCAGCAACTGGTTATGCCCAAGTAACTGGTCGAGTTGGTGTGTGTATTGCAACATCAGGTCCAGGCGCAACAAATCTTGTAACACCTCTGGCCGATGCTGCGATGGATTCAGTTCCAGTTGTTGCAATTACAGGCCAGGTTCCATCTGTTGCAATTGGAACCGATGCATTCCAAGAAGCAGATATTCGCGGCATCACGATGCCATTTGCAAAACACAATTATCTAATCACCAACCCTGCCGACATCCCACGAGCAATCGCAGAAGCTTTCCATATTGCTAGCACAGGTCGCCCTGGTCCAGTACTAGTAGATATTGCAAAAGATGCTTTGCAAGCAATGACAGATTTTAAGTATCCTACCTCGGTCAATTTGGCTGGCTATAAACCAAAGCTTGTTCCAGATAATCAAGCAATCCTTGATGCTGCCGCTCTAATTACACAATCGAGCAAGCCAGTCTTTTATGTTGGCGGCGGAGTAATTAAGGCAAATGCTTCCCGTGAATTGCTAGAACTTGCGCAATTACTTGGTGCACCAGTTGTAACAACTCTGATGGCACGTGGTGCTTTCCCTGATAGTCATTCACTCAACCTTGGAATGCCAGGAATGCACGGAACTGTTGCGGCAGTGACGGCGCTGCAAAAGGCAGATTTGCTTATAACTTTAGGTGCACGCTTTGACGATCGTGTGACAGGAAAACTTTCAACTTTTGCTGTGAATGCCAAGGTTATCCACGCAGACGTTGACCCCGCTGAAATTGGTAAGAACCGTTTTGCAGATGTTGCAGTTTTGGGTGATCTCAAAAACACTATCTCTGCGCTGATACCAGCCCTTAAAGCAGCACTTGGAAAGAACCAACCAGATTTAACTCCTTGGTTGCGTCAGATGAATTCACTTAAAGCCGCATACCCACTTGGCTATGACAAACCAAGTGATGGTGCACTATCTCCTTAGTACGTAATTGAAAGACTTGGAAAAATCTCTGGCCCTGAAGCAATTTTTGCTGCAGGTGTTGGTCAACATCAAATGTGGGCTTCCCAATTTGTTTCATATGAAAACCCGCGCACTTGGCTTAACTCAGGTGGTTTAGGAACTATGGGATATGCAGTTCCTGCGGCGATGGGTGCAAAAGTTGGAGCACCTGACACAACTGTGTGGGCAATTGATGGTGATGGTTGTTTTCAGATGACTAATCAAGAGCTTGTAACGTGTGCACTCAATAACATTCCAATCAAGGTTGCAATCATTAATAACGAATCTCTTGGAATGGTTCGCCAGTGGCAGACTCTGTTCTATGAAGGCCGATATTCAAATACAAGCCTTGATTCTAAGCGCGTTCCTAACTTCCCAATGCTTGCAGAAGCTATGGGTTGCGTTGGTTTGAGTTGCGAGCGTGAAGAAGATGTTGATGCAACAATTGAAAAGGCAATGGGAATTAATGATCAACCTGTTGTGATTGATTTCCGTGTGCATCGTGATGCAATGGTGTGGCCAATGGTTGCAGCTGGTGCATCAAATGATGATATTAAGATCGCGCGCGAAACCGCGCCTGACTGGGATTCACAGGAGCTATAAAATGGCCCAACACACACTCGAGGTTTTAGTAGAGAACTCACCAGGCGTATTGGCCCGCGTTGCAGGTCTATTTTCTCGCCGTGCTTACAACATTGAACGCTTATCAGTTGGTCCAACTGCTGACCCAACCATCTCGCAGATGGACATTGTGGTTAATTTGGAAGGCCATGCTCTCGAGCAAGTTATTGCTCAGCTCGATAAGTTGATCAATGTAATTTCTATCAAGGAAATAGTTCCAAGTAAGGCAGCACCAACAGTTCACGACACTCAACCCGATTACCAGAACTAAAGGAGAAATACCGTGGCAGCAACGATGTATCACGAAGAGGATGCCGATCTATCCATCATCCAGGGTCGCAAAGTCGCGATCATCGGTTACGGCTCACAAGGACATGCACACGCACTTAACTTGCGTGATAGCGGCGTAGATGTTCGTGTTGGATTAAAAGAAGGTTCAGCATCACGTGCAAAGGCAGAAGCAGAAGGCTTGCGTGTTGTCTCTGTTGCAGATGCAGTTAAAGAGGCAACTGTGATCATGATTTTGGCACCTGACCATGTTCAGCGCCATATCTACACTGATTCAATTTTGCCTAACTTGAAAGATGGCGATGCTTTGTTCTTTGGACATGGTTTCAATATTCGCTTTGGATATATCAAGCCAACTGCATCAGTTGATGTTTGCATGGTTGCACCAAAGGGACCAGGTCACTTAGTTCGTCGTGAATATGCTGCAGGACGCGGAGTTCCAGTAATCGTTGCAGTCGAACAAGATTCAACTGGAAGCGCATGGCCACTCACACTTTCATACGCAAAGGCTATCGGTGGACTTCGCGCAGGTGGAATCTTGACTACGTTTACAGAAGAGACAGAAACAGATCTCTTTGGTGAGCAATCAGTACTTTGTGGCGGAGCTTCACAATTAGTTATGTATGGTTTTGAAACTCTCACTGAAGCTGGATATCAGCCAGAGGTTGCTTACTTTGAATGCTTACACGAACTTAAGCTCATTGTTGATTTGATGTATGAAGGTGGAATTGCAAAGCAGCGTTGGTCAGTTTCTGACACTGCCGAGTTTGGTGATTATGTTTCTGGTCCGCGTGTTATTGATCCACACGTTAAGGAAAACATGAAGGCCGTTCTTGCAGACATCCAAAGTGGTGCATTTGCTAAGCGCTTCATTGATGACCAAGAAGCTGGTGCTCCTGAATTTAAGTCACTTCGCGCAAAGGGTGAAACACACCCAATCGAGGCTGTTGGCCGTGAACTTCGCAAGATGTTTTCATGGATGAAGCAGTCGAAGGGCGATGACTATAAAGAGGGAAGCGCGGCGCGTGGCTAAACCTGTCGTTCTCATTGCTGAAGAGCTAAGCCCTGCAACGCTTGAAGCACTTGGTCCTGATTTTGATGTCGTTAACTGCGACGGTTCAGATCGCGGCCAACTTCTAGCTGCACTTGCTAAGGGAGTAGATGCCGTCTTGATTCGCTCTGCGACAAAGATGGATTCAGAGGCTATTGGAGCGGCAAAAGGTTTAAAAGTAATAGCACGTGCAGGTGTTGGTTTAGACAACGTAGATATTCCTGCAGCAACTGCTGCCGGAGTTATGGTTGTTAATGCTCCAACTTCAAACATTGTGAGCGCTGCAGAGCTAGCTATTTCTTTATTGCTAGCTTCTGCACGCTTCATTTCACCAGCTAACGCAGCCCTACGAAATGGTAAATGGGCACGTTCTAAGTTCACTGGTGCAGAGTTATTTGAAAAGACTTTAGGAATTGTTGGATTTGGACGTATTGGTCAATTGGTTGCATCACGCATGCAGGCATTTGGAATGAACGTTGTTGCCTATGACCCATATCTTCAACCAGCACGTGCAGCGCAACTGGGAGTGAAGTTAGTTGATCTTGATGAGCTTTTGAAAACTTCAGATTTTATTACTATTCACTTGCCTAAAACTAAAGAGACAGCAAACCTCATTGGTGTTGAAGCACTCAAAAAAGTTAAGCCAGCTGTTCGCATCGTAAATGCTGCGCGTGGCGGAGTTCTAGATGAAGCCGCTTTGTATGATGCAATTAAAGAAGGCCGCGTTGCAGGTGCTGGATTAGATGTTTATGTAACTGAGCCATGTACTGATTCACCTCTATTTGCGCTAGATCAAGTAGTAGCTACTCCTCACCTAGGTGCATCAACAGATGAAGCACAAGAGCGAGCAGGAATTGCAGTTGCTGTTTCAGTTCGTAAAGCTTTAGCTGGAGAATTAGTTCCTGATGCAGTCAATGTTAAAGGTGGCGTAATCCATGAAGATATTCGTCCATCACTGCCACTTGTTGAAAAAATGTCAGAGATTGCAACTGAATTACTTGGCGAACTTCCAGTAAATATTGACGTCAGTGTTAAAGGTGAAATTTCAGTCCATGACGCTTCAATCCTTGGAATTTCAGCCCTTAAGGGTGCTTTGTTGGCAGTGGGTGCAGAGGAAGTCACCTACGTCAACGCGCCGGGCCTTGCTGCCGAGCGCGGAATGGTTTCAGCAGTTACCAATACAGCTGAGTGCCACGAATACCGTTCGATGATTACTTTGCGGGCAACAACTGGAACTGGCAAGGCAATGTCTGTCGATGGAACACTTATGGGTATCAAACAGACACAAAAGATTGTCGGGATTGATTCTTTCCGCCTTGACCTACCACCAACGGATAACATCCTCTTTATTCGATATGTAGATCGCCCAGGCATCATCGGTATTGTTGGACAAACTTTGGGTGAGGCTAAAGTTAACATTGCTGCTATGCAGGTTGCTCGAAGTCAAGCCGGAGGCACAGCGTTAATGGCACTTACTGTTGATTCACATGTCAGCGAAGATATCGTTGCAAAGGTTAAGAAGGATACTGAGGCCGATTTCGTTCGTTCAGTATTTTTGGTGGACTAATGAAAACTATTAACTTAGCCGTTATCGCCGGTGATGGAATCGGCCCAGAGGTAGTTAATGAGGGCCTGAAAGTTCTTGATGTTGTGGCAAAGAAGTATGACGTGAGTTTCAAGCGCACTTCATATGACTTAGGTGCTGGTTTTTGGCACCGTACGGGTGAAGTTCTTCCACAATCTATTTTGGATGAGATTGCAACCAAGGATGTAATTTTGCTGGGTGCAGTTGGAGATCCAACAGTTCCATCTGGCGTATTAGAGCGTGGGCTTTTATTGAGGCTGCGTTTTGCATTTGATCACTACATTAATTTGCGCCCGGCACGTTTAATGCCTGGCGTGACTGGACCGTTAGCAACTAAGGCTCCAATTGATTTTGTGGTTGTGCGCGAAGGAACCGAAGGTCCCTATGTTGGTGCTGGGGGAGTCCTTGCTGAAGGTACTGATGCAGAGATTGCAACGGAGGAAAGTTTGAACACCCGCCGTGGAGCAGAGCGAGTGATCCGCGATGCTTTCGAGCGCGCCTCAAAGCGTGAGCGCAAGAAGCTAACTTTGGTACACAAAAACAACGTGTTGACTCGTGCAGGTGGTCTGTGGACTCGCACATTCAATGAAGTTGCAAAGGAATATCCAAACGTTTCAACTGACTATTTACACGTTGATGCAGCTTCTATGTTCTTTGTTACCAACCCAGAGCGTTTTGATGTTGTCGTAACGGATAACCTTTTCGGCGATATCTTGACCGACATTGCAGCTGCCATCTGTGGCGGAATTGGTTTAGCAGCTTCAGGAAATATTAATCCAACAGGAAAATTCCCATCAATGTTTGAGCCTGTACATGGCTCAGCTCCAGATATTGCTGGAAAAAATATTGCAGATCCAACTGCCACAGTTATGTCTGTTGCGATGATGCTCGATCACTTGGGTTACAGCGATGCTGCACGTGATGTTGAGCGCGCGGTTGCTGCTGATTTATTAGCGCGAGGCGACAAGAAACGAAGCACAAGTGAAGTGGGAGATGCGCTAGTCGCAGCGCTATAAAACATGAAAATCACACTCAATCCACATGCGAAAGATGCAGCAACTCGTGATGCACTTGTTGCTGAAGGTGGATTCGGTAAGTACTACACCGACCACATGGTTGTGTGTGAGTGGACTGAAAAAGATGGCTGGGCAGAACCAGAGTTAAAGCCTTATGGCCCACTCTCTTTGGATCCAGCGACAGCGGTTTTTCACTACGGTCAAGAAATCTTTGAAGGCATGAAGGCTTATCGCCAACCTGATGGATCAATCTCACTCTTTCGCCCTGATGCAAATGCAAAGCGTTTTGCCAACTCAGCTAAGCGTTTAGCTTTGCCAGAGATGCCAGAAGCACTCTTTCTAGAAACAGTTGAAACTTTAGTTAAGCAAGATGCAGGTTGGGTACCAAACAAAATTGGAGAGTCTCTATATATTCGCCCATTTATGATTGCAACCGAAGTTGGTTTAGGAGTTCGCCCAACAAATAAGGCGACCTACATTCTTATTGCAACACCGGCTGGCGCTTACTTTGATCCTTCAAAGGCTGTTTCTGTGTGGATTTCAACTGAATATGTTCGAGCCGCACAAGGTGGAACAGGTGAAGCCAAATGTGGTGGAAACTATGCAGCATCACTGGTTGCACAAAAAGCTGCAGCTAAAGAGGGTTGCGATCAAGTTGTGTGGATTGATGCAAAAGAGCGCAAGTGGGTCGAAGAGATGGGTGGCATGAACCTTTACTTTGTTAAGGGAAAAGGTGCAGATGCAACTGTCATCACTCCAAAGTTAACTGGCACATTACTGCCAGGAATTACGCGTGATTCAATTCTTTCTGTCGCTAAAGATCTTGGCTACAAAACCGAAGAAGTAATGCTGAGTATTGATGACTGGCGCGACGGCGTTTCATCCGGTGAAATAACTGAAATCTTTGCATGCGGAACAGCTGCAGTTGTTTCTCCAGTTGGTACCGCTAAATCCAACATGGGCACATGGGTAACTGGCGACGGACAACCGGGTGTGATCACTATGCAAATTCGCAATCATTTGCTCGCAATTCAACATGGAACGACTCCTGATACACACGGTTGGGTTCGTAAGGTCTGCTAATGCCAGTTTCTGATGCATTTCATATCTATGACACCACTCTGCGAGATGGTGCACAGCAAGAAGGTTTAAACCTTTCAGTTCATGACAAGTTGGCTATCGCGCGCCATCTTGATGATCTTGGTGTTGGATTTATTGAAGGCGGATGGCCTGGTGCAAACCCAAAGGACACCGAGTTTTTTGCACGTGCTAAAAAGGAATTAGTATTAAAGAATGCAACCTTTGTTGCATTTGGTGCCACACGTCGTCCTAACGTTAAAGCTGCTGATGATGTTCTACTTGGGGCTCTTCGAGATTCAGGTGCACCTGCGGTAACTCTGGTCGCAAAGGCTTTTGATCGCCACGTTGATTTAGCACTCAAGACAACCCTTGATGAAAATCTAGAGATGATTCGTGACTCAGTGAGTCACTTAATTTCAGAGGGACAACGCGTATTTCTAGATGCTGAGCACTTCTTTGATGGCTATCGCAGTAACCGTGCATATGCACTAGAAGTAGTGCGCACCGCTGCTGAAGCTGGCGCTGATGTGATTGCCTTGTGCGATACAAACGGTGGCATGTTGCCAGATGAGCTCTCACAAGTTGTCCATGATGTTTTAACAGCAAGCTCTGCCCGCCTTGGAATTCACTGTCACAACGACACAGGTTGCGCAGTTGCTAACTCAATGGCTGCAGTTGCAGCAGGTGCGACGCACGTTCAAGGAACTCTCAATGGTTATGGTGAGCGCACTGGAAATGCTGATCTTGTAACAATCATTGCTAACTTAGAGCTCAAGAAGCAGCAATTAGTTTTGCCTAAAAATGCTCTTCGCGAAGCATTTAGAATTTCGCATGCTGTTGCAGAAGTTACAAACGTCTCTTCTAGTGCGCGTCAGCCATATGTGGGAGTTTCAGCTTTTGCTCACAAGGCTGGCCTGCATGCCAGTGCTATCAAGGTTGATCCATCCCTTTACCAACATGAAGATCCAGCATCTGTTGGAAACGATATGCGGATGTTGGTCTCTGACATGGCTGGGCGTGCATCCATCGAATTAAAGTCTCAAGAACTCGGTGTTGATCTTGGGGGAGATAAAGAACTTATTGGACGTATCGTTGATCGCGTTAAAGAGATGGAATCTCGCGGATTTACATTTGAAGCAGCCGATGCATCTTTTGAACTTCTTGTACACGAAGAAATGAGCGGCAAACGCCCATCCTTCTTCACCATCGATCATTGGTTAACAACCGTTGAGCGCTCTGAAGATCAAAGCATTCTCACAAAAGCTGAAGTCAAAGTAACTGCTATGGGCAAACAGATTTCGTGCTCTGGTGTTGGTAATGGTCCGGTTAACGCATTTGATAATGCTTTGCGTACTGGATTAAA
>Ga0208916_10001245_pt1 | contig 11085 bp, 22 predicted proteins | sample DEB19_08_DNA_5_FD_184523 | JGI IMG/M metagenome (GOLD analysis project Ga0208916, IMG submission 184523) | Aqueous microbial communities from the Delaware River and Bay under freshwater to marine salinity gradient to study organic matter... | ecosystem: Environmental > Aquatic > Marine >... | reverse complement strand
CGGGATTGTCGGCGGATTGCTTGGCGGCGTGCTGGGTGGAATGCTCAAGAAAAAGGTCTACGGCACAGCGAACGTCACTGGCGTGGACAACCTCGCTGTGGCTGGCAACAAGGGCAGCGCACGCGGTAATGCGAACACTTTGGGCGGTGCGGTTCAGCAGGGCGTGCAGCAGATCGCAGAGATGCTCAATGGCGGCGTCGGCGCGTTCAATGTCTCCATCGGCACCTACAAGGATAAATTCCGCGTCAGTCCGGGTGGCAAGACAGGCAAGCTATCAGGTGGCGATGTCGTAGACTTCGGTAAGGATGGCGCTGATGCGGCCATCAAATATGCCATTGCCGATGCGGTTAAGGATGGGGCCATCACTGGCCTAAAGGCTGGCACGCAAAAGCTGATTACGGCAACGGGCGACATTGATGCGCAGTTGCAGAAAGCCCTGTCGTTTGAAGGTGTGTTCTCCGACCTGAAGGCCAAGCTAGATCCAACTGGCTCATCGCTGGAAAATCTCACCAAGCAGTTCGATGCCCTGCGCAAGATATTCGATGAAGCGGGCGCATCGGCTGCTGACTATGCTCAGCTTGAACAACTGCTGGCCCTGAAACGCCAAGACCTTGAAATTGAGAAGCTGAATAAGCAGCGGACCTTAGAAGTGCAGTTACTCGAAGCGCAGGGCAATGCGACCGCCGCGCTGGCTCTACAACGCCAGATCGAACTATCGACAACCGAGGACTGGCTGAAAAACCTACAATCACAGGTGTACGCCGCGCAGGATGCAGCGCAGGCGCAAGCTGAAATGACCTCCGCCCTTGAAGCGGCTGCATCGAAGTTCAAAAGCTTTGCCGATGATCTGCGCGACTTCCGCGACAGCCTCACAGGTGGCGGCAATGCAGGCCTCACCTATCGCCAGTCCATGGCGAAACTCATGTCAGTTGGCGGACTTGCTGCGGCGGGCGATGAAACAGCGCTGTCTAAACTGTCCGGCGTATCGAGCGACTTCCTTAATCTTGCAAAGGATCAGGCCAGTTCCAACACGCAATTCCAGCGTGACGTTGCGCTGGTGCGTCAATATCTCGATCAGGCCATCAACACCGCTGATTATATGGCGGGCAATCCAGTTGCTACTCCGAATGCACCTTCGACTATTCCGGGTGCACCTGCTGCTGCCGCCAATAACACTGTCACAATGGCACAGGCGATGGCTGATCTGCGCGCCGAAGTCGTCATGCTGCGGACGGCTGTTGAGGCGGTCAAGGGCGACACTGGCAACGTATCGCGGATTATGACTCGCGTAGAGGATGCAGGAACTATTCGCGTTTCAAACGACAGTGACCGGCCATTGGAGTTGACGGTGGTATGAAGATCGTCCGCCCCGCCACAATCGACAATGCTGCTCTGACCAGCACGTCCGCAACGGAAACGGTCGCCAGCTACAGCGCCCTGACCACCTATGCGCTTGCGGGACAGGCGCGCGATGACGTGGGCCATCGCATCTATGAAAGCCTGCAAGCCAGCAATACAGGCCACCCTCTTTCGGATGCTGCATGGTGGCTTGATGTTGGCCCTTCGAACCAGTGGGCGATGTTTGACACGATCAATGGCACATCGACCACGGCAACCGGCAATCTCGACGTAACAGTTAAGCCTGTTGGCCGAATCGACAGTCTTGGTCTGCTGAATGTTGACGCTGCGTCTGTCCGCATTGTTGCGACCGATACAATCGATGGTGTGATTTACGACCAGACTTTCTCGATGGTGGAGGACAGCGCGGTTGATGACTGGTACGCCTATTATTACGAGCCGATAGTCCGCAAGACCGACCTGATTATCAGCGACATCCCGCTCTATAATACACCATCGGTTCGCGCCATTTTGTCCGCGTCAGGCAATCCTACCAGCGTCGGGTCAATGGTGCTGGGGCAAGCCAAGACCATCGGTGGCACGGTCTATGGCGCATCGATGGGCATTGTCGATTACAGCCGTAAAACCGCTGACGATTTCGGCAATTATGTGCTGGTTGAACGGTCGTTCGCCCGCAAGGCCAGCTTCAAGATATTCATGGACGGTTCGCTGACCGATGAGGTCTATCGGCTGCTGTCCGGTTATCGCGCGACCCCTATCCTCTACATCGGGTCTGACAGCTATGGCTCGACCGCTGTGTTCGGCTTCTTCCGCGATTTCAATGTTGAGATTCCCTACCCGTCGCATTCCGTTTGCTCGCTCGAACTTGAGGGCCTGACATGACTCTGCCTGCATTAACTCTGCCACCGACAGCCCCAAGCCGCAGCGATCCGCCTGCCACGTTTATCACGCGAGCCGATGCTTTCGTGCAATGGCAATATGCCAATCTTGTGCCAGAATTGAACACATTGCTTCCTGAAATCGTGCTGGCGGGCAGTGCGACAAATTACAACGGTACGTCAACCACTTCGCTATTGATCGGCACGGGCAGCAAGACGTTTACGACGCAAACCAGCCTCGCCTTTTCAATCGGCCAGTTCGTGCAAATCGCTAATACAGGCACACCAGCCAACTATATGTATGGTCAGGTGACGGCCTATAATAGCGGCACCGGGTCCATGACGGTTCTTGTAAGTGCGGTAGGAGGCGCGGGTACGCTCACAGCATGGACAATCGGCCTTGCTGCTTCCTCGGGTGCTTATGCGCAATTGTCTGGCGCTACGTTTACGGGGGCTGTGAGGACTGTCGCCTCGTCCGCTGGCGGTGCAGGTTTCAATATCCCGCATGGCACGGCACCAACGACACCCACGAACGGCGATATCTGGACGACTTCGACGGGCGGGGTATTCGCTCGTATCAATGGCGTCACACAATCTGCGGTAATGGCCAATGCCTCCAATGTAATTTCCACCGTATATTCTTGGTCAGGCATTCAGACATTCGCTGCGACGGGCGGCGAGGGTGGAGAAATTCATTTCGGCAAGCCACCATCCGGCACGACTTTAGCGGCTGACGTGGCTGTCGATGTTGTCGGCGATTCCCTGCGATTTTGGGAGGGTGGCGGCACGCAGCGCGGTGCAACGCTCGACCTTTCGGTGGCATCGGCAGGGGTTGCTTCGAACATCGTGCTGCATAACGCGACCCAAACCCTCACCAACAAGACGCTCACTAGCCCCACCATCAACACGCCGACGATTGCCACCCCAACAATAACCAGCGCGACGTTTGACGGCGCGCCTATTCCTACGGTCGCAGGGACAGCGCCGGGATATTTCGCAAGGGCTAAGTGCTTTGGTCTTGGTCGAGGCACTAACGGCGCTTCAACTCTTAATCATGCTGGAAATATCGCCAGCGTGACGCGAACGGCGGCGGGAACTTATGCGGTTGTATTCACCACCAATGCCCCTGACGCAAACTATGTGGCACTTCTCAACGCAAGGATAAATGGCTCGTTTCTGGCGACCAATGTATCTGGCGCTCGGGCTGCTTCGGGGTTCACCTTCACGGTCGGCGCGACAACAACCGGCGTTGCTACCGATCCGACTGAATTTGATTTCACGGTCCACTGGTAATGATCTACGCCACCCTCCCTACCGTTGTGAATCTGAGCGATAAGCGACTCTCGCTTGGTAATGGCTTTATCACAATCAAGCCGAACCTCACTATCAATGGGGACGGCTTTACGCCTTCCAGCACGCCCTATCTTCAATCCGGGTTCATGTCCGGCCTTGCGACCGGCTTTGTCACGAATGCTATGACCGTCAACACGGTAGATCGCATGGCAACGACTGGCTTAGTGCCGGGTGCGACAATCAACGGCGGCTATTTTAATCTCGGCGTGGTGGCGGGCGCGGGCAGCGGCAACCGCAATGCGATACACTCAGTGTTAAGTTACAGCACACCGACCAATCCAGCGGCAGGAAATGGTTTCTTCACGTCAATGTTCGCCACTAGCCACATCACCAGCGGCGCAGGCGGGACACCCGGCAATACCAAAGGCGATTTTTACGCTTTTGGCGGCATCGTAACGCTGACCTCCGGCGTGACTTACGCGCATGGCGTTATCGGCGCAGAGTTTGACGTGGCCGTCGAAGCTGGTGCGAGCGTTGACGAAAAAATGATCCTGCAACTCGCGTCGGTCAATTCAGATGCGGTAAAAGGCAGCACGATTGATGCGATGGCGGTTTTCGCAGCGGATTCAAGCGCGCTCGTTAAATATGACTATGGCATCGCGTTCGGCAAAACAGGCTACAAATGGCCCGTCGATGGCACGCTGATCGGTTCATATAATACAGCAGACAGCCGGTCATGCATTCACGGCGTCAATTTCACCGGCATCACCTTTTCAGGCTCCGCTTTCAAATCTCAGGGCTTTGAAGTTTCACCAACCGGGTCGCTGGTAATCACGCCGGGGGCATCGAAGACGCCCGCCAACAACGGCGAGGTCGTGTTCGAACTGACCAGCAACACCAGTCTGAGAATCAAGGCGAAAGGGTCTGACGGCACGGTCAGGTCAGTCACGCTAACGCTGGCATGAGGGGTAAAATGGACAACGAAAATCTCATTTACTGGACATTCCCGAACGGCAAGCGGTTGCCCATCGGGATCGACGGCGGGCGATATATCTCGTGGTTTCCATCCGCACCTCTTGAAGCAATTGAGGCTCTAAAATGACGGATCATCCATTCACAGACGTAGCTAAGCATATTGGCGACTTGATTTCTATCGGCCTTGTTGTGGGGACTATCGCACAAATGCTGCCTTCTATTGCCGCTGGTCTTTCAATCGTTTGGACCGCTCTTCGCATCTACGAGATGAAAACCGTGCAGCGCTGGCTGGGGAAAGTAGAGTGACCGCACTCAATTCAGCAGGGGGATGGGCATAATGTGGAAATGGGATCAGTCGGCGGGCGAACTGTCGCGTGATGGCGTGTTCGTCTCCAAGGGCTATTCAGGCCGCGCCAATGGCAAGAACAACCCATCCATGCAGGCTGCGGTCGCGGTAGGGCCAATTCCGCGCGGCAAGTGGTTCATGACCGAGATGTACGACAGCCAGAATGTCGGGCCGCGTGCGATCAAACTTGATCCGGTTGCTGGAACTGACACTTGCGGGCGTTCAGCCTTTCGCATCCACGGCGACAGCATCCGCGATCCGGGCAACGCTTCCCGCGGCTGCATCATTCTGCCGCGCCCTGTCCGTCTGCGCATCTGGAATAGTGGCGATCATATCTTGGAGGTGGTTGAGTGACCCGCAACCCCCTGACATGGGTTCCTTTCAGCCGTGAAGGCCGTCAGACGCTGATCTATCTGGTCTACGCTCTATCCGGCCCTGCTCTGACCTGCGTTGTCATATGGGCGATGGTAGAGGCGCTGGATCGTGTTGCGCTCTGGCAGACGTTCTCGCAGCTTGCCCTGATCGTTGCCGTCTCGCTGCTCATCGTCGTGACTGGCCTTGCCATGTACGTTTCGATCCGCGCGCTCAAGATCAGCAAGGACGGCTTTGAGGCTAGCGGCGGGGATAACATCAAGGACGGGGATACCGTAATTGTATCAAAGGATGTGGGGCAATGAGCCGCTATTTCACCCGACGCGCCACATCCGCCACGCTCTATGTCGAGGACGAGTTCTTCCGTCCTAAAAGCGGACCTATTCCACACATCACAGTCGATAGCCATGAGGCGGTCGATACTGGCCTGATTACCATCACCGGCGAAAGCATCATGCGCAGTCCCAGTCCTATGGGCTTTGGGAAGGATTCGGAATGGTAAATCTCATCATCCCGCCCTGGCTGAAATACGCCGTCCCGCTAGCCCTGCTTGCCGCGCTGTCACTGTGGGTATGGCGGATCGACAACCTCCGCGCCCATTACAAAGCCCGCCTTGGCGAAGTGACGCAGGAATACGCGATATTCCGCGCCAAGATCATCGACCTGACAGCCACCGAACTGACCCGGCAAAAGGAAATAGCCCATGCATCCGACATCAAACACGATCAGGAAATGGCAGATCAGCGCGCCGCTACTGACCGCTATATTGCTGCTCACCGGCTGCGGCCATCGCCCTCAGTACATACCGGCCCCGCCGCCAAAGACGGAAGTGCCAGCGTTCCTCCGGAAGTGTCCTCCGACATTATCATGGATCAAGCCGACGTGCACGCCTGCGGTGACCTCTACACCTACGCCTTAGACGCTCACGATTGGGCGCAAACCCTCGCCAAATAAGGAAATCCTCATGCGTAAGTTCAAACTCGAATACGCCTTTCTGATTGCCATGCTCCTGATGATCGTTCTGGCGGTGTTTGGCGACAAGGCCGATGCCAAAACACTGAACGCCACACCCTCCACCATTGCGGCGAACATCAGCGCGGCGCAACCCGGCGATACGGTTGTACTGACCGGCACTACTCCAACGATCATCACCATCAATGGGCGCAAATGGTCGCCACCGATCAATCTCGACGCCAGTGCGGCAACGATGCGCGGGCTGGTCATCAAGTCCTCTGACGGCATTCGCATCAAGGGTGGCACATTCCCACTCGCGAACGGCGCTGGACCCGCTGGCTATGCGATCTGGGCGCAGCAGAGCAGCAACATCTATCTCTACAAGCCTGATATCACCGGGGCGCGTGTGGCGATCCTGTTCGACCGCGTGACCGACAGCGAGATATTCGGCGCGACGATCCAAAAACAAATCACCGATGGCATTGACCTGCCCGGTTCCAAGCGCGTCAAGGTCAGCTATACACGTTGCACATTGTCGGTCGGCAATCTGGCGCATCCCGACTGCATCCAGATATGGTCGCGACCCGGCATGATTACGCAGGACATCACGCTCGACCATAATTACTGCAAAGGCAACAGCCAGTGCTTTACCGGATTCAACCATGTCAGGAACGGCATCAACGACGGTGGTTTCGACCGGTTGACCATTACTAACAATATCGCGGTGTCGCTCTATCCGCAGTCGATTGTGTACGCAGCGGTGCGCGATGGCACGTTTACCGGCAATATCGCTTACACAATGAAGGGTGCGCAGTGGCAGGCGCGCTTTTCGGCGGGGTGCTCTGGCAAGTGCGTGATTGCCAATAATGTGCAGGGTATTCGGCCCGGTTTGGCCATGCCGCCGGAACCGTTGCTGCCTGTTTTACCTAATGTGGCGTTTTAGGACTGCGGCCCCAAGGTCATCCTCGGCACCAATACCATAACGGCGGTGAGGCGCTCTATCTCCTCCCGCTGTTCTGCGATGAGGTTCATAAGCATTGTGCGTTTAGGATTACTCAGCACAAACGCCGAACGATGAGCGTCAATTTTCACTGACCGCTCTAACATGTACAGCATATCCAAAGCCTCTCTCGACCGCGCATCAAGTGTGGTCATCAAAACTTCCCTTCACTCACTGTGCCGCCGTGCCTGATCCCGCATTTAGGGCAGATGCATTCGCCCGTATAGCTGGCATTGTCCTTCGCATTGCGGATGGCGAGGGCGCGGATATGGGTAGCGACCAGCTTCTCCCATGTCCCCTTGATTTCCCGGATTGTTTCCGGTTCGAGAGCATCGACGCCTGCGCAAATTTGGTGGCCTTCTAAACCCTCATCGAAGAGCCACTTCAAAAATCGCCGACCTAGCAAGTCCTTAAAGATGGCCTTCACGATAGATCTGGCAATCAAGTCCACCTCTCCTATGCCGATGTCATCCGCTACCATTTCTCGCAGTTCATCCTTCACAGCTTTGCTCCTTTAGGATTTTGCGGACGGCGAGGCCGAGAGTGGTATGTCTAACCTTTAGGTGCCGATCACCTAAGCGCAATTCTCTGTAGAGACCGAGTTCCGCGAGGGATGTCAGTATACCGGACATACGGTAGTCACCGTCCCATGTAGACATGGCACTGGCCTTCTGAGCCGCGCTCAACCCCTTCGCAATCCGTTCCGCCTCATCCTGCATCACCGCCTCCGTGCTTGGCAAGGAGGGTGCGGGCCTCTTCTTCGGTGGAAAATTCTGTGAGAATATAGTCCTCGTCCGTTTCTGCCGCATCCTTTTCCTCATCGGTCAGAAACTTGACGTGTGCCCATATTGTGGGAAGCGGGCCAGCGGTGGCTATCTCGATAACATGCTCCCCTGTTTTGCGGTTGTCCCAGCAAAAATCCTCGTCAATGACTTCATGAACACTAAACCGGCATTGGTCGCTTGATTGGTCATTACCGAAGTAGAACCATGTCGGATCGGTCATCTTCCGCAACGCATCATTCTCAGCCCGCAGCTCGGCTAGTTCGGTCGCCTGTGCATCAATCTTTCTTCCTTGCGAACCAATCGTGGCGAGCTGATCCATGACCTTATCGTATAGGTCATTGCGGTGCTTTTCGCTGTCGGTCGCCTGTGTGTTGACCGTGTTGAGTGCGGTTTGATATTTCGGGAGGAAAGTGTCGTTCAGGCTCTGCAACTCGACAGCTTTATCTTCGTACTTCTGTTTCCAGAATCCGACCTGCTCCCATCCATCACCCTCGGTCGCCTGTGCTGCGAGTGCTTGGCGCTGCTCTGGTCCATCCAACATGTAGATTATGTCGCGAATGAAGGCTTGATCGCGACGATAATTCATTGCCCGCCTAGAGCCTTCCGCATGATGTTCCGTTGGCATTGCGAACTCAGTATTCCACTTACAGTTCTCGCCGGATGGGTGACGGGCAATATAAGTGGTTGGCTCAACGTAATTTGCGCAGGCGTCCATCATCTTCTGGAAATGTTCCCGAAGTCCTGCCGTCACTTCAACGTCCATGAGATGTTGTCCTTTCTGTGGAAAGAGCGTCGGCCAATATAGCGCGCAACTGCTTCTGCTCTTCTTGTTGGGCGTCGGTTAGCTTGGCAGGATTGCACCAGTCACAGCGCCGGGTGCACAAGCACGTTCCCTCACCCGCGTCATAAGTGTCGCACTGCCAATCCCAAGAGCAGCCATAGACGTACCCTTCGCCGCCGCAGTTTGCGCAATCCCCGTCATCGTCATAAAAGTCGCGCGCGCTCACAGCCCCTTCTCCCGCAACGCTTCGATGATCGTCTCCCAATTGCTAATGAACGCAGCGATTAGCTTGGCATCGGCATCGCTCGCCGTGGTCGCGATGATCCAGCCAGCTTCCGCCCTGACAGCAGGCGGGCCTTCCTCGATATGCCACGGGACAAAGCGCCACTCCCCCTGCGTTCCTGCCTGAGCCAGTGCTTCTAGTTGGGTGGAGAGGGTCATTCCATCCATCCTTCGACTTCAACAGCCGGGTCATAATCGACCGTGCCGGATCCGAGGCAGCGCGGGCATGGCTCAGTAAAATCATATGGCGAAAGATCGTCATGGCTGACAAATCGCCTGCGCATTGATGGCGTCATGCGAACCACTTCACCGTTGCCAAAGCAATCTGGGCATTCAACTGACACGATCATCCTTCTTTCCTTTCGGTCCTTTAATAAATATCGATGCATGGCCCCGCTTACCGGCTAGCCACATGATGAGAGTGAGGATGGGTTTGAGCAGGTGTTTCATGCTGCTTCTCCGAACAGGTTGACTTCGGATCGCATGTCTCAACCATGCTCAATATCCTTGCTTGGGGTGGGGGTCATGCAAACGCAGCCAGCAAAAGCCACGCCGCCTTACAGATTATGTGGATCGCCTGATCCTGATTGAACGTGATTTTCCCGGTGCATTTGGCATCATCTGTCAGCCAGTGGACCGCAGCCTCAGCAAAGAACAGCCACCATAATCCGGTAATGAAGGCGACAAATGCACCATGGATCACGACGTGCGCGCCGAGTGCCTGCCAATATGGTACGCCGGGGATTGGCTGCGAGCGGTTCTTGGCTTTTGACAGAAAATCGCCCTGCAACGGATAGTCTGCTAATGCGTGCCCAGCTATCAAAGCAATGGCCATCATTTCAAATGTCACGATCAATGTCCTCCTTCGTTATAATGATTGGCTTCGCCCCCAACTTCACCAACAACCGGGCAAAGAGAAATATCAGACGGGCGTATATGTGGCGGATCATGGGGTGGCTCCGTGGGTTGGGGTTGAGACGCGAGGCTCGAAATTCGCGCCGACATTGGCGCACCAGCCATGCGACCGTTCAAGTTCAGCATCGCCATATATGCGTGACGGGTATTTGCAGGCGTACTGTGAAAGAACGCGCATGGAATAACGGCACTGACTGCATTCCCGCCCACTCATGCTCCCTCACCTTGGGCGGCGGCGCTGGGCGCGGCAAGCACTGGCACGGTAGCGCCAACGGCCACGACGCTCGCCATCCCGGCGGCTATGAAGTGACGGCGGTCCATTATGCTGCCTTCCGAGTGATGTGGGCCTCGTCCAGCGCGACCCGCTCGCGAGTGATTTCCGATGGAAGCGCCTCTGCAAGTGTCTCCATCACAACCCCTCCCTTCGATCCCGCCGCGCCCGTGCAACGACCATCGGAAATTCACGAAAGACGAACCGGCCAAAGCGATGCTCTATGCACGGCTCAGGGGCTGGCAATGGCTGGTCGGTTAGGCGCTTGGGGCTGGTCATGACTTCTCCGCGAAATCAATGATCTCGGTCGGCACATTCCGCTTTGATTGAGCGCAGACCTGCAACTGGACTTTGACGGTGCGCAATATCTCACGCGCTTGTGCGGCAACTGCATCACCTTGACCCGGCAACATGTTGTCCGACTTCACGGCATTGAGTGTTTCCCACAGGGCTTCCTTGAGGCTAACAGCCGACAGCTTTTCCATATTCTCTCTTCCTTTGCATCGTTTTGTTGATGGTCCCGCGCTCCATGTAGATTTCATATCTGGTGGCGCGTTCTTTCACTTCGGCGTCAATCTGGATGGCAATTATGCTCGCCTCCCAAAATTCGCCGTAGTCCTGTTTGGCACGATAGATTTGATCGTATTCGCGCTTGTATTGCCGGTATTCAGGTCGGCGGCAGTATTCGATGTGCCGCGCCATATTGGCTTTGCGATATGCTCTTTCGCGCTCCCTGTTCGGATTCGCGGCATATGCGGCAGCCTTTTTCGCCTTCAGCATTTCACGATTTTTCGCACGGTACTGGCGGTCATACTCAGCTTTTTCCGCGACCTTTTGGGCGGATGTTTTATGCTTACGACGGCCCAGTCCAAAG
>Ga0208916_10001244_pt1 | contig 11087 bp, 10 predicted proteins | sample DEB19_08_DNA_5_FD_184523 | JGI IMG/M metagenome (GOLD analysis project Ga0208916, IMG submission 184523) | Aqueous microbial communities from the Delaware River and Bay under freshwater to marine salinity gradient to study organic matter... | ecosystem: Environmental > Aquatic > Marine >... | reverse complement strand
TCAAGGTAGACGCGCAGGGTTTGGCCCCAGCTCGGCCGGTCGGGCTGGCTGTTGGCAGATGTCGGCTCACTCAAGGTTTGGCTCATGCGGGAATAATACGGCGTGACTTGACGTTCAGAGACAAGGGCACTCAAACAATGGAACACTCGGACAATGCAACAAAGAATGAGCGGTCGAACATGGCGATGACGTGGGGCTTGCCTTGGTCGTCGGCCTTGCTGGTGGCGACACTGGCGCTGCCAAGCATCGCCTTGGCGCAGCGCGAAGGTGTCGATGTGGGCGGCAACTCTGGCTTTGCCCAGCTGGTGCCGGCCGACGACATTGAAGCCTCGTCCGCCAAGCAATACACCGAAATTCTGATGCAGGCGGCCAGCAAAAAAGCCCTGGGTGGACCTAACCACGAGCAAGTGATCCGCTTGCGCCGCATCGCCCAGCGCCTGATTCCTTTCACCAATGAGTGGAACCCGCGTGCCAAGACTTGGAAGTGGGAGGTCAACCTGATCGGTAGCAAGCAGATCAATGCGTTTTGCATGCCAGGCGGCAAAATCGTTTTTTACACCGGCATCTTGGAGCAGCTGCAACTCACCGATGACGAGGTGGCGCAGATCATGGGCCATGAAATTGCCCACGCCCTGCGCGAGCATGCGCGCGCCCGCATGGGCAAGAGCGCGGCCACCAGCATGGGTGCGGGCTTGTTGTCCCAGTTGTTGGGCTTGGGTGATGTGGGCCGCACGGTGACCAACTACGGCGTCCAACTGCTGAACATGACCTTCAGCCGGTCTGACGAGTCAGAGGCTGATTTGGTCGGGTTGGAGCTGGCGGCACGTGCCGGCTATGACCCGCGCGCCGGCATCACGCTGTGGCAAAAGATGGCGGCCAGCAGCCAAGGCGCACCACCGCAATGGCTCAGCACGCACCCGGCAGGCAACACGCGCATTGCCGACATTGAACGCAATCTGCCGCGTGTGCTCCCAATCTACGAACGCGCCCGCAAAGATTAAAGGCGTGTTCAGCTCTCGCTGTGGGTGATGATTCGAACCACATCATCGGTGGCGATTTTCAGGGCGGTGACATCCATCAGTACCAGGCGGATTTGTTTTTGGCCGCTCTGTGCATCGACAAACGAACGTGCTTGGGCGTTCACGTACATTGGCAGCAACATGGATTTGCTGCGCATCGACTGCAGAGCCTCTGCAAACACCTCGTCTTGGCTGAATTCGGCAGTTGTCAAAAACGCGTCTAGGCGAGGCAGCGCTTGCGGGTCAAAGAACTCCCGTAACGGCCGACCGACCAGCAGTTTGCGCTCTTGGCCGAGCATCTTGGCAGCCCGCAAGTTGAGCTCAACGATGTTGCCCTTGGTGTCGAGCGTGAAGTAGCCGACGGGTGCGAAGTCGTAGAGGTCGAGGTATTTGGCCCGCAGGCTATTGACCTCAGTCAGCGTCTGCGTGAGCTCTTCATTTTGAATCTCCAGCTCAATTTGATGCACTTGTAATTCATGGACGAGACGGCGCTGGTCCATGTCGCCGGCGGGGACGCCCCACAGATTTTTATGCGGCAAACGTTGTTGCGCTTCCAAGCGCAACTTCAAGTCCGGCTCCAAATAATGGTGCATTTGAAACTTTCTTTATGAGTAGTCTTGAGCAGTCCCAAGCAGTCTGGCCAAACAATACATTTCAGCGCAACGCTCACAAGCTTCAGACGAATTTATAAACCACCATTAACGTTTTTGCAATGGTTTTTAAACTGAATTACTGGATTGTTACTTCCTAGTCTTTTTGAACCATTCTTTGAGGATAAAGCGCTCTTGTGAATTCTCAAGCTACAGATTAATTTGGTCATTTCCTAACGATGTCTAAGATTTTTAGCCCAACATGACGCACAAGAGCCATCCTGCAAGCCGGTCGACCAAGCCGGTCACACACGCCCCCGACGCGGCGCCGTTTCCAACAGCAGCGACAGACTCAGACGCAACAGTGGCCCCTTTGGTGGGCTTCAAAACGCCGATTGTTGGCATCGGCGCTTCTGCGGGTGGACTTGAAGCGCTGGAGCAGTTTTTCACGCATGTGTCGCCGAACAGCGGCTTGGCTTACGTGGTGGTTCAGCATTTGGACCCGGCCAAGGAAAGCATGCTGCCGGACCTTTTGCAGCATTACTGCCAGGTGCCCGTGGTGCAGGTGCGCGACATCACGCCGGTCGAAGCCAACCATGTTTATGTGGCGCCGCCAGGCTTTGAAGTCACCTTGCTGCATGGGGTGCTGCACTTGCTGAAGCCGGTGGCGCCGCGTGGCATGCAATTGCCGATTGATTTTTTTCTGCGCGCGTTGGCGCTTGACCAGCAGGCCAATGCGGCCGGCGTGATTTTGTCGGGCATGGGCTCCGACGGCACCTTGGGCTTGCGTGCCTTGAAAGAAAAAGCCGGCGGTGTGTTTGTTCAAACGCCAGAGACTGCAACCTTTGATGCCATGCCGCGCAATGCGGTTGATTCAGGCCTGGCCGACGTCGTCGCATCTGCCGACCAATTGCCGGAAAAAATCATGGCGTATTTCGCGCATCCCTTGGTGGTGGGGCCGCTGGATGAGCGCACCGTCGATCGGCTACATGGCGCGCTGGAAAAAATCCTGATTTTGGTGCGAGCGCAGACAGGCCACGATTTCACCGAGTACAAAAAAAGCACGGTGTACAGGCGCATCCAACGGCGCATGGCGATTCACCAGATTGAGGGCGTCGATGAGTACGTGCAGTACCTTCGCGAAAATCCCATTGAAGCCGAACTCCTGTTCAAAGAGCTGCTGATCGGTGTGACCTGTTTTTTTCGTGATCCCGAAATCTGGCAGCACGTCAAACAAGATGTGCTGCCAGCATTGCTGGCTGCCAACCCCTCCGGCGGCTTGCTGCGTGCGTGGGTGCCGGCTTGCTCCACCGGCGAAGAGGCCTACACACTGGCCATCTTGTTTGCGGAGACACTGGAAGACCTCAAACCAGCAGCGCGGTTTTCGCTGCAGATTTTTGCCACCGACTTGGACAAAGACGCGATCGACAAAGGTCGCAGCGGGTTATATCCGGAGAACATCGCCAGCGATGTGTCGCCAGTGCGCCTGTCGCGTTTTTTCTCCAAAGTGCCGGGCGGCTACCGGGTCAGCAAAGACATTCGCAACATGATTATTTTTGCGCCACAAAGCATTGCCAGCGACCCGCCGTTTGCCAAGCTGCACTTGCTGTCGTGCCGGAATTTGTTGATTTACTTGGAGGCCGATTTGCAGCAAAAACTGGTGCAAATGTTTCACAGCAGCCTCAACCCCGGCGGCTATTTGGTGTTGGGCACGGCAGAGGGTATTGGCGGTGCCACCAGCCTGTTTTCTCCGGTGGGTGCCAAGACGCGTATTTACCGCCGGCTGGGCGGTGCCCGGCCTCCGGCGGTGCTGGGTTTTCCGTTGCGCACGAGCGTTGCGCTCAGGGCCTCGCAAGAAACGACTGTGCAGGCCGCCAGCGCTGGCACGTCTAGTTTGCAAGTCTTGGCCGACCAATTGCTGCTGAAAAAATTCGCGCCATCCGCGGTCTTGGTGACGGCCCAGGGCGATATCGTGTACTTCAGCGGCAAGACAGCCAAGTACCTTGAACCGCCGGCGGGCAAGGCGAACCTGAACCTCTTTGCCATGCTGCGCCCCAGCTTGCGGCAACCTTTGTCGGATATTTTTTACCGGTCAGTTCGGCAAAAAGTGGCGTCTACTTTGGACGCTGTGGCCTTGGGTGACGACGGCTCCGGGCCAGCCGTACGCATCAGCGTCGAGCCGCTGGACGAACCCAAGGTGTTCAATGGCATGCTGATGGTGGTTTTTACAGACATCGTCTCGGTGCCTTTTAAATCCACCACGGCGGCCCCGGGCGATACCGACCATGAGGGTCGTGTTGCCGAGTTGATGTTGGAGTTGGCGCGTGTGCGTGAAGAGCATCAGGCCACCCGTGAAGAAATGCAGACCTCGCAGGAAGAGCTCAAGTCGGCCAATGAAGAGCTGCAGTCGGCCAACGAAGAACTGACCACTTCGCGTGAAGAAATGCAGTCGATGAATGAAGAGCTGCAAACCATCAACTCTGAATTGCAGACACGGGTCGATGCCTTGGCGCGGGCCAGCGACGACATGGAAAACCTACTCAACAGCACCGATATCGCCACTTTGTTCTTGGACCGCCTGCTGCATGTGCGGCGCTTCACGACGCGCGCCACCCACATCATCAAGCTGATCCCTAGTGATATTGGCCGTCCGATCTCGGACCTCACAACGGATTTGAATGTAGACCTGTCATCTGACGCTGCTGACGTGCTGCGCACGCTGATGTTCAAAGAGCAAGACGTCGAGGCTTCCGGCAGTCGCTGGTTTCGCGTGCGCATCATGCCGTACCGGACGCAAGACAACCGCATCGACGGCGTGGTGATCACCTTCACCGACATCACGGCTTCAAAGCAGGTTGAGGCGACCTTGAGGAGCACAGCGGCGCGCAGATGAGCAGAGCTGCACGGTGTCCTACGCGTGATTGCATGGCGTCTGACGGCGACGGAACGTGTTTACCAAGATCATGCTTTCTAATCATTTAACTCGATTGGAAACGCATGACAAACACGCCAAGCGATAGCAGCGATGCACCCCCTAGCTCGAAGCGTAGCCCACGCGGTAACGCGGCAAGTGAGCCCGGCAGTCATCTCAGGGACAAGACAAATGCCGCGCTGTGCTGGCCTTTTCCAGCAGGTAGCCAAAACGACACCGACAAAGCCGTCAAGCTCAAGCCCTACGTACCGCCTAAACGCCGCACGCTGAATCAATATTGAGCTTGTCCAGTTGAACTAAAGCCTCAGGCTGCGCTGGTTTCTTGGCGTGCCTTGGCTTTGGGCGTCCAAGGTCCGGGCGCTGGCACCAGTGGCGTGCGTTTCTCTGCGGTGCGCGGACCGTGCTTGGTGTCATCGCCTGCCAATTTAAGCCAATTCAGCATGCCGGCACGCGCCGCTTTTTCAAATGAGTCGTAGGGTTCTTCAGCCATGGCAAATCGGCTCTCGAACTCAGTGTGCTCACCTTTGCTTTCAAGCAAAGCCCAATGGAAAAGGCCAGGACTAGGCTCGCTCACAGTCAGGGCGATGGGGCGTAATTGGTTGGCCATATATTTCCTTTACAGAGTAAGGATTCAAGCTTGAATGGTCTGCGCAAAAAACCGTGTAGGCGAAGACCTCGGCGATCAGTAGGACGCACCGGATAAGTACTTACAAATGTTTCAACTAGTTGTTTAAATAATAAAATCTTTTTATTGAATTTAAAGTTTTTTGCGGCGTATTTGACTACAGACGGCGCTGGCGCGGCATGTAACGATGAGCAAACCATTCATCAAGGACATCTCATGAAACACTTCTCTCGTATTTCTGTCATCGTTGCAGCCAGTGCCTTCGCGCTGTTGACCGGTTGTGCCACGGGTTCACAGCAGGCGACGGCCGGCCAATACATCGATGACACGACTATCACCGCGCGGGTCAAGACCGCCATCTACCAAGAGCCAACACTCAAATCTGCGGAGGTCAATGTCGAGACCTTCAAAGGCCGGGTCCAACTCAGTGGTTTTGTCAGTACGCGCGCCAACATAGAGCGTGCTGGCGCCGTGGCCAAGGGCGTCAACGGCGTCACTGCTGTCAGCAATGACTTGAGGCTCAAATGAGCACCGCCCGCATCGCATCAGGCCGCGCACTGACCGCACTTTCTCTAGCAGCGCTGATGGGTCTCGTGGGTTGCGCCGGTATTTCCCCGCAACAACAGAACACCGCAGCGGGTGCCGGTATTGGTGCCGTGTCTGGATCCATCCTGACTGGCGGCAGCACGATAGGCACATTGGGTGGCGCAGCCATCGGCGGGATCATCGGCAACGAAGCCGCTAAGAAAAAATAAGCGCAGTTGGGGTTAAAAGGCCGGACCGGGCGAAAGCCTGAGTCCGGCCTTTTTCGTTGGCACAGCACTTGCATCTAGGCTTGTATACAAGTATGAATGCCTTAAGTTGGTGCAACGCCCATGATCACTGAATCAAGCTCAGATTTCGCTTCTCACGCCGACCCTGCCGCGCAGGTGTTGGCCAACCCAAACTGCGCCTGGATTCATCAGTTGGCGATGCCTTTGATGGCCACTGCCACGGCGGCAACACCGGCGCCCCAGCCCTTAGCGGGCCTGCGCTTCGCCGTTAAAGACAATATGGATGTTGCTGGCAGCGTCACCACCGCCGCTTGTCCCGCTTTCGCTTTCAAAGCCGATGCCAGTGCGCAAGTGGTGCAGCAGCTGCTCCATGCCGGTGCGGCACTGGTCGGCAAGACCAACTTAGATCAATTCGCCTGTGGTCTGAACGGCACGCGCTCCCCGTTTGGTGCGGTGCCGAATGCGTTTAACCCGGCCTATGTGTCGGGCGGTTCCAGCTCAGGCTCGGCCTACGTGGTGGCCAGCGGGCAGGTCGATTTTTCATTGGGCACAGACACCGCGGGCTCTGGCCGCGTGCCGGCTGGGCTGAACAACATCGTGGGTTTGAAGCCGTCGCGTGGACTCATCAGCACGCGCGGTGTGTTGCCAGCAGCACAAAGCGTTGACTGCGTGTCCATCTTTGCGTGCACCGTGGCCACGGCCGTGCAAGTGCTTGAAAGTGCGATGGGTCACGACCCGCTAGATGCCTATTCGCGCAAGCTGACTTTGGCCAGCGAGGCTTTTCCCGCCAGCTTTAAATTCGGCGTGCCAGACCAGCTTGAATTTTTTGGCGACACGTTGGCTGAAGCTGCTTTTGCTGAGGCCGTACTGCGTTTGCAAGGGATGGGCGGCAGCGCCGTCAAGCTCGACTTTGCACCCTTCAAGCAAGCCGCGCAGTTGCTCTACGGCAGTGCGCTGGTGGCCGAACGCTATGCCGCCATCAGGCCGTTTTTTGACAAGCACGAAGCCGAGGTGATCGAGCCCGTGCGCAGCATCATCGCGGAAGGTCGGCAATACAGTGCGGCCGACTTGTTTGACGCGCAAGCCCAACTCAAATTGCTTGGTCAACGGGCGGACGCCTTGTGGGCCGGTATTGATCTGTTGGTGGTGCCGACCGCACCGACGCACTACAGCGTGGCGTCGATGTTGCAAATACCGGTGGAGTTGAATCGCCGCTTGGGCGAGTACACCAACTTTGTCAATTTGCTGGACTACGCGGCACTCTCGGTGCCGAGTGCCGTGCGCTCAGACGGCTTGCCTTTCGGCATCACCTTGATCGGCCGCTGCGGCAGTGACTGGCAACTCGCCGAACTTGGCCAGCGTTACCACCACCTCACAGGACTGCCGCAGGGCGCAACTGGTTTGCCGCTGCCAGCACCGCAACCCATCAGCGGATTGACCTCAACAGTCAGCAGCCAAGGCGGCGTGTGCGTGGCCGTGGTCGGGGCCCATTTGTCGGGCATGCCGCTGAACAGCCAACTCACAGAGCGCGGCGCCACCTTGGTCGGCACGGCCAGCACGGCAGCTGACTATCGCTTGTATGCACTGCCGGGAACGACACCGCCCAAGCCAGGTTTGCTACGTGTGGCGGCGGGCCAAGGCAGCGCCATCGCGCTTGAAGTGTGGGTCATGCCGCTGCAGCACTACGGCTCATTCGTGGCCTTGATTCCGGCGCCACTGGGCATCGGAACTTTGACGCTGGCAGACGGCAGCCGCGTGCAGGGCTTTGTCTGTGAAGCCGAAGCTTTGCATGACGCGAAAGACATTTCTCACTTGGGCGGCTGGCGCGCCTACATCGCTTCTTTGCAAGCGCTTAACGCTTAACGATTTTCACCCGGCCTTTATTACTTTTCACAAGGAGCTTTTCATGACCACACCTACAACTTCAACAACACCTGCTGGCTTCACCGCATCCCGCCGCAAAGTTTTGCAAAGCAGCGCGGCCATCGTCGGTGCGCTCGGCATGCCGGCCATCGTGCGCGCCCAGGCAGGCCCAAAAATTCGCGTCGGTTACTGGCCGATTGCTGCTGGCTTGCCTTTCTACGCAGCAATTGAACTGGGCTATTTCAAAGAGGCCGGTCTGAACGTTGAAGTCCAGCGTTTTGCCGGTGCGCAGCAAATCATGGAAGGCATGCTGGCCGACCGCTGCGACGCCAGCGCCAACGGCACGGGTTCGGGCAACATCGCAGTGGGTGAACTGGCCGCGCCCGGCACCTTCAAGATTTTTTGCTCGAATCCAAGCAACCTCAAAAACGTGCTCGACGAAGTGATTGTTCCGGTCGCCAGCACCGCCAAAACCATCGCCGACCTGAAAGGCAAGCGCATCGGTTCTGGCCCTGGCATTCAAAACGTCACCTTGGCCAAAACCATTTTGGAGCGCGGCGGTGCGGTGGGCGCCACGGTGGTGGAGCTGCCGATTGGCCAACACGTCGCAGCACTGGCCGCAGGCCAGCTCGACGGCGCTTACACGCTGGAGCCAACCGGCACCATCGGTCGCCTGAACGGCACCACGCGCGTGCTCGAAGCTGGCGTCGTGTCGCATTACGTTTTGGGCGATCCGATGGCGCCTTGGTTTGGCGGCTCTGCTTCGCTGACTTCTGGCTTCATCAAGGCCTACCCTGCTGAAGCAAAAAAATTCATCGCGGCCTACGGCAAGGGCGTGAACTATGTACGCAGCAAGCCGGTTGAAGCGCGCCAATACCTCAAGGGCTACACCGCCATCGAAGGCGCGTTGACCGCTGAAGTGCCGCTGGCCGCGTACACCATGTACAACGAGTTCAAGCCAGCCGACGTCGCTCACTTTCAGAAGTTCTTTGATCTGTTCACTGATCGTGGCATTTTCAAATCACGGCTGATGGTGGATTCCATGCTTTACAAAGGCTGATCACGATGGCTGCAACCCCTATTTCTACGGCGCTGCCGGGTGCTGCCGCCCAGCCTTGGACGCCTGCAGTGTCCGACGCTGTGGCGGTCGCCCCGCGCCAACCCAGCTGGGACAAGGTCTTGCCTTTCATTGGCCCGGTGGTGTTGTTCATCGTCTGGGATTTGGCAGTGCGGCTGGGCTTTGTCAAAGCCATCTTGTTGCCGCCGCCGATCGATGCGTTGAGCGCGCTGATCACCGGTTTGGCCGGTGGGCCGCTGCTGCATGATTTCGGTATGACAGTGTGGCGCACGGTGCAGGCTTTCTTGTTTGCCGCCATCGTTGGCATGCCTTTGGGCGTGCTGCTGGGCAGTTCTGAAAAAGCCTACCGCAGCGTTGAGTTTTTGATTGATTTCTTTCGCTCAACGCCTTCGTCGGCACTGATCCCACTGTTCTTAATGATCTTTGGCGTGTCCGAGATCAACAAGGTGGCGATAGCCGCTTTTGGTGCGCTGCTGATTGTGGTGTTCAACAGCGCCTATGGCGTCATCAACGCTCGCAAGCAGCGCGTGATGGCGGCCAAGGTGATGGGTGCTTCACGTTGGCGTGTATTTAAAGATGTGCTGATCTGGGAAAGCCTGCAGCCGAGTTTTGTCGGCCTGCGTTCTGCCGTGTCGATGGCGCTGGTGATTGTCATCGTGGCCGAGATGTTCATCGGTGCAGACAGTGGCTTGGGCAACCGCATCATCAACTCGCAGCAGGTCATGAATGTGCGCGACATGTATGCGTCTATTTTGGCGGCCGGTGCTTTGGGCTACGCCCTGAATGTTTTGTTTTTGATGCTGGAAAAACGCATCGTTCATTGGAGCGGAAGATGACTGTCGTTCTGAATGCGCCTTTTAATGTGGATGTACCGGTACCGCCTTTTCGGCCGGGCCCGGTGGGCACGCACATCACGATTCGCGGTTTGACCAAGTACTTTGCGGGCTGGCCGCTGTATGAGAACTTTGACCTGGATATTCCGAAGCACAAGATCACCTCGGTGTTCGGTCCCAACGGTTGTGGCAAGTCGACGCTGATTAACATGATCGCCGGGCTGGTGCCGATTGACTCGGGTGAGATTTTGTTTGACGGCAAGACCCTCAAAGACACCAAGATCGGCTACGTTTTTCAGAACTACCGTGAAGCGCTTTTTCCGTGGATGCGGACCATCGACAACATCGCTTACCCGCTGAAGCTGGAGGGTAAGTCGAAAGCCGAAGTCGACCGCCGCATGGCTGAGTTGGTGGCGTCTTTTGACGTCAAGTTTGACTTGAACCGCTACCCCTACGAGCTCTCGGGCGGGCAGCAACAAACCGCGTCCATCATGCGGGCGTTGGCGCCCAACCCTGAAGTCCTTTTCCTTGACGAACCGTTCTCTGCGCTGGACTTCGAGATGACGCTCTTCATCCGCGAAAAGCTGCAAGAAGTGTTCATGCAAACCGGCACCACCATGTTGCTGGTCTCGCACGATTTGGAAGAAGCGGTGTACCTGGCCGACGAGGTCTTGTTGCTGACCAAACGACCGACCCGCGTCGCCGAAATACTGCCTTATACGGATACGCGTCCGCGCACGATTGAAACGCTGACAGAGCCGAGTTTCATTCACGCCAAAAAACGCAGCTTGGAAGTTTTCCAGCGCGAAGTTCGGCGTTGAATTCTGGTGTTGATTTTCGGTGTTGATTCAGCAGCCAAGAAAGATTTTTTGAATGAATGATGCCCTCAGCCTGCAGTACGTGAAGACGACGGCCGAACTGTTGATGCTGCCGCTGGAGGACGCGCAAGCGGCCCGCGTGGCGGTGTATTTGCAGCGCACTGCTGCGATGGTGAGCCTGTTGGACAGTGCCGGTTTGTCCGCGCATGACGAGCTGGCCGAGATCTACTGCCCGGCGCCGTTTCCGGCTGCCGATCCGACGTTTGTTCCAACAGGTCTAAGCGCATGAACGCGCTCCTGAATCAACACGGTGACGCTGCGCAAATGTCTGCAGCCGTGCGGCAGGGCGATGTCAGTGCGCGTGAGTTGCTGACGGCGAGTTTGGCGCGCATTGAGGCAACAGACGCACGCGTCAACGCCTTCACCAGCCAGACACAGGAGCGTGCTTTCGCCGAAGCCGACGCGGTGGATGCGCGCCGCAGTGCCTTGCTAAAAAAAGGAGAACCACTCGACGCGCTGGGTGCTTTGGCCGGCGTTCCCTACGCAGTCAAAAACC
>Ga0208916_10001243_pt1 | contig 11088 bp, 22 predicted proteins | sample DEB19_08_DNA_5_FD_184523 | JGI IMG/M metagenome (GOLD analysis project Ga0208916, IMG submission 184523) | Aqueous microbial communities from the Delaware River and Bay under freshwater to marine salinity gradient to study organic matter... | ecosystem: Environmental > Aquatic > Marine >... | reverse complement strand
CTGGGGCATGTTTTACACACACAACCACCCGTTTTTTTCCTGTACCCAGCACCCTTTTTAATCGCACCGATTGGAACCGCTGGACATGAAAAAACACACGATTTGCCTGCAAAACGGGGGCCGTTTGGTGCTGACCCATTCCGCTGACGGGCAAACCCTGAATCTGGGCATCCTGCGGGCCGTGAGCGCATCGGCTCAGATCAGCGCGGAGGATTTGGGCCTTGTCATGTTTGGCATGGAATCCATCGCGCAAAGCATGGAAAACACACGGGAAAGCCTCAAGCGCATGAGCTACGCCAACGCCGAAGCGGAGGCGCTGGAATGCCTGTAACCGTAACAGAAGCCTTTTGCATCGGCGCGGCCATGGGCGGCGCTGTTGTCCTGCTGCTCATCCAATGCTTCGGGCTGCGCTAAATGCTGACCTACCAAAGCATCCAAACGGCCACCGGGGCGGCTGTTTGCCATGCCTCACCGTTTGGCGGTTTCGTCCTCGACGTGGACTGTTTGAGCCTCGAAATCGCCACCAAAGAAGCGGCGCGCATGAACCGGGAATACCGGGCGCACATCGACCGATTCAACCGGGAAACAAACGCCCGAATTGAACGGCGCTCTGCACGGTTTTTCCCAACTGAGCGCGGCGACTGACCACGTGAGCGAAGCGCACCGGCTCAGTGAAGCATTCAAAGCTGACAAGCTCGCCGGGTTGCCTGCGCGCTGGCGTAAACGCATCGGCCAGCGGTACGCCGATTTGCTACCGGGCGGCAAAGCATGGCCGGGGGGCACGCAAGACGCGGACTATCACGCGAACCGGGAAATTGCCAAGATCACCGGGCGGCTCGCCACTTCACGCCTGCCTCTGGACGCCAAAGACTCGGACATTTGCGACGCGGCGGATTTTCTATCCGGGCGCGTGGTGGAAATGGCGCAAACCTGCCACGACGCGCCAAGCCTGCGGGCCGCTATGGGGCGGCTTGCTGTGGGGCAGGGCATCACACCACCAGACGACAAAATCAAAGACGGGCCAGCCTTGGCGCGTCTGGCGTGCCCGCTGTGGTGGAGGCGAAAACTCAGGCGCACACACGCGAAAATTGTCGAAGGCGGCGCTATCAGTCTGGGCTACGTCAACCGGGCGCGCGATTGCTACGTGAGCGCGGAAAGCCTGTGGCGGCGGGCAGAGCAAAACGAGCGCAACGCGGCCAGCCTAGACGCAACCAACGCAACGAACGAGCACGGGCAAACCTTCACGCTGGCCGAACTGGCGGCCACTGGACCGGCCAACAAGGCGATCAGGCGGGCCGAACTCATGACGCGCATCAGCGGGTTTGAACGCATCGCTATTGAACTCGGACACGTGGGGCTTTTCTTCACGGTCACATGCCCAAGCCGGATGCACAAATTCCGCACCATCAAGGGCGGCGGCGTCATCGAAAACCAGCGTTACGACGGCACGCTACCGGGTGAGGCTCAAAAGTATCTAGCGCGGGTCTGGTCACGCATTCGGGCCAAGCTCAAACGCGACAAGATCGGCCAATATGGTTTCAGGATTGCCGAACCCAACCACGACGGCACACCTCATTGGCATTTGCTCATTTTTGTAGAAGCCAAGCACCTAGACGCTTTCCGGGCCGTGGTCTGGCGCTATGCGCTGGAAGACTCGCCAGACGAAAAGGGCGCGCACGATCACCGGGTGGACTTCAAAACGATTGACCCAGAGCGCGGATCGGCTGCGGGCTACATCGCCAAGTACGTTGCCAAAAATATTGACGGCTACAAGCTGGACAAAGACCTTTTCGGGAACAACGCCATCGAAGCCAGCCACCGGGTAGAGGCGTGGGCGGCCACGTGGTCGGTGCGTCAGTTTCAACAAATCGGCGGGCCACCTGTCGGCGTCTGGCGCGAGTTGCGCCGGGTCGAGGACATGCCAGCGGGCGCACCCGGCCACCTGATTGACGCGCATCAAGCCTGTAACCGTATCAAGGGTGAGGACGGGGAAGTCATCAAGCCTGCCAAGTGGGAAGCCTACGTGAACGCGCAAGGCGGCGTTTTCTGCGGGCGTGGCGCTCTTATCAAGCTGGCGACGGTACTGCCCGACACCCTGAACGCCTACGGCGAACCAGCGGCGGCCAAGGTCATCGGCGTGCAAACCCAAAGCCGGGAGGTCTACACCCCGGCGCACATGGCGCACATGAACGGAAAAGCGACGCGGCTTGTCGATTGGATTGTGGAATCGGCGCGCCATGTTTGGACGATCACGCGCAAAACTGCGGGCGCTGTGCCCGCATTGGTATCTGAATTTGAAGCCGCATCGCGGCCTTGGACTTGTGTAAATAACTGTACGAAAGAAGCCAATGGACAAACTGAAAGCGGAGATTTTGAAAGCGAAAACGGCGTGGGCATCAGCACCGGGCCACGTCAAGATCATGGCCGGGGCTTACGTGTTGCCCCTGCTGGCAGCTTTGGAAGCGATTGGGGCGCATCTGGACACCCTCACGGCGCAAATTGAGGGCGAAAAATGATCGTTAAAAAAGTGCTGGGGCACATTGATTGCCCATCCTGCGGCACGGCGGGCGGACTGCGTATCACCCACGACAAAAACGGCCACCCCTTCGGCTTTTGCGAAGCGACTTGCAACCAACAAATTAGGATTGGCGGCGACGCTCGGCGCGTGGCGGCTTTTGTGGCGCGCTACCCGTGGGCGGCTGGAACTGCACAAGACGAACCCAACAAGGCAACGCCTGGACAACATCAGGACAAACCAGCACCGGCGCGGCCTGCGGCCAAGGTGAAAGAACAAAAGCAAGTTTTACCGCCTGCACCGGCTGCGCCTGCACCTGTAACGCTACCCGTGGCCAAACCACGAAGCGCATTTGATGACGCACTGAAATTTTTATCGGGGGCCGGGGCATGACCGACGAACGCGAAAGCATGAACCAAGAGCAAGCCGCCGATTTTGCGGCGCTGCAAGCCACGGCCAGCGAAGCACCACCTTTACCGGGCGAAGCGGAAAAACCGCCAGCGGCTGACCTCACGAAAGAAATCACCGGCCTGATTACCGTGGTTGTTTCCATGCTGGGGCCGCTGTTCCCCTCGCTTGTCGGCATCTACACGCCGGAGGTGATTCAAACGGCGGGCGGGGCCATTGCGGCGGTCTGCGATAAACACGGCTGGATGCAGGGCGGCATGTTTGGCGAATGGGGCGAAGAAATTGCTTGCGTGGCGATTGTCGGGCCGCTGGCCTTCACCAGCTACCAAGGCATCACGGCAGACATTGCGGCGCGCAAAAAGCCCGAACCGGCACGCATTGCGCCAACGTTTAGCGCGGGCGCTGTCCTCGCACCGGACGCACCACCCAGCACGGCGGGCCAAGCGGTGACATTTGGCGCACCCGTGGCAAGCGTGGAGGGCGTGCCCGCATGAAGACCGAAGACGGGCGGCTTTACGTCATCGCCGGGGCGTCACGCTCTGGAAAAACGGCGTGGACACGGCGACAAACCAAGGCGCTTAAACGCGTTTTCGTTTGGGATCCAGAAGATCAATGGTCTGCATTGCCGGGTTATAAAAAGATCACGACGCGGGCCGGGATGCTCAACGCGGCGGCCTGCAAGGGGCCGCAACGAATCGCGTTTGTGGCCGGGGGCAAGCTGGCCGACGAGTTCAATTTTTTCGCTGGCTGCGCCATGTACGCGGGCCGCTACGTCGAACCCTTGGACGTCATCGCGGAGGAACTCGCTGACGTCACCACACCCAGCAAAGCGCCGGGGAATTGGGGCATTTTGCTACGGCGCGGCCTCAAACGCGGCATCACCATTTGGGCTATCTCGCAACGCTGGAGCGAAGCGGATAAAACCGCTGTGGGCAACGCCTCAGATTTTGTCGTTTTTCGCCAGTCATCCGGGGATGACGTCACCTACTTGGCACGCAAGACGGGGATTGACCCGGAACTGATACGGGGCATGAAGCCGTTGGATTACGTCATCAAAGACGCTCTTACCGGCAACGTGAGCGCGGGGAGGCTGAGATTTTGACCAAAAAATAAGCCAAAACCCTGTAACAGATACCGGGCCTATTTTTTGTGGCAGCTATTACCAACAATTGAGACTCACGCCAACGAAAATTTTTTCAATCTGGCGCACTCTTTTATGTGTAACTGTTCAAACAAGGAACCGGAAAAAATGACTCAAGCTGACATGATGAAATTCGCCATTGCTGGCGGCGTGCTTTTCGCTGCATACCGCTACGGTAACGGCATGGTCAAAGCTGGCGCGCTGGCTGTGGCTGCTGGCGTGATTGCCAAGCGCATTCCATACGTTCAAGACGTACTGTAAATCTCCCCTTTTCAAAATTCCACCAAGGAAAAATAAATGTCTGTTGGAAAACTCACGCGCTACGGTCTGCCATTCTCGAACGTTGTCCCCACGGGCACGGCGACAAACCAGATCACCACGGGCCGCACGCTGGAAGTGCTGCGCCTGAAATTGGCCGGTACGGCTCTCACCAAGGCCATGATTACCTTGTTGAAAGTCAAAGCCAACGGCAAGGTAATTTTGGAAGGCTCAGGCACTGAGTTGGACAAGATCAACGCTTACCGGGGCGAAGCCACGGCGGCGGGCTTCTTGGATGTGCAGTTTGCCGACTACAAAATGTTGACCGAACTGGACCGCATGGTAGGCGCGTTCGACACAAGCGCGGGCATTCAAAACATTACCACCGAAGTGACAATCACTGGCGCGACTGCGCCGATTTTGTCGCCGATTTTGGTCGAGTCTGCTCAGCAAAAAGACAATCGCGGCGACGCTGCACCTTTTGCGGCTTTGCTGTCCAAAGTGCTGCGCTACCCCTACGCTATGTCGACGGGCGGTAAATTGCCGGTCACTGTGCCATTCGGCGCGCAAAACGGCGCGATCATCAAGCGTTTGCACGTTTTCCACGGCGGCAACATGACCGGCGCAACGGTCAAACAGGACGGTTTGGTCATCCATGAGTCCATGGCAGCCGAAAACACCTTTGACCAAACCAAAGGCGGGCGCGTGCCACAAGCGGGCGTGTACACCATCGACTTCTGCATTGATGGCAACATCAAGAAAGCACTCGACACCCGTGACGCTCGCTCGCTGGAATGGCTGTTCGACTTTTCCGCTGCTGACACCGGCAACGTGATTGTGGAATACCTCGACCCCCTCGGCAACCTGTAAACGGGGGCCGCCATGGATTGGGAATCAACCGTAGGCGGCTGGGCAAACACTCTGGTGGATGCTGCGGCCAAGAACTACACGAACCAAAACGCGGCACAAGCGGCAAGTTTGAAGCTGAACCTAGAAGGCCAAGCACTACGCCAGCAGGGCACGATTGCGGGTTTACCCGCGACCACTGTCTTATTGATTGGCGGCGTGTTGGTTTTGGTTCTCATGCTGAAAGACTGACCGCATGGACCCGCTAACTCTGGGCGCGTCTTTTGCGTCTGGCCTCGGCGGCTCAATGGGTAAATCCGCTGGGCCGTCTGACGCCATTCTGAAAGGCGAAAACAATTTTGATTCGTCGGGCTGGAATATTAATTTTGGCTCGGGCGGTATTGAGTCAAGTCGGGCGCAAGCCGGGACGATGGCCGAATATTTGCCTTATGTCGTGATTGCTGGCGTGGTGCTGATTGCATGGCGCTTTACCCGCAAAAAATAAGCACCAGCGACGCCGCCTCATTTTTGGGGCGGCATCGTTTGGTTGACCCGCAAGGGTTTGAAACATTGGCCGGCGCATTAAACGGCGCGGCCTGTTTTTCAATTGAAGACGATAACGGCAAGGCAGTATTTGCGGCGCGGCTGGAAGGCGGCAAGCTGTGGATTACGGCGGCGGCGGGCGGCGGCAGGGCGGCAGTATTTGATTCTCTGGAAAACGGCATTGTGCAATTGGCGAAAGCGGCCAAGGCTGACAAAGTAGGGTTTCAAACGGCGCGGCGGGGATTGGTCAAGAAGGCGACAAACGCCGGTTATATCGTCACCGGCTACATATTAGAAAAGGCGATTGCGTGAAATACTTTTTAAGTTGGTTTTTGTGTGTTGGGTTTCTGCGCCTGAATTTTGGCGGCGGCGGCTCATCGTCGGCTTCAATGTCAACGACAAATAACCTCGACAAACGCCTTGTTGTTGGCGATTCTGGTCTGGGCATCACCTCGGACAATTCAACCCTTTCGCTCAACATGCTCGACGCGGGAGCGATCAAGGGCGCACTCGACACCGTGAACATGAGCAATTCAATCGCGGGCGACGGCTATGCCCGATTAATCAGTGCAGCGGAAAACATGTTCAACACCTCACAAGGGCTGATTGGACAGACTCAAAAAAGCGTGGCCGACGCGTATTCCATCGCCACCACCGACAAAGCCGGGACGATCGACAACCGCACCATCATTGTTTTAGCTGTGGCCGGGGCCGCTGCTCTTTTTGCTTTCAGGAAATAAAAAATGCTCATCACTACTCAAATTAGCGCGGGCGCACGGCTGGAATTTTACGAACCGGGCGACTTTTTCCGACTGCTGGACGCATCGTTTCCAGTCACCATCACTTACTACAAAAACGGCCAAGAAATCGCATTAGCCGAAGGCGTGGGCGAAGGCTACGCGGAAAAATTTGACCGCCAAGAGTTTGACCGCTACACGATAACCAGCGTCAACGCTCAGACGATTCAATTTGCGGCGCGGCTTGGAAATCAGATCAACTACGACGCACCACCTACGGGCGACGTGAACATTTTGAACAAGCGCGGGGCCATGACGCAAAACGTCAAGACCGTGACCAACACGAGCGCGCAAATGATTGCGGCCAACCCGGCGCGGAGCTACCTGCTCATTCAAAACAACTCGACCACGGGCGACATTTACATCAACGTGGCAGGCGCTGCGGCGACTGTGGCCGGCGGCGTTCGGATTGCGGCCAACGGCGGCAGTTACGAGCTGCAAGACTTCAACCCAACGGGGGCGATTTTCGCCATTGGCACGATTGCCAGCAACGCCAACGTCATCGTTCTGGAGGGCTAAAAAATGCCAATTAGCACGCCTGCACCCATACCAAGCTGGGCCAATGTCACCGGCAAGCCAACCACTATTGACGGTTACTCAATTACTGATTTTGACAGTAAGGTATTGACGAATGTAATATCTAGAGGCTCTGGAGTCGTTGGAAGTGTTGCAATGGTAATTAATGGCTCAACTTCAGATTGTCCAATTAATTCAATAATGGCGGGTTCATGGATTTATGGAAATGGCGTTTCAGTTGGATTTAGTGGCTCTTGGAAAAATATAGGAGCGGGCAATTCAATTGCCAATCAGGGCAATATGGGCTTATTTTTAAGGGTTGCATAATGAATATTAGAAATGCAGTTTGGGCAAGTGAGGCAAAGTCATGTATTAATTGCGAATTAAATCATGAAATATATGGCTGGATTCCGTTTACTGCGTCACAAAATGATGTTGATGAAAACGGGAAAGAAATATTTAATAAATTAATTAATAATTATTTTGGTGATATTGCTGACTACGTGCCGCCACCGCCACCGCCACCGCCACCGGAAACAATAGAAAAACTGCCAGCATGAAAAGCTATGCCCTGATTGCGGCGGCGGGCGCTCTAGCGTATGCGGCCTATCGCTACTCGACGGACAGCACCGACACCACGGACACCACCAGCACCGACACGGGCGGCGCGTTTGACATGGGCGGCATCACGGCAGACGCGGGCGAAATTCTGGCCGATACGGGCCAAAGCGCGGCGACATTTTTTGACAACATCACCGGGGGTTATATGAAAGTTTCCGCTATGTCCAACGTGCCACGGTCTGCGCTGGACAACGCCAACGTAAAAGCGTTTTTGCGCGTTATTCGATCAGGCGAAGGCACGGCAGACCAAGGCGGCTACAACCGTCTATTTGGCGGCGGTACGTTCTCATCATTTGCAGATCACCCTCGGCAAGTCGTCAAAAAGTCGGGCTATGCCTCAAGCGCGGCGGGCGCGTATCAATTCATTACGTCAAGCTGGGACGAAACAAAGCGCGTCATGGGCCTTGTCGACTTTTCGCCAACAAGCCAAGACTTCGCGGCCATTGGGCGCATCGCTGCACGCGGCGCGCTGGATGACGTACTAGCGGGCCGGTTTGATACGGCGCTGGGCAAAGTGGCGCGGGAATGGGCCTCTATGCCGGGTAGCCCCTACGGCCAGCCGGTCATCAGCTTGGCCACGGCGCGCAACGTCTACGCCAGCAATGGCGGCTCAACCATGTACGCATAACGAACAAAGGAAAACGAAAACATGAAACAAGATCAAATGATTGCGCTGGGCTTGGCGGCTGTTGCCGTCTACTTCATCACCAGCAAAAACAAAGCCAACGCGGGCAGCACGGCCAAGACGGGGATTGCGGCGATTGCGGCCAAAGTCTCGGAGATTTTCGACGCCAGCGGCCAAGCCTACGGCAACGGCTGGCGCTACTTTTCAGACGGCACGAGCATTGACCCATCGGGCAACTACTACCAAGGCGGCGGCATGATTTGGGCCAACCCCTCGACCTACATCTAAGCCATGAAAATGCCCAACCCTTATTTAATCGCGGGCGCTGCTGTGGCGGCGTTTCTGGCTTACACCACGATCAACGGGGCCAAGGCCACCGGCATGGCGGCGGGCGGCGCTGCGGTCAATTTGGTGGATGGCGTGATTGGCGGCGCGGTGATTGGCACGCTCGATAAATTCGGCGTGCCGGCCACCAACCTGACCGAATGCGAACGGGCCAAGGCAGAGGGCCGCACGTGGGACGCGTCGTTTGCCTGTCCTGCGGGAAATTTTTTAACCTACCTGTGGAAGTGAACGCCATGAAAGCCAACTTTTTAAACCGCATCAAAGAACCCTCGACATGGGCGGGCCTGTCCATGCTGGGCGTGCTGTTTGGTCTGCCACCGGGCACGATCGAAGGACTCGGCCAGATCATCGGAGGCGTGGCGGCGATTGCGGCTATTTTCATGAGCGAGAAAAATGATGCCTGATTGGATATTTCAGGTCATCGGCATGGCGGCGACCGCCTCGGCAGTTTATGCAGGCATCAAGGCAGATTTGGCGACTTTACATAATAAAGCTGATTCGGCCATTTTTCAGGCTCAAAAGGCGCACGAGCGTATCGACCACCTCCTGCAAAGGTAATACCAACGCTGCGGGGCAGTCTGTCAGATCGTTTTATAAAACGGTTCATTGGCTGAACCAAATCCCGAATCGCTGGCCTTGTCGTTTTCAGCGACTGCTGCGGCTGCAAGGTTTTCAAGCCGGGCAATTCGCACCCGCAACGATTCATTTTCACGCGTCAAACCGGCTGCAATTTGGGCCGATAAAACCGCGTCATTGTGGGCGTTTGTGCCCATGACAGAGTAACCCCAACGCGACTCATAAAACAACGCCAGCATGACCGCACGCGGGGCGAAGTCATCAGAAATATAACGCTGCAAAGTCCTGACCGAAACGCCAACGTGTTTGGCAATTTTTTCATGGTCTCGCGTCAATTGGTCATCTATCAGGATGGAAAAAGACGGTAGAAGTGTTGCTCTAAACATACAAAACCAGTATTTTTTACAACAATGATTGTCGCTTTACATAAACCTAATTTATGTACGTGCAAACCATTATTAACATAATATACAGAGGGGACACCAGACAATGCCCTTCTGCGCCTTGTAAGCCTTTCGGCCATTGATTACGCCGCTATCTTTTTTGTAGCGGCTACAACCTCCAAAGCGTCAAAATGTCGCACCCTTTTCAGGCTGTTTTCGACAGATTCCCACATCAAACGGGTTAAATCATTCGGGGCGCGAAACGCCGCCAACTGCACGCAAAAAAGCGCCGCGTCATCGCCTGAAAACTGGCACAACAAAGCAATAGCGGTATCGTTGGGCCAAGCCCTACCCATGCGCCACATACTAAGGCAGGGCTGAGTTACGCCGATAGCACGCGCTAACTTAATGTCCGATTTGACCCCTGCGCCTAGCTTGGCACGGGCCAATAAATCACCCAATAAAAACATAGAACCACCCTGTTTTTTTTTCAACTGCTACCACGGTTTTTACGCGTTTATTGTAGGTTTTGCAAATAAATAAACTAGATTGATTTTTTTGAGCACATCAGCGAAATTCGATGTCGCTGGGGCAGGTTTTACACACACAACCACCCGTTTTTTTCCTGTACCCAGCACCCTTTTTAATCGCACCGATTGGAACCGCTGGACATGAAAAAACACACGATTTGTCTTCAAAACGGGGGGCGTCTTGTACTGACGCATTCGGCAGACGGGCAAACCCTGAATATGGGCATCCTGCGGGCCGTGAGCGCATCGGCTCAGATCAGCGCGGAGGATTTGGGTCTGGTGCTGTTCGGGATTGAGTCAATCGCGCAAAGCATGCACAACACGCGAGAAGGCATCAAGCGCATGAGCTACGCCAACGCCGAAGCGGAGGCGCTGGAATGCCTGTAACCGTTACCGAAGCCTTTTGCATCGGCGCGGCCATGGGCGGCGCTGTTGTCTTGCTGCTCATCCAATGCTGCGGCCTGCGCTAAATGCTGACCTACCAAAGCATTCAAACGGCCACCGGGGCCGCTGTTTGCCATGCCTCACCGTTTGGCGGCTACGTCCTCGACTTGGATTGCTTATCCATCGAAATCGCCACCAAAGAAGCGGCGCGCATGAACCGGGAATACCGGGCGCACATCGACCGCTTCAACCGGGAAACAAACGCCCGCATTGAACGGCGCTCGGCACGGTATTTTCCGAACGAGCGCGGGGATTGATTTTGAGCGAAGCGCACCGGCTCAGCGAAGCATTCAAAGCTGACAAGCTCGCCGGGTTGCCTGCGCGCTGGCGCAAACGCATCGGCCAACGCTATGCCGATTTGCTACCGGGCGGCAAGGCTTGGCCGGGGGGCAACCAAGACGCGGATTTTTTCGCTAACCGGGAAATTGCCAAGATCACCGGGCGGCTGGCGACTTCACGCCTACCCCTCGACGCGAAAGACTCGGACATATGCGACGCGGCGGATTATCTATCCGGGCGCGTGGTGGAAATGGCGAAAAC
>Ga0208916_10001242_pt1 | contig 11102 bp, 9 predicted proteins | sample DEB19_08_DNA_5_FD_184523 | JGI IMG/M metagenome (GOLD analysis project Ga0208916, IMG submission 184523) | Aqueous microbial communities from the Delaware River and Bay under freshwater to marine salinity gradient to study organic matter... | ecosystem: Environmental > Aquatic > Marine > Coastal... | reverse complement strand
GCGGCAGATCGGCTACAGCCAAGCCGAGGTGCTAGGCCGCACCCTTGAGATGCTGCAAGGCCCGCAGACCCAAAGCGCTGCACTCCAACGCATCAGCCATGCATTGCACAACGCGCAGCCCTTGCAAGCTGAACTCATCTATTACAAAAAAAATGGCGACTCATTTTGGATGGACATGGACATCGTGCCAGTGGATTATCAGCATCGGGGACTGACACATTGGGTTGCAGTGGGCCGCGACATCTCCGCACGCAAAGCCGCCGATGAGCAGATCGAACACCTGGCTTTTTACGATCCCCTGACACAGTTGCCCAACCGGCAGCTGCTGACAAAGCGACTTGGGGAGCTGCTGTCAGGCAGGAGCGAGCCCGTAAAAATCGGTGCCTTGATGTTCATTGACTTAGACAACTTCAAGGTACTGAACGACACGCTTGGGCATTCGCGGGGTGACATGATGCTGCAGCAAGTGGCATCACGGCTGCAGGGCTGCGTGCGGCGCAGCGACACCGTGGCAAGGCTAGGCGGTGATGAGTTTGTGGTCATGCTGGAAGACCTCTCCGCCGACCCGGAAATCGCACTGCAAAAAACCCGCTTGGTCGGTGAAAAGATTTTGACATCGCTGGGCGAGCCCTATGACTTGAACGGCAACCAATACCACGGCACCTGCAGCATTGGCGTCACGCAAGTCGGCATCTACAGCCAGAGTATTGGCGACGCCCTGAAACAAGCCGACTTGGCCATGTACCAGGCCAAGGCCGGCGGCCGCAACAACATGTGCTTTTTTGACCCCGTGATGCAAATCGCCGCAACGGCGAACGCCACCCTCACCACCGACCTGCGGCAAGCCTTTTACGAGCATCAATTCGTCCTCCACTACCAGCCGCAAGTCGGGCGAGAGGGGCAGATGGTCGGTGTTGAGGCGCTGCTGCGCTGGCAACGGCATGACCGTCTGGTCATGCCTGATGCCTTCGTTGCACAGGCGGAGCAAAGTGGACTGATATTGCCGCTGGGTACTTGGGTTCTGGAGACCGCTTGTGCCCAACTGGTGGACTGGGCACAACGTCCCGAAACTGAAAAACTCAGCATCGCTGTCAACGTCAGCGTACGGCAGTTTTGTCACCCTGAGTTTGTCGACCAAGTTATGGCGCTGATACGGCGCACCGGCATTCGGGCGAGCCGGCTCAAACTTGAACTGACGGAGAGTTTGCTGGCGGTCGACATCGACGTGACGATAGCCAAAATGGGCATGCTCAAAGATGCTGGCGTGACGCTGTCGATCGATGACTTCGGCACCGGTTATTCAGCGCTGTCGTATCTCAAAAAATTACCGCTTGATCAGTTGAAGATTTGCCGCACTTTTGTCAAAGATGTGTTGACCAACCCGAACGATGCCGCCATTGCCCGCACCATCATCGGCTTGGCACAAAGCTTGGGGCTGGAGCTCATGGCCGAGGGCGTGGAGACACAGGCGCAACGCGATTTTCTAATGCGCCACGGCTGTGACAATTACCAAGGGCATCTGTTTTGCAAAGCCTTGCCCATCGGTGAACTCGACGCCTTCATCGCGGCGCGGGTCAAGGTCTGAGGCTAACCGCGTCCACCAAAAATCGCCGTGCCCACACGCACCATGGTGCTGCCGGCAGCAATGGCGGGTGCGAGGTCTGCACTCATGCCCATCGACAAGGTGTCTAGCGGCGACTCTAGTCCGCCTGCAGCGTTGATCTGCGCCATCAGCGCGGCCGTGCGGGCATGGACGGCTCGTGCGCTGGCCTCATCAGGCGCCGGCTCGGGAATAGCCATGAGTCCGCGCAACACCAGTCGCGGCAGACGCGACACCGACTGCGCCAACGCCAAGGTGTCCTCTGGCGAGACGCCCGATTTATTAGCACCGCCGTCAATATTCACTTGCAGGCAAATTTGCAGCGGCGGCAAATCAGCCGGCCGTTGCTCACTCAAACGTTGGGCAATCTTCAGACGGTCAACCGAGTGAACCCAGTCAAAGTTCTCCGCCACTGAGCGCGTTTTGTTGCTTTGAATCGGGCCGATGCAATGCCATTCCAGCGCGGCTTGCCCAGACTGCGCCGGCTCAGCCTGCCACTGCCGAAGGGCCTGGATTTTCTCGACGCCTTCCTGAATGTAGTTCTCGCCAAAGGCTGTCTGCCCGGCCCGCACGGCTTCGATCACGGCTTCTGCACTGAAGGTCTTGGAGACTGCGAGCAGGCGCACGCTGCCAGGCTCACGCCCTGCAGCCTTCGCAGCGTCTGCGATGTGTTGCCGCACCTGCGCGAGTTGGCTGGCAATGCTTGGCACGGTGGGGTTGAATTGATCTGAATTCTGGTGTGTGGTCATTCATCAGACTGTACCCAACTGCCAGACCACTATCGCGCCGGGCAGAGTGCATCTTTTGACCTACAGTCCATGTAGCCACAAAGGATCTCCATGGAATTCACCGACCTGCTGACCGCAGCCATCAACCGCCACGCCTCTGACCTGCATCTGTCGACGGGTCTGCCGCCCATGCTGCGAGTGCATGGCGACATCCAAACACTGGACTTGCCGGCACTTGAGGCTGAGCAGCTGGTGCTGATGTTGGCGCAAGTGATGACCCCCAGTCAGCAGACCACTTTTGCGCAATCACTGGAACTGGACTTTGCCTTGGACGTACTAGGCTTGGCGCGTTTTCGCGTGAATGCGTTTCAGCACAGTCGCGGCGCGGGCGCGGTGTTTCGCAGCATCCCGTCGCTTGTGCCGGTGCTTGAGACGTTGGGTGCACCGGCCATCGTCGCCGAACTGGCCCTCAAACCGCGTGGGCTGGTGCTGGTAACCGGGCCGACGGGTTCGGGCAAGTCGACCACGCTGGCAGCGATGGTGGACTTCTACAACCGCACAGAACACGGCCACATCATCACGGTAGAAGACCCGATCGAGTTTGTGCACGAGACCAAAAATTGCCTGGTGAGTCAGCGCGAAGTGGGCCGCCACACGCACAGCTTCTCAGCCGCCCTGAGGTCTGCTTTGCGAGAAGATCCGGATGTGATTTTGGTCGGTGAAATGCGTGACTTAGAGACCATCCGGCTGGCCTTGTCGGCGGCTGAAACCGGCCACTTGGTGTTGGGCACGTTGCACACGGCCAGCGCGACCAAAACCATCGACCGGATCATTGACGTCTTTCCCGCGGACGAGAAAGAAATGGTCCGCAGCATGCTGTCAGAGTCGCTGCAAGGCGTGGTCGCGCAAACCCTGTGCAAAACAGCGGATGGGCTGGGCCGCGTAGCGGCGCACGAGATCATGCTTGGCACGCCGGCCATCCGCAACCTGATCCGCGAAGGCAAAGTGGCACAAATGTATTCGAGCCTGCAGACGGGCCAAAGCCTAGGTATGCAAACCCTCGATCAAAGTCTCGCTGACCTGCTCAAACGAAAACTGATCACACCAGCAGAGGCCCGCAACAAAGCCAAAACACCGGCGCAGTTTCCGGGCTGATGGTTGGCTGTCTGTGTGAAAATCGTTTTTCTAACAACAACCTACAAAGACAACACTATGGCCTCAAGCACCAATGCCAAGAGCTACGCACCCACAACCTCCCGCAGAGTCGCCTTTATTGGCTTGGGCGTGATGGGCTACCCGATGGCGGGCCACCTAGCATTGGCTGGTCATCAGGTCACGGTCTACAACCGCACCGCCGCCAAGTCGGCTGCTTGGTGCGCCGAGTTTGCCGGCACGGCCGCACCGCGCCAAGCGGCAACCCCGCGTTTGGCAGCTACGGGCGCTGACATTGTTTTTTGCTGCGTCGGCAACGACGATGACCTGCGCGGCGTGACGCTGGGTGCAGATGGCGCTTTTGCCGGCATGCAGCCGGGCGCGGTGTTTGTGGACCACACCACGGCTTCCGCCACGGTGGCACGCGAGTTGTATGCGGCCGCCAAAAATCTCGGCCTGCACTTCGTTGACGCACCTGTGTCGGGTGGTCAGGGCGGTGCCCAAAACGGCGCGCTCACCGTCATGTGCGGCGGCGATGCAACCGCCTTTGAGAACGTCAAACCAGCAGGCTTGGCCTTTTCAAAAGCCTTCACCTTGATGGGTGACAGCGGTGCCGGTCAGCTGACGAAAATGGTCAACCAGATTTGTATTGCCGGGCTCGTGCAGGGCTTGAGCGAAGCCATTGCCTTCGGCGAAAAAGCTGGCCTCGACATGAATCTGGCGCTTGACGTCATCGGCAAGGGCGCCGCCCAAAGCTGGCAGTTAGAGAACCGCGGCACAACCATGGTTGCCAACAAGTTCGACTTCGGCTTTGCCGTCGACTGGATGCGCAAAGACTTAGGGTTGGTGCTAGACGAAGCCAAACACAACGGCGCACGCCTGCCTGTCACGGCCTTGGTCGACCAGTTTTATGCAGACGTGCAAGCCATGGGTGGGCGCCGCTGGGACACCTCCAGCCTGATCAAACGCCTTAAGTAGGCGCTGGAATCAGGTATCGGATCAGGCAAAGGCTAGGCCGGTTCAGGTCTTAGCCGGTGCAGCGCGTGAAGGCTGCAAGCGCAGTAGTTCTTCTTCGCTGATGGTCTCAAAGATCCGAACCACCCGCGACACGCCCGAGGTACCGCGGGCAATGGTGGTCACGCGATCGGATTCGCGTTTGGTGACGCGGCCCATCAGGTAGACCGTGTTGTTCGCGGTCACGACCTTGAAGGCGTTGCTTTGCAAGTCACGTGCATCCAGAATCGCCGCCTTGACGCGGCCGGTGATCAGCAAGTCGCCCGAACGGTCCGCCAGTGAAGGCGTGCTGCGAATGCCTAGCTCGTTGACGACCGAATCGACATTCTCGACCTTCTTCACCAAGTCTTCGACGGCCTGCTTGTCTTGCACGTTGGGCACTTCGCCAGTCAGCAAAACCTGCCGATTGAAGCTGACCGTATTGACACGCACGCGCGTCCCGAAGGTGTTGCGCACCTCGCTGAGTGCGCGCAGTTCAATGCCTTGGTCTTCGAGCTGGGCACCGGCGGTTCGGCGGTCAGTGGCGACCAGCGCAGTGCCGGCAGCCGCACCGCCTATGACCAGCGGCACGCAAGCCGTGAGCGAGCCGGCGACGCCGATGACAGCGACGGTGAAACCGACTGCGAACAACCGACGTTTGAAAATGGATGGGTTCATGTAGAGGACTCCTGATCACCTAGTAATTGAGCGTCCACACCATCACAAATACAGTGCAGGGCCAAAATATGAACCTCCTGAATGCGGCTGGTGCGGTCGTGCGGAATGCAAATATGCACATCGGTTTCGCGCAAGGCGAAGGTCATCTTGCCGCCGCCTTTGCCGGTCAGCGCCACCACGGTCATGTCGCGTTCGTGTGCCGCGTCAATAGCGGCCAGCACGTTGGCTGAATTACCGCTGCTGCTGATGGCCAGCAAGACGTCGCCAGCGCTGCCAAAGGCGCGCACTTGCTTGGCAAAGATGGCCTTGAAATCAAAGTCGTTGGCGATGGCGGTGACGATGGAAGAATCGGTGGAGAGTGCCATAGCGGCCAGCTCGGGGCGCTCACGCTCGAAGCCCCCCACAAACTTGGCGGCGAAATGTTGCGCGCTGGCAGCGCCACCACCGTTACCGCAGGCCAGCACCTTGCCACCGCTGGTCACGCTGGCGAGGATGGCAGAAATGGCGGCAGAAATGGGTTTAGACAGGACTTGCGCAGCCTGGTACTTGAGGTCTGCACTGTCGATGAAGTGCTGCTCAATGCGTTGTTCAATCATGCCCTCCATGATAGCGCGCCGCGCTCACGCCCATGTGTCAAGACGCATCAAGAGGCGTCGAATGCCGCTTGCAACCATTCAATCGTCTGCTGGCCTGCGGGCTGCGTCGGCCCCTGCACCAGCACGACGTCAAAGCGACATGGTGGCAGCGTCGCCAGACGCATCAAATAATGTCGGGCCGCAAAAACAATGCGGCGCTGCTTGGCATGCGTGATGCTGCCGCCAGCCCCACCGTGCGAAGCCGTGCTGCGCTGGCGCACTTCAACAAAGACCAGCGTGCCATCAGGCGCGCGCATCACCAGGTCAATCTCGCCACCGCCGCGGCCCGGCGTGTTGAAGTTGCGCTCAACCAAGCGCAAGCCCTGCCCCGTCAGGTACGCACAGGCCAAGACTTCTGCCGCATCGCCACGCCGCTTGGTGGTAATCTGCCCGATCGGCGCTGCCGCTTGTTTTTTGGAAAACCACATTGAACGCTTCTTTCGACTTGGCCTTGGAGGCCGCCCGGGTTGCCGCTGGCCTGCAACATTACCCGCCAGCCACACTTTACGTGGTTGCCACGCCCATTGGCAATTTGTCCGACATCAGCCTGCGTGCATTGCACGTATTGGGCTTGGTCGATGCCATCGGTTGCGAAGACACTCGCCACACACAAACCCTTCTGCGCCAATACGGCGTCAACAAACCCCTGCTGCCAGTGCACGAGCACAACGAAGCCGAAGCGGCAGTCAGCGTCATCAACCGCTTGCAACGCGGTGAACGCCTGGCCTATGTGAGCGACGCCGGCACACCCGCGATCAGTGACCCCGGTGCGCGGCTGGTGGCTGCGGTGCGCGCGGCAGGTTTTAAAAGCATGCCGCTGCCAGGCGCCAGCAGCGTCACCACCGCCTTGAGCGTGGCCGGTATCTCCGGCGACAGCGGTTTTGTGTTTGCCGGATTTTTGCCAAGCAAAGCCGGCGAGCGTGACCAAGCCGTTCAGACCTTGCTGACTGAAAAACGTGCGGTGGTGATTTTGGAAGCGCCGCACCGCATGGAGGCGCTGGCCCGCGCCTTTGCGCCCTTGGGAGACCGAGCCATCACGGTAGGACGCGAGTTGACCAAGCAGTTTGAAGAAATCGCAACCTTGCCCGCCAGTGAACTACCGGCCTGGCTGGCCGCCAGTCCGCAGCGTTTGCGGGGTGAATTTGCGCTGGTGCTGCACCCGGCCCCACAAGCGGCTGCCGCGGATGACGGCGGCCGCGTGTTGCGCTTGTTACTGGCTGAGCTGCCACTCAAAACAGCCGTCAAACTGGCCGCCGAGATCACTGGAGCGTCACGCAACGAGTTGTACGACGCCGCCCTCAAACTGAAAGCCGAATGAACCCGGACGCCGCCACCCTCTGGCGTGCGCCGCGCTGGGCGTTGGCCGTCTTGCTGGCGGTGCTCGGCATGCTCGGGCCGTTTTCAATTGACACCTACTTGCCGGCTTTTTCTGGCATGGCCACTTCTCTAGGCGCCACACCTGCAGAGATGCAGCAGACGCTGTCGGCCTATCTGTTTGGTTTTGCCTTCATGAATTTGTTCCATGGCGCTTTGTCAGACAGCTTGGGCAGACGCCCGGTGGTGCTCTGGGGCATTGCGGTTTTCACGCTGGCATCGGTCGGTTGCGCGCTGTCTGAAAACATCAGCCAACTGGTTTTTTTCCGCGCCTTGCAGGGCTTGTCCACCGGCGCCGGCATTGTGGTGTCGCGGGCGGTGATTCGCGACATGTTTCCGCCGGCAGAGGCCCAAAAAGTCATGAGCCAAGTGACGATTTACTTTGGCGTGGCACCCGCGCTGGCGCCGATGATCGGCGGCTGGCTGTTCGTGCATTTGGGCTGGCACAGCATCTTTTGGTTTTTGTCGGCGGTGGGCGTGGCGCTCTGGCTCGCCAACTACAAGTTACTGCCGGAGACGCTGCACCCGAGCCAACGGCAACCGTTCGAAACCAAGCATTTGATGCGGGGCTACTGGCAACTCGGGTCAAGCCCACGCTTTTTGTTGTTGGCGCTGGCCAGCGGCATTCCCTTCAACGGCATGTTCTTGTACGTGCTGTCGGCACCGGCTTTTTTGGGTGACCATTTACAGCTGGCACCGTCGCAATTTTTCTGGTTTTTTGCACTGACCATCGGCGGCATCATGGCCGGCGCCTGGACCAGCGGACGCATGGCCGGACGCATCCCACCGAAGCAGCAAATCCGCTACGGCTTCATGATCATGCTGGTGGTCTCCGTGCTCAACGTCGCTGCCAATGTGTTCTTTGCCGCGCACGTGGTTTGGGCCATGCTTCCAATCGCCATCTTCGCTTTTGGCTGGGCCGTGATGATGCCGGTGGTGACGCTGCTGGTGCTTGACCTCTACCCCGAGCGGCGCGGCATGGCCTCGTCTTTACAGGCCTTCATCGGCTCTTCAGCGAATGGCCTTGTCGCAGGTGTGTTGGCGCCGCTGATCATGCATTCCACCGTGGCACTCGCCATCGCGTCGCTGTGCATGATGTGCATCGGGCTGCTGGCCTGGGTCTGGCTGCACCGGCGCTGGCCGGACATTGGCCGGCTGATCAGCGCGCATTAAAGCGTGTTGTTAAGAGCGCTCAGAGCTCTCGCCAGCCAACTTGCCCCGGCCGCGCCGAGTATTTGGTTTTAGCGTCGAGTTCTTCGACCTGAACGCGGCTGCTACGGCCAGCGTACACGGCTGATTTGAGCCACTCGCACTCAAGCACTAAAGCGGCCTCATCCGTCAACCGCGTGTGCCAGACTTTTTGCGCGCCGTCCCAGCGGTAGCCACGGGCTTTCAGCAGGTCTTTGGCGTCAAACGGCGCGTTCGTCGCTTGCAAGCGAAAGGTCGGCTTGAGGGCCGATTCGATCAAGCGCGACAAGCCGCTGGCCTGCGTTGTTTTGAGTGAGGCCATCAGCACCGCCAGCAGCGCGTGGCAGTCCATCTCAGCTCGGTGCGCGTCGTAAAACAGCCCGAGGTCGTAGGCCAGCGCGGTCAGCTTAGCCGAGCCGCGACCTTCTTGCTTCCAGTCGATGTCGGCGAACGAGCAGGCCCAGTTCAGCGCCGCAAACTGCGGCAACCGGGACTCTACAAAGGGCCGGTCAAAGCCGGCGTTGTGCGCCAGCACCAAGTCAACGCCTTCGAGCATGCGCAGCACTTCGGCTTCATCCAGCCGTTGGCCGAGCAACATGTCGTCAGTGATGCCGGTGATGGCGATGATCTCATCGGGCATCGGTATGCCCGGATCTTCTAGGCCGTCATACACCTGCAGCTGACCCACCGGCTGTCCGGTGCGCAAATCAACCGTCACGCGCAGCAAAGCCAACTCAACCACCTTGTCACGCGTTGGGTTCAAGCCGGTGGTTTCGGTGTCCAGCACCAGCAACGTCGCGACCGGTCCGGTGGCCGGCGGAAACGTCAGCTGGGGCGCGAGGCGACGCAGTACCCGAAAATCCGGGTGCGCGTCCAGCACTTGCGCCATGACTTCAGCTTCAGCGGTTAGCTTGGGTTCGGGTTGGATGTCTGTTTTGACGATGACCGGTGCGTCCGGAACTGGCTCTGGCGGCACGATCACTGCCGCGATCTGAGGCGGCGCGTCAAGGGGCGGTGGCGCACGCCGCAAAGCGATCACCGGCGGCACTGCCGGCATAGAAATAGCTGCGTCATCAAAGCCAAAACCAAGCTGCTGGCTGGCTGGAAGACTCGGTGGTTTCATGGAGTTCTCAAAAGTGCGGCCGGCTCAGCAGAATGACTGGCGTCGGGCCGCGAGTCTAGCATTGGGGGCGTTGAAAAGCCCCCGAAAGCCGACCGCAACACACCAAACGCACAGTCAACGCAGCACGGCGCTGGCCTTGGCCTGCGTGATCAGCGCCTTGGCATCTTCGGCCAGCAAGAAGCCTGCTTGGCTGGCGCGCTCGGTGGCGCGGGTCACCGCTGCCACATACGCGTCATGGGAGCCGTAACGCTCCTCTAACGAAGGGCGGCTGTCGCGATTGGCAAGACGTTCTTGCGCGTTGCGTGCAAACGGCACCATGCCGCCCACATAGTTGCAAATCTGCTCTTTGTGAAACGGTTTTTCACCATCCGCCGTGACGTTCCAGCCCAGATAAGTGCCGAGCGGTGCATCGGCCAAAACCACCGGCAAACCGCCCAGTTCGTTGCCATCGGCATCGACCTTGGGGGCCATCATCTTCAGCACTTGTTTGATCTTTGGCGGTGCCAAAGAGGCAATGCCCGAGCCGTCAACGGCTTTGAAATCAGGGCCCCAATCGTAGTCATGAACCGGCATGATGAAGTCACGCTCAGGCAGCGTCGGGCGCAAGCCGGGCAGCGCCGGAAAGCCCATGGCCGACTTGTGCGCTTCGACCAGCGTGCCGGAAGCCAGTGTCGGATACCGACTGGCAGGAGGCTCGGTGCCCAGCATCACCCAATTGCGAAAGTGCACCCGAAGCGCATTGACAGTTTGCGTGTGGGGCATCGGGTTGGCCGGTAAAACGCCTTGACCGAAATTGTTGCCGGGGCACATCGGCCCGACCTTGGGCAAACCGACACCGGGCAGACTTGAATTGAAACCGCCCGCGCCGCCGCCGTGGTTGCTGCTGGCGATGTAATAACGCTTGACGCTGGCCGGCAGCGGCAAGTCTTGCTTGGCGTCGGTGCCAACCCATTCGGGCGTCAGCTTGAGGGCCCAAACCTCAGCCGAACCAAAGTGCTCCATCACCTTTGGGCACGTCTTGCTGGCGGTACAGCGGTCCAAAATGCCGGCCGCAGGAATGCCGCGCAAGACGTCCGGATGCGGCAACCACCACTGCGGACCTTCGCTGCCTGCCTGGTACAACTCCAACACGCCGTCAGGCTGCGCCCAGCGAAAGTTCAAGGCAATGCGCCGACCCGCGATGATCGGCCACAGACCGTCATGCACAGGCGCACCGGCTTCGTCGCGGTTGAAGCCAAGGTGCAGCCAGCCCCGCAGGTAATTTCCCGACTGGGAAACACCACGGCCAATGCTGTGCGTCACCGTTTTAGCGATCGGGTTCAGCGTGCCGACATCGTCAGCCTGCGCATGCTTAAAAAACGCGCCGACATCACGCCAGGCAGCAAAACCCACGCCCAGCACGTAAGGGTCGGCAGCGGTGAAAACCACTTGATAAAGACGCTTCGCATCAAAGCCATTTTTCAGGCAAATCTGCGTTGCGTCGGGCACACCTGGAAACGGGTTTTGGGCGTCGCAGCGAGCCCACGCCCAATCACCGGCCGCCATGGTTTTCTCGTCAATCACCTCGCCGCTCATGGTCTCGCCTCCACGCGACGTCAGCTTGGCTTTGGCGGTCTCCAAACTCATGGGTT
>Ga0208916_10001240_pt1 | contig 11132 bp, 7 predicted proteins | sample DEB19_08_DNA_5_FD_184523 | JGI IMG/M metagenome (GOLD analysis project Ga0208916, IMG submission 184523) | Aqueous microbial communities from the Delaware River and Bay under freshwater to marine salinity gradient to study organic matter... | ecosystem: Environmental > Aquatic > Marine > Coastal... | reverse complement strand
GCCGTAAAGCGCTTTCGCCGCCGCCACTTGACGACGCCGGAGCGTCATCGGCATGGGCGTGGGGAAATAGCTGTAGTCCTCAGGCTCTTGCGCACCGCCGCGCCAAGCTTGGGAGAGTTCGGCCGTCAGCCGCTGTCTAGCTGCGCCCGTCACCGAGATGAATGAGCCAGGCTGCAAGTTAGCGCCGCTAGGTGCTTGGCGGGCCAGCGTCAAAACCTCTCGCAGCAAACTGTCAGACACAGACTTGGCTTGGTAGGCCCGAATCGAACGACGCTGCGACATGACGCGGCTAAAAGAATCAGGTGGAGGTGCGGTCACAACGAATCTCTAACTAAAAAAGGCACCGCAGACGAACGCATGCGATGCCTGATTTTACGTAGCTCTTGTCACTGGGCCGTAGTTGACCGCTTCAAGATGCCTTGGCGCAGCGCCGACAGCTTGGCTTTGAGCCGGTTTTGATTGACAGAGCCGACGCGCAACATGATCTTCTGTCCTGACGACAGCGACTCCAATGACGGGTCAGCGAACTCGTAACGTACCCAAGGACGCAGCGAAGGAATCGGCCCTTTGACCTCGGTTAGTTGCACGGCCATCACTTGCGGTGCGCTCGGCGTGGCGAGCAGATGATTGATCACCTGCAGCAGCCGGTCATTAAACTGGCGATTCGGGTAGCCAAGATCCACATAGGTCTGCTGCAACACAGGGTACATGCGCACGTAGAGGTCTACCGCCAACCCGACGTTGATGTTCTCCAGCAGCAAGACCAGCGGCGTGTAGCGCAGGCCATTGTCAGAACTCACAACCGTCGCGCCGTCATGCAGCTGCACGGTGAAGCGTCCTTCAGTCGGGTTGATTGGCCAAGCCACGGGGGGTGCGTGGGAGCGGCCAAGGTTGTCAACCGTCGCCACAAATTGACGCGGAAAACTGTCCAGCTGAAAAAATGTCAACGCAGCCTTGTTGCCCAAAAAGCTAGTCAAGGCCGAGCTTATTTGGTCGGCAGCTAGGGGCAGCGCGGCCACGGGAATCTCGACCGGTTGTAGCTCGGCTGGCGGAACTGCTGATGCAGAGGGATCGAGCACTAGCCCGGCCATGTCGGGGCCAGTGGTGGCGGGCTCGGTCATTTCAGTCACTGGCAGAACAGCCGTCGGCTCTGGCAGCGGTGCGGCCTGTCGGCCCATCGCCCACCAAAGGATGGCCAGCGCGACGACAGCGGCCATGACGGCAACCGGCCAAACAACTTGTTTAGATGAATATTTCAAGACGATCCTTCAACCTTTATGCTTTGGCGGTAATTGGTTGGTCTGCTCACCAACCCCACAACAAAGCGCGCGACACCCAGCCCTGAGCCCCGCTTTCCTGCTGAACCCGGACCCACTGACTTCGGCGGTCCAAGGTGCGCAAGAGTTCGCCATATTCCACCTTGCCCAAAACCCGACTGTTGGTATTCGGTGCGCTGCGAACATTCGCACTGTCCACCTTGACGACCAAGTGCGGCGTGTTGCCAACCAGCGGTCGATGGATCCAACCCTTGTCATTTTCAAAATCACGCACTTCCAGCCAGCTCCCTTTGCGACTGACCACTTCCAGCGGATAACCCTTGCCCAGCTCAAACAAAATCGTGGCGTTGGTGCTGGCGGAAGAGCGCAGATTGACCGTGTTTCGATCCACGCTCACCATGCTTTGGGCTGATGCCACTTGGGAAAATATCAAAAGCGACAAGGCCGCCAGCAGAACAAATGAGCGCGCCAAGAGGGATGAAGGAGGGATGTATTGCATGTGCGTAGTAAGGATCCAAATAACGATGTTTTTTTGAGTAAATGAGTACCAAAGAAAGACTCTTTACCTTACAACACTCCATCAGACCTCAATGTAGTCCTAATCCGACAATCACAACAGACGTGAAAAAGCCCCGACCAGCGGGGCTTTTTTGGGCCAGCCAAAAGGCTGTCAGAGCATTCTAATTACTTCTTTTTAGTCGTCGTCTTAACAGCCGAATCAATGGCGCTTTGCACTTGAGCCGCTGCAGCTTTCATGCCTTTGCTGACAGCTGCAAAAGCTTCTGGTGCCGGGTGTGCTTTTTCGATGGCTTCCACGCTGGTCTGGAATTGAGCTACGCCCAAAGCAGTGACGTCTTTGAGGTTCTTGGTGGCAACTGCCATGTTCTCTTCAGCCAAGGTCTTCATGGCTTCAAACGCAGCTTGCGGCTCTTTGATGCCCTTGAAAGACTCAACCGTCGCAGCCACAGAAGCTTGTGCAGCTTGGGTTTGCTTTTGAGCCAACTCGCCCCATGCTTGCAGATTCGCCATCAAAGGCTTGAGGGCTTCTTGTGATGCGGCTGGATTGAATTTAGCAGCATTTTCTTGCATGGTTTTAGTGATGGCTTCGAAGGGGTTGTTTGTAAACATGGTGGTCCTTTTAAAAAATTGTTGCAGTGCAGCAATTCTAAAGGCAGCTGCGCCAAATGTCTTTAGCTGAGCGCGGATTCAGGCGTCTTTAGGGACGACTCACTAACGCATGAAGCGGTGGTTCGCTACGCCAATAGGCGGCGGGTTATTCAGAGCATCCTTAACGCTGAGAGTCTCCCACCAATACATAAGGAGCCCAATAAGCGGGATGGACATATCGTGGGTCTGCCATGACTTGCAGCATGGCACCGCGCAAACTTTCAGCTTTAGGAGCGTTCGGATTTTGGGTGAAATGGGCAAAGGTTCGCGTGGTTAACTCTTTGGCACTGTCAGACTCCACAGCCCAGTGCGTGACCAATAAGCTGCGGCTACCAGCATAGAAAAATCCGCGAGCTAAACCACTCAAAGCCTCTTCCGCTTTGCCATCCGCTGCCGCTGTATTGCACGCGCTGAGAACGACCCAATCGGCGTTGAGTTGGAGGCCCAGAACATCCTCCAAGGTCAGCAAGGGAGACAAGGCATTTTGGACCTCCGAACCATCAGCAGCCATAGCCAAAGCGGGTTGCGCAAGTTTGGGTAAATCGCCAGCCATCAAACCGTGCGTGGCGAACGCAATGACTTTCTTTTGCGCCAACATGCCGCTGGTGTTGGCCTTGAGCACGCTGTCGCGCGTCGCTTGAGCACCCAAGATCAAGTCGCGCGACTCATCTGCGCCCAAGGCTTTGGCAAGGTCTTGCAGTTCTCCACGGGTTTCAGGCAGGGCCGGAATATTATGATAAATGTGAGGGCCAATGACCAGCTCTTTTTCTAAATCATTGCTCACCGCACGCGTGAGGGTGACGTTGCGAACCGCACCGCTGCCGTACGAAGCAGCCATAGCGGGGTTGAACACAGGATCGCCCCAAGCCATGAGGGCTTGTTGCGGCATCTGGCGACGTGTGAGGGCACGCAAGCTCAACCAAGAACTCACACTCGGGACTTGGCTCAAACTGGCTTTATGAATCAACCAAGCAGGTTTTTCGCCAATCGGACGTACCGATGTTTGCAACACAGAAAACGGTAAGCGCGCCAAGTCACCGGAGGCCGCCACGATCCATTGCTGGCGATCATTGAGAACCTCTGCCAAAGGGGCAACCAATGCTTGATAGCTTTGATGCGCCAAGCTGTCATCAAAAGGCAAGACCTTGCCATGGGTCCCCAAGCTCTCCAAAGATTGACGCAACGCGGCCACAGTGCGCGTGATTTGCGCGGCATCCAAGGCCGCGCGGTGAAACTTGGTTTGGGCCTTGCCCCCCTCTTGCTTGACAGCCCACACATTCACGCCGGTGGCGTCAGGCATGACAACCAGCAAGGCTTCATCGTTTGTGAGTTTCTGAGCGATCTCATCCAAACTCGGCGGTAAGGGACGCACCAAACGCTCGTAACCTGGAAAGCCTGCTTTGATACGTACTTGTAGTTGTGTACGATCTTTTTCTAGGGAGTTGATGCGCTCGCGCATTTGCGTTGCGATCTCGGGTAAGGTGGACTGTGCATTGCCAGCTTCGCCTTGCAAAAAGGCGCGCAGGCCACGAATTTCGTTTTTCGCATCTTGTTCTTGGCGCACCAGTTCTGACAAACCTTGCGTATTGGCCGCGGAACGCACGGCCGCATCAACAAGCGCCTCTTGCACCGCACCAGCACGTAACCAGTCAGCCAAGCCAAGTGCTTGCAAAACGCTTTTGGGATCCAACTCTGCCGCGGCCTCAATGTAGGTGCCAATGATGAGTTGGCGAACTTCGGGGCGAATGCCAACTTGGTCCAAGTAATCGGCATTGCGCGTGCTGACTAAATCGTCGACCGATGCTTTTAAGAGCGACAAGGCTTTCTGTTTGGATTCCGTACGACTTTGACGCCAGAGAGCTACTCCTTGAAGCCCTTGCGCTTGAGCGACAAAGTAATGCCCCGGGCCAAACGCTTTCAGGTTAAAGGCAGCCACACGTTGAAACAAAGTCGCGGCACGTTCTGTCTGCTGGTTACCAAGGTAGACATAAGCACGGTCGAAACTAAATGCAATGCGTTGTGTGGTGGCCGGGTCGCCTTTGGCAAGTTCATCCAGTCGATCAATTTCAGCCAGCGCTTGTGGCCACTTTTTTTGTCCCGCCAAAGCGATGAATAAATCACGACGGCGTTGCGTTCGATCCGGACTCAACGCATTGAAACCCAAGCTCTCCAGCACTTCGTCGGACTTACGGGCAAGCCGCTCTGACTGCTCAAACTCGCGCTGTGCAAATCGTAAATTAGCGGCAATACTGTACATGGCCGATCGAAAGTTGGCAGGCAGATCCACATCAGACGCAAAGCGCAAATAGTCACGCATAGCTTGCTCAGCATCGACAAAGCGACCGGCGGCACGAAACGCCTGGGTTTTTCTGGCCAAGGCATTGCCCACGTCAGCTGCCAAGTTCAATCGCAGCATATTGGAATCGCCAGGCCCACGCAGGCTCATGGCTTTTCGGGCTGCTTGCTCGGCCACACTGGCAGATTCAATCGACTTGTCCCATTTCCCCAAGCGTTGCTCAAGATTGGATCGCACAAAATTTGAAAAATACGTGCTTCGCTGCAACAAGCGTTGCCCGCCTAAACCGAGCTGCTCGCGATTCAACGCCTCAATAGCCGGTGAAATTTTGTCAAGCTCTCGTCGCGCCAAATCGGTCTTACCCCATTGCAGGTAATCATTGGCCAGATGCGTCATGAAAAAAGGCTTGGCCACGTTATCAGCAGCACCCACAGCCTCTCGATGCCACTCAAGTGCTTTGGCGTAATCACCCCTGTTCCTGGCAATGATGCCCAAGTCACTGATCAAGCCTGCATTTACAAACAAAGATTTAGCTTCTAGCAAAACACTCTCTTCCGCATCACGCAGAGCGAGCTTCTTGGCAGCCATTCTCTTTTCATTGACCTGCCGCTGAAGCTCTGATTTCAGCACGTCCTTATTCAAAGGTGCGGCCAGGATGGCGCGCAACCGAAGCTCCTCATCAGGCGAGACTTTTTTGAATTGCGTTTCTATATCGATGTCTTGCGCAATAACAGGCCGACCTGAGAGAAATGCAATCCAACAGAGGCACAACAGCAGCCGGCCAAAGTTAGATTTAGGCATAGAAAATATCCTAGTGAACGAATAAAAATGACCGGGTCTGCTAAAGGCGATGTACTCAGCGCCCACCCTCTCCAACCAACGCATAAGGCGCCCAGTAAGCAGGGTGAGAGAAGCGGGATACCTGCATAGTTTCTAACATGGCTTGACGCAAGGCTTCCGCACGTCGGACCCCTCCATCACCCTTGTAAGCCGCAAAGGTTTTTGTCGTCAGCATCATGGCGCTCTCGGTCTCGACGGCCCAATGGGTCACCAGCAGGCTGCGGCTTCCCGCATAGAAAAATCCACGCGCTAAGCCTGTCAAAGCCTCCCCTGCGCGGCCGTCAGCACCTGCTGTATTGCAGGCTGACAGCACGACCCAGTCTGCATTAAGCTTCAGGGACAACACATCCTCCAATGTGAGTAATGGCGAATCCGTAGGATTCTGGGTTGCAGCCATCGCCAAAGCAGGTTGATTCAAATTTGGAAGATCACCTGCCAGCAATCCATGAGTCGCAAAAACCACGACTTGCTTGCGTGCCAATTGGCCGGAAGCACTGCTCTTAAGCACAGATGCACGAGTCGCTTGCGCGCCCAATATCACATCAAAATCAGAGTTGGCCGACATGATTTTCGCTAACTGAAGAACTTCATCGCGCGTCTCGGGCAAAGGGGGCAACTTGCTATAAGTCACGTACGTGTCTGGGTCCAGTACGTTGCGAGGCGTCAGGTCAGCCGAACGCAGACTTGTCGCACCTCGAACAGCGGAATGTTCAGCATTCGTCGTGACATCTTGTGGTATCGCCTTGGCGTCAAATGCCGGGTCACCCCAAGCCATCAAAGGCTGGGTACCACTGGGCACTTTGCCCAACTTCTTGAGCGACAACCAACCATTGGCAGTAGGAACATAGCTCACCGCAATATCTTTGACCAACCATGGTGCTTGCGCGGCGTCTCGACCGCTGAAAGGGGTGCGTGTCAAAACTGCCATGGGTAATTTGGCAAACGCACCCGAGCCCGCTACAACCAAGTGCTTTTTATCTTTCAGCTCCGCTTCAAAAGGACTAAGGAATTGTGCGTAGAGCTGGTGTGCAGCAGCGTAGTCGAAGACAGGTGCACGGCCGCCGAGCTCGGCCACATCTAGTGTTTTTCTGATGCGATCGACGACCGCATTCGTTTGCTTTTCGGCCATCTCGGAGATATGGAAATTGACTCGCCCTTGGGAATCGATAGCCCATAGAAAAGTTTTATCCTCCATGGGCAGTACATTGACAAATATCTCATCGGGTTTGAGTTGCTCCGCGATGTCGCTTGGGCGTGGTGATCGTGGTTGTATCAACTGAAAGTATTCCGGGTAGTCCTTGCCAATTTGAGCTCGATAACCTTTACGTGCAGCTTCGAGCTCACGCATCCGAGCACGCATTTGGGCCACCACTTCAGTATTTCGTTTCTTGTCATCTTCTCCAGCCTGACTGCTGATGTAGCCCGTCAAGGTCGCAATTTCGTTCTTTGCATCCTGCTCTTGACGGATGACGTCGGACAACCCTGGGATGTTGACGCCAGACCGTACTGCGGCATCTGACAAAGCTTGCTGGACTGACGATGCGCTCAATTGATCTGCAACCTGGAAAAGGATTTCTGCATCTTGGCGATTAGATGGCGCCGTCACAGCCAACAAGTGCATATAACTTTGAAAAATAAATTTTTTAGTCTTGAGTTGAAAGGCACTTTCTACAAAATCTCCAGACAAAGAATCTGGGGATATGATGTTCTTCATCGACTTGTCAAACTCAACACGCGCTTCGGCCGCAAGGTTGTTGCGCCAGAGCGCAACGGCATACATACCGCGAAGTGACGCCGTGAAGTAGTGGCTTTCACCGAAATTATCGATATGCCACTGCATGCTGCCGCGTAAGACTTTGAGGGCTTCTTCATGACGCCCATTTTTGAGGTAAATGTAGGATCTAACAACGGCTCGATTGGCCAGCGCTGGTGAGGCATTCATGCGCTTTTGCTGAAAATCTATCTCATCCAAATTAAGCAATGCGTTAGGCCAATCATCTTGCCCGGCCAAGGCGATGCTAGCCCGAAATTGACTGAACAACCAGCGAGGGGACCCTTTTTGGTAGCCCTGCGCCAGCGAGATTTTTTCGCTGCGCTCGGCAAAAGGAAGTGCCTCCTTGTATTGACCTGTGACGTTGTACAGGTCTGCAACACGGTTGTAAAAGCCGGCCATTTGGTTCTCAGTGAGCCCTTGTGCTTTGGCTAGCTTGAAGGTTTCTCGGAGTGTCCACTCTGCATCTGAATACAGCCCAGCGGCCATTTGCTGCGTCGCCAACTCGACCATTGCAAACAACACACTCACCTGACCATAAGTTCGCAATGACCCTTCTGGTACCGAACGGGTTAAGCCTAAAAATATCTGACCTTTTTCGACAGCGTGCTTTGCGGCCTGAATGCCCTCCGACCACTTTCCTGTGCGCATGAGGTATCTCGATTTGGCAACGTGAAATTCCATCTCCGCCCGGGCCATGTGTAAGCCGGCATCGCCACGAACTGGAATTCTTCCAAACTCAAAACGGATGATTTTTTCAGCCTCGTCGATCAGCTGTGACGCTTGCTTGAGGTTGCTGTCGTTGAGGTAATTTTTGGCCACAATGACCCTCAACCTGACAGAACTGGGCGCCCACTTGGCGTCGCTGATCAATTCCTTGCCCAGTCGATACGATTCAGACTTCCTTTCGGTGTCTGACAAAACCATCATCAAGCTCCATTTCCCATCAATGGGGTCGACGAGCATCCACTCTCTTGCGTTGCGCTCTCGGCTGGCGATATCACCCAATCGGAAGGCCGCCAGATCTTTTTGTCGAAAAAGGGCTGACTTTTTAAGATGGAGGGTATCCGGATCGATGGCCGTGTCCAGGACTTCACGCAACCGGACAGTTTCCTCTGCTGATAAAACCGCGGCCTCTGCCTCATCTCCTATTTGCGCGTAGACACATTGAGAAAAAAGTGTCAGAACACAGACCAGCCAAAGACATGCCCTGCGCACAAGCCATAAGAGAAATTTCATTTTTTACTCCGAAATCTGCCGACGCAAACCAATGCTCAATTCATTGGCATTTACTCGACTTCAACCCGCAACTCGCGCTCTGCAACTCGCTGCTTTTCATCCATCACCTGCATCGTCATGCGGTGCTTTCCCGCTGGAATTTGAGCGCTCTCCAACGCAAAACCTTCTTTGGTCACTTTGACAAATTTTGTGATTCGGCTGGTGATGTCAATCTTAAAAGCCCCATACAGAACCTTGAATGTGCTTGGGTCAATCGGCGCATCTGACTGGCCTTTGAACAGCACCGATATCGCGAAAGGCGCTTTGACTTTCATGTCAGCCATCGCAACAGGTTTCAAAATATCAATTTGAGGCATCAATGCGCGCGGCCTTAAAGCCGGTTGCTCATAGAAGCCCTCCTCGCCTTTGAACTCGCGTGCTTCGGCAGGCGTCACCAACCAGCCATCGGACACCGCCTGTAAAGATGCGGGTACTTGAGCCATTGCGGGCAACGCACAAATCAAAAAAACACCCAAGATTAGCCGTCTGTTTTGGAGTTTCATTTTGTCTCCTCAATGGCCAGCATGGCCGCGCCATAGGCGTCTGAACACAAAGGGTTGTTGCGGCGGGTCACGACGTTCAAACATGACTGACTGACCACCAATGGAGAGGCGGTCATCAGCGCGCCCAACTTGGCGCGGCCTTGGGCATCGTTGAATGAACTGACAAAGGGGCCCGCCTTGCTGGCTGCCAGCGTGGTGAGATCGCGTGGAGCATCTGCAACCATCACCAACAAGTTGTCCATTCCGACGGGTCCACCCGCCTTCACGCGCCAGTTGGGTCTGGGCAACTGAATTTTCTGACCAGCCTCAATTTTGTTGTTTTGATCGAGGTCATTTGGGAACAATAAATACAGCGCCTTGTTGTCTGATCCGGCAAGCGCAACATAGACATAGCCAGCGCGATCTGATTGCACCGAAAAATCAAGTACGTCTTGGCCTATCTTGAGTTTGTTCTTGCCCGCGGTCACTTGCACGCGGCGCTTGGCGTCGCGCTGATCAAACATTTGAAGCAACGCTTTCTCACCCGTCAATGCAGCAGGAATCAGCGCCGCCGGTGAGGCTGCGACTGGCGAAGTGAGCGGCAATGCAACCGGGGTCACAACAGCGACTGCGCTGGGCAGACTGAACCAAGCGGGTACAAACGCTGCATTACCATTGAGCACCAAGTTGTGCGGCTTGAAATTGACATCGTTGGCCATGCGCTTATTGATTTTTACTTGCGCACACTGCCGGATTTCGTCCATGCTAATGGCTCCGGAATTATCCAGATCAACAGCGTCACGCAGCATACAGTCACGCATGTACTGCGTGGCCAAGCCACCCTTTTGTTCGTCGTCGAAACTGATCTCGTTGTCGCGCGAAGCACTGACATGAATGATGTCTTGCGGTAGCACACCCGTTGCCGTTGTCTCCACCAAGAGATTGCGGGTCTTGACGTTCACCGGACGTCCGCATTCCTCAGATATGCTGGCAAACTTTGGCCGCAACAAGCCCTCGTCATTCAAGTTAAGAACGCTCCGTGTACGAACAGATGTCGCTACCTGAGCCACTCCACCAGAATGACAGGCGTCATACATCACAAACAATTTATCAGTCCTGTTGGTGATGGTCTTGAGCAAATCGGCCATCTCATGGTTAGTGATCATGCCGCTGCTGCCACCGTCATAAGCCAGCAATGCTTCTACGCAGCCACCAGCAACCGGGTCGTTGTACCGGGTGCCGTGCCCCGAGTAATGAATGAAAACCCGGTCACCGTCTTGCACTTGGCTGGTCAAGTCTTGCAGTGCCTGCCGGATGTTGCTCCCCGTGGCCTGATCGTCCTGCAAGTAGCGAATATTGCTGGTTGGCACCTGCATGGCTTGCGCCATTTGTGTCGCAGACTCCTTGTCAATTCTTGCCCCCGGCAATGACGTGATGGAGGCGTCCGCATACTGACTGATGCCGATGATGAGCGCGTGACGATTAACACGTGGTGGCATGCTTCGAACCCCCAACGTCAAAGCCGTGTTGCCTGCCGCTTCTCTGCCGCTGACCAGCTTGGAAACGTTGGAGGCACCCGTTTGCCAGTTAACGCTACTGGCACGCACCCAACCGGTTATTTTAGGACCGGCTTTGTCTGAGTTTGATACCGCCTCGACCAATGTCCAGCCACCCTCTGCACTGATGAGCCGCAAAGAGGTCCCCGCCGCAAGACCAGATAAAACCGGCGCAGAAGCCAGTTTGTCAGCCCTCAGTTCTGTCGCGCGCAAGGTCAGCAAGATTTGACCTGGAACCACCGTCTGCGCCAACACTTCGAGCGTGAAGAACAGACCCGCCATGGCGCTGATAAACAACTTGCTACGGTTTGAGTTTTGGCTGGTTGTCATAGGTGCATCGCTTGGTTACATCGGTTTAATTTTTTTGGAAAGCATGCCACGCCGATAAAACACGGCTGGCCAACTTCTCGCGGTCTGAACGCGCCTCGGACAAGACCAACTCGCCGCTACGATTGGCCATACTCC
>Ga0208916_10001239_pt1 | contig 11141 bp, 9 predicted proteins | sample DEB19_08_DNA_5_FD_184523 | JGI IMG/M metagenome (GOLD analysis project Ga0208916, IMG submission 184523) | Aqueous microbial communities from the Delaware River and Bay under freshwater to marine salinity gradient to study organic matter... | ecosystem: Environmental > Aquatic > Marine > Coastal... | reverse complement strand
CTTAGTCGGCGAATTTGCCAGCCGCCTCAATCACGGGTTTCAACTTGGCAGTTTCAGAAGCCACGAACGCCTTGTGTGCTGCTGGTTCGACACGCTTGTCGGTTACCACCACAGCCCCCAGACCTTCTTGCTTCTTGATGAAGTCCGGGTCCTTCAGCGCAATCTTCAATGCATTGTTGAGCTGTGTCAGAACGGCCGGTGGCGTCCCTTTGGGCGCATACAGGCCGTGCCAAATCGTCAATTCAAAACCCTTCATGCCTAGCTCTTGCAGGCTCGGGTAGTCCTTGAGTAGCTTGTTGCCTGTCAAGGACTTGGCGGTGGTCACCGCGAAAGCTTTGACGCGGCCGGCTTCAATCTGCGCGGTGGTGTTGGTGGTCTGGTCGCACATGATGTCAACCTGACCGCCAACCAGTGCATTCATCGCGGGTGCTGTGCCGCTAAAAGGAATAGTCGTCATGGCTTCGCTGGCCTGCAAGCGCGACTGCCACATCAGGCCGCACAGGTGCGAGGCGGATCCCAAGCCAGCGTGGGCGATGTTCAATTTACCGGCGTTGGCCTTGATGTAGTTTTCAAATTCCCGGTAGTTGTTGGCTGCCAATTGCGGCTTGCCAATCAGCGTCATTGGCACTTCATTGATCATGCCGAGGTATTCGAAGTCGTCGGCGACTTTGAAGGAGAGCTTGCGGTACAAACCGGGTGCAGACGCCATGCCGATGTGGTGCAACAGCAGGGTGTGACCGTCCGGCACGGCTCGGGCAACCTTGGCCATGCCAATCGTGCCGCCAGCACCGTTGACATTCTCGACCACGAAATTGGCACTGCCACCCATGGATTTACGCATCGCTTCAGCCAAGTCGCGGGCGACGCGGTCGGTGGGGCCGCCAGCTGCAAATGGAACGACGAAAGTGATCGGCTTGGAGCCCGGGAAAGTTTGCGCTTGGGCCAACACAGCGGCGGCAGCAAGTGCCAGTACGAACAGCTTTTTCATTTAAAAAATTCCTTGAATTGAGCCCGTTATTTTAGGGCTTCCGCTGAAATTTCCTTGGCGGGTACGATGAATCGTCAAGCTGGAAGATGTGTTACTTGTAGCTCCGTGCGTCCTGGATGACCAGCCCATCGTTAGGCAAGCTACCGGGGCTGAGCATGTCGACGTCGCCGCGCAACTTGGTCACATCGCGAATCGCCTCGCCTATCCGCGCTGTCAAGCCGTCAGGCGATGTGGAGACCTCTACTTTGAGCGTCATCGCGTCATTCGCCATTTCGCCTGTGACCACCAACCGCGCCTTGAGCACTTCAGGAAAGCGTTTCACGATCTCGGCCACCTGACCCGGATGCACAAACATGCCGCGAATCTTGGTGGTTTGGTCGGCGCGCCCCATCCAACCCTTGATGCGGGTGTTGCTGCGACCCGTTGGGCATGTACCCGGCAACACGGCCGATAAGTCGCCGGTGCTAAAACGGATCAAAGGGTAATCGGGGTTGAGCGTTGTCACCACCAATTCGCCGACATCGCCTTCGGGCACTGGGTCGCCTGTGCCGGGCCGCACGATCTCGACGATGACACCCTCGTCCAGCACCAAGCCCTGGCGGGCTTCGGTCTCGTAGGCGATCAGACCGAGGTCGGCGGTGGCATAGCATTGGTAGCCGGCAATGCCGTTGTCGGCCAACCAGTCGCGTAGCGACGGCGGAAAGGCTTCGCCCGACACCAGTGCGCGCTTGAAACTTGAGACGTCTGAACCACTCGCGAGCGCTTTTTCAATCAGGATCCGCAGGAAACTGGGCGTGCCAAGGTAAGCCGCAGGCCGAAGATCAGCAATGGCTGCGAGTTGTTGCTCGGTTTGACCCGTGCCGGCGGGAAATACCGTGCAGCCGATCGCATGCGCGCCCGACTCCATCATGAAGGCACCCGGTGTCATGTGGTAACTGAAGGCGTTGTGTGCCAGATCGCCTTCCCGAAAGCCCGCGGCAAAGAGGGCGCGGCCCACCCGCCAGTAATCTGGGCGTGCTACATCGGGTTCGTAGATGGGCCCAGGGGACGCAAAAATGCGCGACATTTTGCGTCCTCGCAGCACGGCGGAAAAGCCGCCAAACGGATCCGCTGGGCGAGTCGCCTGTTGGCGGTCCAGCAGCTCATGCTTGCGCGTGACGGGTAAGGTGGCTAAAGCTGCGCGGGATGTGATGCGGGAAGGAACAATCCCCGCTAGCGAGAGCGCCGCTGCAGGGCTGTGTTGCAGTGCGTGGGCGATCAGGCCCGGCAGGGCCGCCATGTGTGCGGCTTCCCGTAAGGCGGGATCGCGAATTTCCAGTGTGTCGAAATGTGGGTTCATGTTGCGCGCCTCAAGCCAGCCAGCGCTTGCGCCGTTTGTAGCTTTTAACGTCTTTGAAACTCTTGCGCTCGCCACCACCCACGCCTAGGTAAAACTCCTTGACGTCTTCGTTGCTGGCCAAGTCGCTCGCCAAGCCATCCATCACCACCCGTCCGCTTTCCATGATGTAGCCGTAGTCAGCGTATTTCAACGCCATGTTGGTGTTCTGCTCGGCCAGCAGAAAAGTGACTTTTTCTTTTTCATTCAGGTCTTTGACGATGTTGAATACTTCTTCAACAATCTGCGGAGCCAGTCCCATGGACGGCTCGTCGAGCAGCACCATGCTCGGGTTGGCCATCAATGCGCGGCCAATCGCACACATCTGTTGCTCGCCACCGGAGGTGTAGGCGGCCTGCGATGTGCGGCGTGTTTTCAATCGGGGGAAGTAGTTGTAGACCTTTTCCAGATTGGCGGCTACTTCGGCCTTGTCTTTGCGGGTGTAAGCACCGGTCAACAAATTTTCTTCAATGGTCAGGTGCGCAAAGCAGTGGCGCCCCTCCATCACTTGCACCACGCCACGCTGTACTAAATCTGACGGCGAAAGATTTTCAATGCGCTCACCGCGAAGTTCGATAGAGCCCTTGGTGACTTCGCCGCGTTCACCCTTGAGCAGGTTAGAAATGGCGCGCAATGTGGTGGTTTTCCCCGCGCCATTGCCGCCCAGAATCGCCACAATTTTTCCTTCTGGAACGTTCAGGGAAACACCCTTGAGCACCAGAATGACATGGTTGTAGATGACCTCGATGCCGTTGACATTGAGAACGATAGTTGAATCACGCATGGACTGAATTCCGATCAAGCAGATGAACAGGGTTGATCAGGTTGGACTGGTATTTTCAGATACCAGCCCAACCGTCACATCACGACTGGCAGTCAGCCGGTGGGCGGCGCGTCATTTTCTTGTCAGCCAGATACTTGTCTGCACCCGACTTGACCATCGGCTTGAGGATCTGATCATCAGCTTGGATGAAGTCAGAGCTGAAGGCCCATTTCTTCCCGTCCCAAGTTTGGACCCGTGCCCAGCTTGAGCCCATGTGGTCAGCGCAAGACGTTGAGAGCGGCCGCATGATGCCGGAAAAGCCCAGCGCATCCAGACGTTTCTGATCCAGCGCCAAGTTTTCCATGCCCCAGCGTACTTGCTCACCGGTCATGACCTTGCCTTTGCCGAAGCGTTCTTGCGCCCGGCGCACGGCTTCGATGCTGAGCATCTGAATGATCACGCCGCGGGTGTAGAGAACTTGACCGACTTCATCTTTAGGACCGGTACCCTGGCCTTTGTCGTGTACGTATTTCATGATGTCCTGAATCACCTTGGGTTCCTTGCCGGAGGTGTTCAGTGCCAGCGCGTTGTAGCCCTTGGCACCTTCGCCGACGTCCTTGACGTCCGGCTCAGCGCCAGCCCACCAGACGCCGTACATTTTGTCGCGCGGATAGCCCGTAGCCTGAGCTTCCTTGAGTGCAGTTGAGTTCATCACACCCCAACCCCACAGCAGGACAAAGTCAGGACGACTCTGGCGCACTTGCAACCATGCTGATTTTTGGTCAACACCGGGTGCTGTGACGGGAATCATCTGCAGATCAAAGCCGTGCATCTTGGCGCGTTCTTGCAGCAGAGGAATAGGCTCTTTGCCAAACGGTGAGTCGTGGTAAACCAGCGTGATTTTCTTGCCCTTGAGTTTGTCAAGGCCACCTTCTTTTTTACCAATGTGTTGGATCAAAATATCGGCGCCAGTCCAATAGCTGCCCATCAGTGGAAAGTTCCACTTAAAGGCTTGTCCGTCCTGCGAAACCGACAGGCCATAGCCCAGTGTGATGAGGGGGATCTTGTCGGTCGGTACTTTTTCAGTCAGTGCAAAAGTGATGCCGGTGGCTTGGGGGTCAAACACGGCCACACCAGGCCGGCTCTTGAGGCGCTCGTAGCATTCCACGCCGCGGTCAGTGGCATAGCCAGTTTCGCACTCTTCGTAAGTCATCTTCACGCCGTTCACGCCGCCATCGCGGGCATTGATCAGCTTGAGATAGTCCTGTTTGCCATTGGCCCATGGCACGCCATTGGGTGCGTAGGGTCCTGTTCGGTAAGACAGCAGCGGAAAGAACTGCTCCTTGGTTTGCGCTACGGCGCTGGTGACGACGGAGGCGCTCATGGCGATGGTCGCGAGCGCCAAAACTAATTTACCTGATCTCATCTTTGTCTCCTTTAGAAATTAAAAAATTACCTGAGAAATAACACCCGTGAAACTCAATGCGGAAAAGGCCACAGACGCAATTTTTGTTTGCCCATGGACCACAGTTTGGCCAAACCGTGTGGTTCCACAATCAGAAACCAAACGATCAAGCCGCCAAAAATCATCAACTCTGCATGCGACACCCCGGCAGTCGAAATTTCGACACCAAACAAGCCGGCAAAAAATGGCAAAAACTGATTCAGTGCGATCGGTAAAACCACAATGAAAGCTGCGCCAAAAAAGCTACCCATGATGGATCCAAGGCCGCCGATGATCACCATGAAGAGCAAGCGAAAGGATTGGTCGGACGAGAAGGCGGCTGGTTCCCACGCACCTAGGTAGATGAAGGCCCACAACCCTCCAGCGACGCCGATGATGAAGGAGCTGACCGCAAAGGCGCTGAGCTTGGCGTACATCGGGCGAATGCCTATGACGGCGGCGGCTACGTCCATGTCGCGGATCGCCATCCACTCGCGGCCGATAGCGCCACGCACTAAGTTTTTAGCCATCACGCCGATGACGAGCAGTAGCGTCAGGCACAGCAGATAGCGGCTGACAGCGCTTTCAATCGGCAGACCAAACACTTGGAGGTTTGACACCGAGACTGAGCCGGATGGCGCGTCCAGCGTGAACCACTTGATGCGCAGAAACATCCAGTCGCTGAAGAATTGTGCGGCGAGTGTCGCTACCGCCAAATACAAGCCCTTGACGCGCAAGCTAGGTAGGCCAAACAGAATGCCGAAAGCGGTGGCACATAAGCCGCCCAGAATCAATGCCGGGATCAGCGGCATACCCGGAATCCGCTCGAAGATGTTGTACGCGCTGTAAGCGCCGACCGCCATGAAGGCGCCTGAGCCAAGCGAGATCTGGCCGCAGTACCCCACCAAAATATTCACCCCCAGCGCGGCCAAGGACATGATCACAAAAGGAATCAAGATAGCGCGAAACAGGTAGTCACTGGCCAGCATCGGTACGGCTACAAATGCGACTGCCAATAACAAGCCGATGGCGATCCGGTCCTGCAAGATCGGGAAGATCTGCTGGTCATCCCGGTAGTTGGTTTTGAACTGACCATTTTCTCGATAGAACATAAAGTTAAGCCGTTGTTAGGTCGAAATAAAAGAAGTTCGGCGCGGTTTTATCCCAAGGCCAGCAGGGGCCGCGGAACCGGCTTCGCCGGGCCGCAGGCGCAGCGCAGTACACGAAGTGACAAGCGTGGGGGCCTCATACTCTGTCGATGATTTTTTCGCCAAACAGGCCTTGCGGACGGAACAGCAGGAAGCCCAGCGCCAGCACGTAGGCAAACCAGATTTCAATACCACCGCCAACGAAGGGACCGAGAAAAACTTCGGAAAGTTTCTCGCCAACGCCAATGATCAAGCCGCCAATGATGGCACCGGGTACCGATGTCAGACCACCTAAAATAACCACCGGTAAGGCGCGCAGGGCCACGGTCGCGAGTGAAAACTGCACACCCAGTTTGCTGCCCCAGATCATCCCTGCGACGAGCGCCACGACGCCGGCCACGCACCAGACGATGACCCAGATCCGATTCAGCGGAATACCAATGGACTGGGCAGCTTGGTGGTCATCAGCCACGGCTCGCAAAGCCCTTCCGGTGGCGGTTTTTTGGAAAAACAAGCTCAACACGCTCACCAGCAACGCGGCGATCAGCGCGGCATAAAAGTCTTCTTTGTTGATGAGAATGCCACCCGGAAAAATAGAATCAAGCACGTAGACAGGGTCTTTCGGCATGCCGATGTCGATCTTGTAAACGTTCCCGCCGAAGATGGTTTGTCCCAGGCCTTCCAAGAAGTAAGCGATACCCAGTGTGGCCATCAGCAGCGTTGCGCCTTCCTGGTTGACCAGATGCCGCAGCACCAGACGTTCGATCAGCCATGCCACTGCAAACATGATGACCACGGCAATCAAGAAAGCCAACACGTTGGCCAGCAGCAGATTTTCAAAACCCAGCCATTCGGGCAGCCATGCGGAAAATCTGGCCATCGCCAGCGCGGCAAACAGCACCATCGCACCTTGTGCAAAGTTGAAGACGCCGGAGGCTTTGAAGATCAGCACAAAGCCAAGTGCCACCAGCGAATACAGCATGCCAGCCATGAGACCGCCAAGCAATGTTTCAAGAAAAAATGCCATGCTAATGACCTCGGTGAAGTTTTAAATGTGATCGCGTCATTGCGAGCGCAGCGCGGCAATCCAGGGGATGGTGGATTGCCGCGCTGCGCTCGCAACAACGGGCATGTCGGGAATTCCCAAAACGGGCAGGGACAGACATTTTTTGTAACTGCATGTCAATCGCTGGTGCCGAGGTAGGCGCTGATCACATCGGGGTTGTTGCGCACTTCGTCCGGCGTGCCATCGCCGATTTTTTTCCCGTAGTCGAGGACTACCACGCGGTCAGAGATGTCCATCACCACACCCATGTCGTGTTCGATGAGGACCACCGTGGTGCCGAACTCATCGTTGACGTCGAGGATGAAGCGGCACATGTCCTGCTTTTCCTCGACGTTCATGCCGGCCATGGGCTCATCGAGCAGCAGCACTTGTGGTTCCATGGCCAGCGCGCGACCAAGATCGACGCGTTTCTGTAGCCCGTAGGGAAGCTGTCCCACCGGCGTTTTTCGGTGAGCCTGAATTTCAAGGAAGTCGATGATTTTTTCGACTGCTTCGCGGTGCCGAAATTCTTCTTTTTCAGCCGGCCCAATGCGCAGCGCCTGCATGAATAGATTGCTTTTAATTTTCAGGTTACGGCCCGACATGATGTTGTCGAGCACACTCATACCCTTGAACAAAGCCAAGTTCTGAAAGGTTCGGGCCACACCCATCACCGCCACTTGGTGGCTGTTCATGTGCGTGAACGTTTCGCCGCGAAAAGTGATGGAGCCTTGCTGGGGTGCGTAAACGCCGTTGATGCAATTGAGCATCGAACTTTTGCCCGCGCCGTTGGGCCCGATGATGGCGCGGATTTCGTGCTCTTTCACGTTGAACGAAATGTCTGAGAGCGCCTTGACGCCACCAAAGCTAAGGGAGATGTTGTTGATGTCAAGAATGACGTCGCCGATTTTTTTGCTCATGCTGCAGCCTTCACGGAGGCGAAGGTTTTGGCATCGCTGAGCTTGAGCGTGGCACTGACGCTGCCGCTGCGGCCATCTTCAAATTTCACAACGGTTTCAATGAATTGCTCGGCTTTGCCGCTGTACAGCGCATCGACCAGCGGTTGGTATTTTTCGGCAATGAAGCCGCGCCTGACTTTGTTGGTCCGTGTCAATTCACCGTCATCGGCATCGAGCTCTTTGTGCAGCACCAAAAAGCGGCTCACCTGCGAGCCCGCCAGCAGTGCATCAACGCTCAGGTCGGCGTTGACTTTTTCGACGCATTCTTGAATGAGTTGGTAGACCTCAGGCTTTTGCGCCAAGTCGGTGTAGCCTGCATAGGGCAGATTGCGACGCTCGGCCCAATTACCGGCAGCATCGAAGTCGATATTCAGCATGACGCAGACTTTTTCGCGGCCGTCACCGTAGGCCACCGCTTCCTTGATGAAGGGGAAAAACTTGAGTTTGTTCTCGACATACTTGGGTGCGAACATGGCGCCATCGTTAGCGCCACCCTGGATGCGGCCGACGTCTTTGACGCGGTCAATGATCTTCAGGTGACCACTGGCGTCGATGAAGCCGGCGTCGCTGGTGTGGTACCAGCCGTCGGCGCTCAGCACCTCAGCCGTGGCTGCCGGATTTTTGTAGTATTCCTTGAGCAGGCCGGCCGACTTGACCAAAATCTCGCCGTTGTCGGCAACCTTGATTTGCACGCCCCGAATTGGCACGCCAACGGTGTCGGCACGGGCTTGATCATCGGGTTGCAGGCAGACGAACACGGCGGTCTCAGTTGATCCGTACAACTGTTTCAGGTTGATGCCGATGGATCGGTAAAAAGTGAAGAGGTCGGGGCCAATCGCCTCGCCTGCGGTGTAGGCCACACGCACCCGCGAGAAGCCGAGGTTGTTGCGCAGTGGGCCGTACACCATGAAGTTTCCCAGCGCATACAGAATGCTTTGGAAAACACCTATCGGTTTGCCATTCATTCGGTCAGGGCCGACCCGCTTGGCCACGTCCATGAAGTAGTGGAACATGTGCCGCTTGAGGGGGCCGGCGTCTTCCATGCGGATCATCACGCTGGTGAGCAGGCCTTCAAAAACACGCGGCGGTGCGAAGTAATAAGTGGGCCCGACCTCCTTCAGGTCGATGGTGACGGTGCTGGCGTTTTCGGGGCAGTTCACCACGTAGCCGCAGCACAGCCACTGCGCGTAGCTGAAGATGTTTTGGCCGATCCAGGCCGGCGGCAAATAAGCCAGCACTTCTTCGGCCGCGCTGAGTTTGTCGAACTCGGCACCGGCTTGCGCGCGGTCCAGCAAGGTGTTGTGCGTGTGCACCACGCCCTTGGGATTGCCCGTGGTGCCTGAGGTAAAAAACATGGCCGCCACGTCGTCAGTCTGCCCTTTGTTGATTTCACCGGCAAAAAATTGGGGGTGACTTTGCGCAAACGCGCGACCTGCATCGATCAGTGCGTCGAGTGAGCTCAGGCCGACATCTGCATAGTTGCGAAGACCGCGTGGATCGTCGTAAATGAGGGTGGCCAGGTCGGGGCAACGGTCGCGGATCTCGAGCAACTTGTCGACCTGCTCTTGGTCTTCAACCATGGCCAAACGAACATCGGCGTTGGTGATGGGGAACACGCATTCAGCACCCACGGCATCTTGGTACAGCGGAATCGGAATCGCGCCCAGCGACTGCGCCGCCAGCATGGTGGCGTACAGGCGCGGCCGATTGGCGCCAATCACCACCATGTGCTCGTGGCGTTTCAGCCCGGCGAGATGCAGTCCGCAGGCGATGTTTTCAACCAAGGTGGCCATGTTGGACCAGCTGTGCGCTTGCCAGATCCCGTATTCCTTTTCACGCATGGCTGGCGCGTCCGGGCGCTCGGTGGCGTGTTTCAGGAGCAGTCTTGGAAACGTGGTCTGCATGGGCTGGATCTCTCTTGCTAGCGGTCCGGGTGTACTTTGATTCGCACAGGTATGAGCCGGATACTACGACTCAGTTTGACGCCAAGTTGTCACTCGAACGACAATCCAAGGGTCAGTCCTCTCCGGACTTTCCCGTACTTAGCTTTCCGTTTGACCCGTTACGCTCAGCCAATGGTTGACTGCATCTCCATACCGCCAGCGTGGACTGATCCGCGCGTACTGTGACTGTCGCGCAATCCTAATAAGACGTACAACTTCTTCATGGTTCCTCCATTCGTATCTCGCCAAGATCTGTCGTTGCACCAGCGGCGTCGCCCGCCTTCAGCGACAGAATTACGCAGCATTCCATGGCTTGCGCTGTTGTCGCCGGCGGAGCGAGCGCGTGCGGAAGCTGAGCTGGTGGTGGCTGACGCCAAGTCGGGTGATTTCATCTGTCGTTTCGGCAAACCAGTTACCTACTGGTTTGGCGTGGTTGAGGGCTTGCTCAAAATGAGTGCAGACAACGCGCAAGGCATGCCTATGACCTTCACCGGCGTGCCGCCGGGTGGTTGGTTTGGAGAGGGTACGGCTCTTAAGCGCGAGCCTTACCGCTACAACATTGAGGCGCTGCGTAACAGCATCGTGGCAGGGTTGCCGCTGGAAACCTTCCACTGGCTGCTGGACCATTCCATTGGCTTCAACCGTTTCGTCATGAACCAGCTCAATGAGCGGCTCGGGCAGTTCATTGCTGCACGGGAAATTGACCGCATGAACAACCCTGATCTGCGCGTTGCGCGCAGTCTGGCTGCGCTGTTCAATCCGGTGCTGTACCCCGGCGTGGGCGACATCCTGCGCATCACGCAGCAGGAGCTGGCGTATCTGGTTGGGCTGTCAAGACAGCGCGTCAATGAGGCTTTGAGCACGCTGCAAGTTCAGGGCACGATCCGCATTGAATACGGCGGCCTGCGGGTCTTAGATCTGACGGCGCTGCGCAGCAGCATTCAGTGAAACTACCCAAGCTTCATGCCGACCTGTCGGTTGTCTACATGGGCATGGCAAAGCGCAAGCCCAGCGTCCAGTTTCTGCCGGGGGCGGGCTCGTAGAACTGTCCGGATGACTGGTTCACGATGACCGAGCCCACGTAGCGTTTGTCGGCCAAGTTGTCGACGCGCGCGTAGGCTGTCAGCAGATTATTTCCCAGCGCCCAGCCTTGGCTGACTTTGGCGTTGAAGGCGTTGTAGCCGGGCGCGGAGGCGCTTGAGCCTCCGTATAGGTTGGTGTCGTTGGCATACAGCCGGCCGGCGCTGACCCACTCAAAGCCGGCGCGCGTGCCAAGCCTGGCACTGCGTCTGTCCCCGCCCATGCCTTGACTTGTCCATAGCAGTTCTGAAAATACAAAGTGCTGCGGTATGCCGGGCATCTTGTTGCCGGCCGTCACATTGTTGGTGCCACTGGCGTAGCTCTGCGTGAAGGTCGCATCGATCCATGAAGACGACAGCAGGGCGCTGACATGCGGCGTCAGCCAGTTGTTGGCGG
>Ga0208916_10001237_pt1 | contig 11146 bp, 8 predicted proteins | sample DEB19_08_DNA_5_FD_184523 | JGI IMG/M metagenome (GOLD analysis project Ga0208916, IMG submission 184523) | Aqueous microbial communities from the Delaware River and Bay under freshwater to marine salinity gradient to study organic matter... | ecosystem: Environmental > Aquatic > Marine > Coastal... | reverse complement strand
GCTGGAAAGCCAAGTCCACCTTGCCACCAAAATAGCCTTGCAGCGCGCCCGACAAAACGCCCAACACCACGCCGGTGAAGGTCAAGGCCAAGGCGAACAGCACGCTGACCCGAAAGCCATAAATCAATTGCGCCAGCAGGTCACGCCCACGGTCGTCGGTGCCCAGCCAGTTGTCCCGCGTTGGCCGTGACGGATTAGGTTCCTTGGCAAAGTAATTGAGCGTCTTGGGGCCGTAAGGGTTGGGCGCATAAATCACCCAATTGCTGCCCGCTGACAGCTTGTTTTGAATGAATGGGTCGAGGTAGTCGGTGGCCGTTTCAAAATCACCGCCAAAGGTTTTTTCCGGGTACACCGTGACGATCGGAAAATAATAGTTTCCCTCGTACTTGAGCAGCAAAGGCCGGTCGTTCGAGACCACTTCAGCCAACAGACTGACCAACACCAGCGCGCAAAACAGCACCAAACTGCAAAAGCCCAGACGATTCCGGCTAAAACGCTGCCAAGCCCGCCGAGATGGCGACAAAGACAGCTGCGCGGCCGCCCCCTCGGGGGGGAGGCGGCCAGAGGCCGCATCGGGGGGGTTACTCAAACCGTACACGCGGGTCCACCCAGACATAACAAAGGTCACTCACCAACTTGGTCAACAAGCCAATCAGCGTGAAGAAATACAGCGTGCCCAGCACCACCGGGTAGTCACGGCGGATGACACTTTCATAACTCAGCAGGCCCAAGCCGTCGAGCGAAAAAAGCGTTTCAATCAGCAACGATCCGGTGAAAAAAGCCCCCACAAAGGCCGCCGGAAAGCCGGTGATGATGGGAATCAGCGCATTCCGAAAAACGTGTTTGTAAAGTACTTGCCGCTCGGCCAGACCCTTGGCCCGCGCCGTGATGACGTACTGCTTGCGGATCTCTTCCAAAAAAGCGTTTTTGGTCAAGATGGCTGTGACAGCAAAACTGCCCAAGACCATCGCCGTGACCGGCAAGGCGATGTGCCACAGGTAGTCCACCACGCGGGCCGCCCAAGTCATCTCGTCCCAATTGCTAGAGGTCAAACCACGCAGCGGAAACCACTGCAGTTGCCCACCAAAAACTACTAGCAACACAACGCCCAGCACAAAGCCCGGAATCGCATAACCGACCAGCACCAGCAAGGTCGTGACGAGGTCAAACCTAGAACCTGCGCGCACGGCCTTGGCAACTCCCAGCGGCACGGCCACCAAATAGCTGATGAGAAAAGTCCACAAGCCGAGACTGATGGACACAGGCAACTTTTCGATGATCAGCTGCGACACAGCTTTGTTTTGAAAAAAGCTGGTGCCCAAGTCAAAACGGGCGAACTGCCCAAGCATTTGAAAGAAGCGTTCGTGCGCTGGTTTGTCAAAACCATACAGCGCTTTGATCTGCTCAATGCGCTTCGGGTCAACGCCCTGCGCACCCCGGTAACTGAAACCGCCGCCCTCGGCACCACCGCCACCACTGGCCCCCGCTTTGGCTTCGGCTAAATACTGCTCGACTGGCCCACCGGGCACAAACTGAACCACGGCAAAGGTGATGATCAGCACGCCGAGCAAGGTCGGCACCATGAGCAGCAAACGCTTGAGGATGTAAGCCAGCATCAGCGCGCCCACCAAGTAAAAATCGCCCAGGGCTCGCCCGTGGAATAAGCGGGCGTCAAGGGCGAGCGAGCTAGCCTTTTGTCATTGAAAGCCATGCGGTGGGTCGACGCTGTCCACTGCGGAATGAGGTAGTGGCTGTGGCTGATGACGCGGTCTAGCGCGCGGCACGCAGGCAGCAAATCGGCTTGGGTTTTGGCGCTGGTCATGCGCGCAATGATCGCATCGACCGCCGGACTGCTGACACCCGCCATGTTGCCCGAATCTTCCGTCACGGCGGCTTGGCTGCCGAACATGTTGGCGTACTCCTGCCCCGGGTTGTGGGTGCCGCCGTAGGCCAGCGAAATGATGTCGAATTCAAACTTGCTGAGGCGCTGCTGGTAGAGCGCAAAATCGACGGCCCGGTAGTTGAGCTGGATGCCGAGCTTTTCAAGGTTGCGCGCCCACGGCGCCACCACGCGTGCGCCGCCTTCGTTGCTGTCAAGGTACTCAATCACCATCGCCTCACCGCTGCTGTTGCGCAACACGCCGCCCTGAATGTTCCAACCGGCTTCTGCCAACAGGTCGCGGGCGCGGCGCAGGTTGGCGCGCAGAGAGCTGTCGCCATCGGTGCGCGGCGGCGCAAACATCGGACCCAATGCCGCAGCGGGAATTTGCTGACGCCAGGGCATCAAAATGGCCATCTCTTCCGGACTGGGCAGGCCGCTGGCTTGGCAAGCCGTGTTGCCAAACAAGCCGACCACGCGCTGGTAAGCGCTGTAGAACATCTGCCGGTTCATCCACTCGTAATCCATCGCCAGACCCAAGGCTTCGCGGACCCGCAGGTCTTTGAACTTGTCGCGCCGCGTGTTGAGGACGTAGCTCTGAAACCCCGAGGGCAAGCTGTGCTTGAACTCACCTTTCACCAGCTCGCCAGAGTCAAAGCGCTTGCCGTTGACGCGCCGTGCCCAATCACCGGCGGAGAAAAACCGCATGAGATCGAACTCACCGGCTTTCAGCGCTTCGAGTTTGGCCGTGTTGTCTTTGTAAATTTTGACGGTGATGCGGTCAAAGTTGACCATGCCGCGCCGCACGTTCAAGTCTTTGGCCCAGTAGGCCGGGTCGCGCAGATAGGTGATGTCTTTGCCAAAGCGCACCGGCCCTATTTTGTAGGGCCCGCTGCCGATGGGTATGTCCATCACCACCTTGTCAAAGCTTTTGGGATGACCACTCTCCATCCCCCAGCTGCGACTGAACACAGGCAAGCCGCCAACCGTCAAAGGCAGTTCACGGTTTGGTTTTTTGAAGCGGAAGCGCAGGCGGCGTTCGCCCAACACGTCTAGGCCGGCCACGTCTTCCAGCAGCGACTTGTAAGCCGGCGAGGTGTGAGGGCCCGTGAGCACGTCAAAACTGTGCTGCACGTCGACGGCCAGCACTGGCTCACCATTGTGAAATCGGGCTTCCGGGCGCAGCGTGAAAGTGGCGCTCAAACCATCCGGCGCCACCGTCACGTCTTCGGCCAGCAGGCCATAACCAGCGGCGGTTTCGTCCAGCGAGCCGGCCAGCAAGCTGTCAAACATCAGGTCGGCCAAGTAGGCTGGCGCACTGCCTTTGATGGTGAAGGGGTTGTATTTGTCAAACGTGGAGGTGCGCAGATTGCTCACCAAACGCAACTCACCACCTTTGGGTGCGGTCGGGTTGACGTAGTCAAAATGTGTGAAGCCAGCGGGGTATTTGAGCTCGCTCCAGAGCGCATAGCCATATCCGGCCCAAACAGACGCACTGAGGCCAAGGCCCCAAACCAGAGTTAGAAAAACAGCTACATGACGCAAACACCGCATGCGACAATTCTGCCTCAACTGTCCATCCCGTTCCAGGCGAATGGCGACGGCTATCAAAACCTTGAGAGGAATAAGAACATGGGATTTTTGACTGGCAAAAAACTGCTGATCACCGGCGTGCTGTCGAACCGCTCTATCGCCTACGGCATCGCCAAGGCCTGCCACGCACAAGGTGCCGAGCTGGCGTTCAGCTATGTCGGTGAGCGCTTCAAAGGCCGTATCACCGAATTTGCAGCCGACTTCAACTCCAGCCTGATCTTCGATTGCGACGTCGGTGACGACGCGCAAATCGATCAATTGTTCGTTGACCTGTCAGCCCACTGGCCGACTTTTGACGGCTTTGTGCACTCGATCGGCTACGCCCCACGCGAATCGATTGCCGGTGACTTTTTAGAAGGTTTGTCCCGCGAGGGCTTCAAAGTAGCGCACGACATCAGCGCCTACAGCTTTCCAGCCATGGCCAAAGCCGCCCTGCCCTACCTGAATAAAAAATCAGCCTTGCTGACGCTGACGTATCTGGGTGCGCTGCGCGTGCTGCCGAACTACAACACGATGGGTTTGGCCAAGGCCAGTTTGGAGGCCTCGGTGCGCTACATGGCTGAGTCCATGGGCCCCAAGGGCATGCGAGTGAATGGCATCAGTGCCGGACCGATCAAGACCTTGGCTGCCAGCGGCATTGCCGGTTTCAGCAAAATTTTGGGCGCAGTGGCTGCCGCCTCGCCGATTCGCCGCAACGTGACGATTGACGAAGTCGGCAACGTCGCCGCTTTTCTGATGAGCGATCTGGCCAGTGGTGTGACCGCCGAAATCACCTACGTCGATGGCGGTTTCAGCCATGTCGTGGGCGGGATCGCCGAACCCGTCGACGCTGGCTGACCGGGTATGCACAGCAGCCTCGCCGCCGTTGCCCGCCGTTTCAAGGCGGGTGCGGCTTGGCTGAGCTGGCTTCCTCTCGCACTGGTTCTCGCGCTCTTGCTGGCGCCCGCCCTGCCACTGTCTGCGGCAGAGAACAATCCGCCCTTAATGCTGGCCAAGGTCTACCACCCCGGGCTTGACCTGCGGGACTATTGGGTCAGCGAAAAATACGATGGCATGCGTGGCTACTGGGATGGTCAACAGCTGCTGACTCGCGGCGGTGAGCAGGTCAACGCACCGGTCTGGTTTACCGCTGCTTGGCCCAATGTCCCCATGGACGGTGAGCTCTGGGCTGGACGCGGACAATTTCAGCAGACAGTGTCGACCGTTCGCAAACTCACGCCAGACGACACTGCCTGGCGCAGCATTCGCTTCATGGTGTTTGACTTGCCGGCCCATGGCGGTACATTCACAGAACGCATCCCGGCCCTCAATCTACTTGTCAAGCAGATAGATCAGCCTTGGGTCCAAGCGGTTCCGCAATGGAAGGTTGCCAGCCATCAGGCTCTGCGCAAACAGCTCACACAGCATGTCAAGGCCAAAGCCGAAGGTTTGATGTTGCACCGCGGCGCGTCGCTGTATCGCGGTGGACGCAGCGACGATTTGCTGAAAGTTAAAACCCACGAAGACGCCGAAGCGCGGGTCGTCGGACATTTGCCAGGTCAAGGCAAACACGCCGGCGCGCTGGGTGCCTTGCTGGTCGAGATGCCTGCACTGCCGGGGCAAAAGCCTTTGCGCTTCAAAATCGGCACGGGGCTGAGTGATGCAGAACGCCTCACACCGCCGGCTATTGGCACGACCGTGACTTATCGGTTCTTAGGCTTGAACGACAGCGGTGTTCCGCGTTTTGCCAGTTTCATGCGCATCCGCAGCGACGCCGGCACCCGCGTGGCAGCCGACATCACCGCCCCATAACTCAGCGCTTCACGCAGTCCGCGTAATAACGCTTCTTGCCTTTGGCATCTTCTTGCTCGACCAAGCCGTGGATATCGGTTTCAAAACCAGGACACTGGCTGTTGAATTCACGCGCAAACTTCAGGTAGTCCACAATTTTTTTGTTGAACACTTCGCCCGGAATCAGCAGCGGAATACCCGGTGGGTAAGGCGTCACCAGACCGACCGTGATGCGACCTTCCAAGTGATCAATCTCGACCCGCTCGGTGGTGCGGTGCGCAATGTGCGCATACGCATCGCTGGGCTTCATGGCTGGCGTCAAGTCGCTCAAATAAACCTCGGTGGTCAGACGGGCGATGTCGTATTTGGCGTACTGCGCGTGAATGTGCTGACACAAATCAGACAAACCCATTTTTTCGTACTTGGGGTACTTCTGACAAAACTCTGGCAACACACGCCACATAGGTTGGTTCTTGTCGTAGTCGTCCTTGAACTGCTGCAGCGCCGTCAAGAGTGAGTTCCAGCGGCCCTTGGTGATGCCGATGGTGAACATGATGAAGAAGCTGTAAAGCCCCGTTTTCTCAACGATCACGCCGTGCTCGGCTAAAAACTTGGTGACGATGCTAGCCGGAATGCCGGTCTTGGCGAACTTGCCGTTCAAGTCCATGCCGGGTGTGACGATGGTCGACTTGATCGGGTCCAGCATGTTGAAACCAGTGGCCATTTGGCCAAAACCGTGCCAGTTGGTGGCGCCGTTTTTAGCCGTCTTGGCGCTGCGTGACTCGCCCTTGATGATCCAGTCTTTGGCCTCGCCAATACCTTCTTCCACCAGTTTGTCGGGGCCCCATACTTTGAACCACCAGTCGGCTCCGTACTCTTCGTCGATTTTGCGCATGGCACGGCGAAAGTCCAGCGATTCGGCAATGCTCTCTTCAACCAAGGCGGTGCCGCCGGGCGGTTCCATCATGGCCGCAGCCACGTCGCAGCTGGCAATGATGCTGTACTGCGGCGAGGTCGAGGTGTGCATCAGGTAGGCCTCGTTAAAGAGGTGCCTGTCAAGCTTGGTTTTTTGCGAGTCCTGCACCAGCACGTGGCTGGCCTGGCTGATACCGGCCAGCAGTTTGTGGATCGACTGGGTTGAATAGACCACCGCTTCTTTCGGACGCACGCGATTTTTACCCATCGCGTGGTAAGTGCCGTAGAACGGGTGGAAAGCGGCGTGCGGCAGCCAAGCTTCGTCGAAATGCAGGTTGGGGATGTAACCGTCCAGCATGCCCTTGATGGTCTCGGTGTTGTACAAAACGCCGTCATACGTGGACTGCGTCAGCGTCAGCACACGCGGCTTGACTTTGTTGGCGTCAACGCCTTTGAGCAGCGGATTGGCGGCGATTTTGGCGCGAATCGCCTCGGGTTCAAACTCACTCTGCGGGATCGGGCCGATGATGCCGAAGTGATTGCGCGTCGGCTTCAAAAACACCGGAATCGCGCCAGTCATGATGATCGCGTGCAAGATCGACTTGTGGCAGTTGCGGTCGACCACGACGACGTCGCCCGGCGCCACGGTGTGATGCCAAACAATCTTGTTGCTGGTCGAGGTGCCGTTGGTGACAAAAAAGCAGTGGTCGGCGTTGAAAATACGCGCTGCATTGCGTTCACTGGCGCCAATCGCGCCGTCATGGTCGAGCAACTGACCGAGCTCTTCAACCGCATTGCAAACGTCGGCACGCAACATGTTTTCGCCGAAAAACTGGTGAAACATCTGGCCCACCGGGCTCTTCAAAAACGCCACGCCACCCGAGTGACCCGGGCAATGCCAAGAGTAAGAACCATCTTCGGCGTAGTCGAGCAAGGCTTTGAAAAACGGCGGCTGCACGCCTTCCAGATAACTCTTGGCTTCGCGAATGATGTGGCGCGCGACGAACTCAGGCGTGTCCTCAAACATGTGAATGAAGCCGTGCAGTTCACGCAAGATGTCATTGGGAATGTGGCGCGAGGTTTTGGTCTCGCCATACACATAGATCGGCACATCGAGATTTTTACGCCGCACTTCGGCAATGAATTGACGCAGATTCAGCACCGCCGGATCAAGATCGGGACCGGGCGTGAACTCTTCATCGTCAATCGACAAAATGAAGGCGCTGGCACGGCTCTGCTGCTGCGCAAACTGAGACAGGTCACCATAACTGGTGACACCCAGCACTTCAAACCCTTCGGTCTCAATGGCTTGCGCCAAGGCGCGAATCCCCAGACCTGAGGTGTTTTCAGAACGAAAGTCTTCGTCAATGATGACGATGGGGAATCGAAATTTCATGGTGTGCGCGGGGCTGAAAGCCTGTTCAGGGAACTGCGGTGGCTGGTAAAAGGACAAAGTGTACGGAATTAATGACCTGCCCTTAGGCTCGGCTTCACTTTTGCTTCAAAATAAGATTCAACTTAACAGGAGACTCCCCATGACAGAAGCAACCGTTTGGTGGCTACTCGCGGGCGGTGCGGTGGTTGCAGAACTGCTCTCCGGCACTTTTTTCCTGCTGATGATCAGCACGGCCATGGCCGCCGGAGCGCTCGCGGCCCATGCCGGGTTTGATGTCGTGGTGCAATTGCTGGTGGCCGCTGTTGTTGGTGGCGGTGCAGTGGTGTCTTGGTACTTCGTCAAAAAAAGACGCAAAGCCGCACTCCCCCAAGACAGCAACACGGCTTTCAACCTTGACATTGGTGAAACTGTGATGGTCAAAGGCTGGAACCCTGATGGCACAGCGAATGTTCAGTACCGAGGCGCGAACTGGACGGCCATGCATCGCTCCGGCGAGCCAGCGGAGATCGGCGCGCACCAAATACTAGAGGTCATCGGTACCCGACTGGTCGTTGGGAAACGATCCTGATACAGTCTTAACCGGTACTTTAGTATCTAAAAAAACAAAAACCGAATTACCAATCCTCAGATCCCGGCGGCAAACCTGCGTTGCCGCGTCTTTAAAACACACCGAAAGAACCCATGGAAATTGCAATCGTCATCCTGGTCATCGCGTTTATTTTCATCAGCCGCTCCGTCAAGGTGGTGCCGCAGCAAAACTCGTGGGTTGTTGAACGGCTGGGTAAGTTTCAAATAGCGCTCACACCGGGACTGAACTTCCTCGTGCCCTTCATTGACCGGGTGGCCTACAAGCACAGCCTGAAAGAAATTCCACTGGATGTGCCCAGCCAGATCTGCATCACAAGGGACAACACGCAACTCCAAGTTGATGGCATCTTGTATTTTCAAGTCACCGACCCGATCCGTGCCAGTTATGGTTCTTCGAACTACATCATGGCCGTCACCCAATTGGCACAAACCTCGCTGCGCAGCGTCATCGGTAAGCTTGAATTGGACAAAACTTTTGAAGAGCGCAACATCATCAATGCCCAAGTGGTGGCCGCTATCGACGAAGCTGCGTTGAATTGGGGGGTGAAAGTGCTCCGTTATGAGATCAAAGACTTGACCCCACCGAAAGAAATTCTGTTGGCCATGCAGTCGCAGATCACCGCCGAACGTGAAAAGCGCGCCTTGATCGCCGCTTCAGAAGGTCGCCGCCAAGAGCAAATCAACATCGCCACGGGTGAGCGCGAGGCTTTCATTGCCCGCTCTGAAGGTGCGAAGCTTGCGGCCATCAACAACGCCCAGGGCGAGGCTGGCGCCATCACCGCGGTGGCCGATGCAACCGCCCTCGCCATCGAGCGCGTCGCCGCTGCGATCCGCCAGCCGGGTGGCGAATTGGCAGTGCAACTCAAAGTCGCTGAAAAAGCCGTCGAGGCCTACGCTCAAGTCGCCAGCCAATCCAAAACCACGTTGATCGTGCCCAGTAACATGACCGAAGTTTCAACCCTGATCACCTCAGCCATGACCATGCTTCAAGTCAACAAGGCACCCCAGTAAGCAAATGACCACTTTGAACGTGTTGGGCACACCGCTGGTGCCCTGCTCTTACGATCCATTGACAGGCTACTTCCGAGACGGCTGCTGCGAGACGGACGAAACAGACGCAGGTTCACACCTCGTCTGCGCCAAAATGACGCAAGCCTTTTTGGACTTTTCCCTTTCTCGTGGTAACGACTTGGTCACACCCAAGCCGCAGTGGCGCTTCGCCGGTCTCAAAGCCGGCGACCGCTGGTGCCTGTGCGTCAACCGGTGGAAAGAAGCCTTGGCCGCTGGCGTTGCGCCACCTGTTATTTTGGAATGCACCCATGCTAATGCGACAAACGTGGTGAGCCTGGCTGAATTAGAGAACCACGCCTTCAAGGGAGAGCACCAATAGGATGCCGCATCCACTGCTATAATAAGAGGCTTCGCGGAAGGGTGGATGAGCGGTTTAAGTCATACGCCTGGAAAGCGTACGTGGGGTTATACCCACCGCGGGTTCGAATCCCGCCTCTTCCGCCAAAAATGACAGGCGGGTTCTTTTCTCCTCTCAGGAGCTGGGAACCCGCCCCAGTCATAGCTTTCTTCCCACTTGCCTCCCCTGAAACCTTCCCACACAGCTTCCCACACGGGTAGTTATTTGGGAGAGAATGAAGAATGGCAAACATCATCATGGCGAAGAAAGTCCCCGGTCTAGTTCACAAGAACAATAGCTACTATTTCAGGCTCAGAGTTCCGGCCAATCTCATTGCTTCAATAGGCAAGAAAGAGATTACCGAACCCTTGGGTAGGCTCAGTCACCCGCAGGCTGCGATCAAGGCCCGTGAGCTATCAGCACATTACAGCGCCCTCTTCCTCACCCTGCTGAATGAGTTCGGTATTGAGCCAACAGCCCCAGCTGCTCCAGCATTGCCTAAAAGGTCACCCACAATGGCAGAGGCTGAACACATAGCCTCAGCTGGTGCTAGGGAGCTGCTGCTAAAGGATGAGCTTGTGAGGTCAGCAGGAGCCGATAACGCTGCCGGTGAATCTTGGTCAGGTGCTCTGCACGATATTGACGAAGAGGTCACCAGCGCCCTCTCAGGTGGCAAGCAAGGCCAGCTGTACCAACGATTCAAGGCAGACCTTGCAGCACATGGCCTGATAGCTCCCACTGACAAGGATGAATTACGGTTGATGGTCTATCGTTGGGCTGCTATCTATGGCAAGGCAGTGCAACAGGTCAAACAGAGGGTCAAAGGTGAACCAGTTGACACACCAGAGAAGAAGGAGCTGCTGCCTAGCCTTCTGGAAGCCAAAGGTAAAACCGTTACTGACCCCAGCAAGAAGACCGCTGACAACTTGAAGCTGACCGATGTTTACCAGCTGTGGCGAGACCATGAGCCAGACAGGAACAAGAAGACTGCGGGAGCTGCTGCCTTGGCTGTTCAGAGGTTTGAAGCTTTGATGAACAACCCGAGCCTAGGCAAGCTGACAAGGGCCAGGGGTGCTGAATACAGGAAGCTTTTGCTAGCCTCTGACCTGACCCTGAACGTAGCCAGTGTCAATATGGTCTGGGTAAATATACTTCTGAACTTTGAAGTAGATAACTACCAACGGATCATTGTGAATCCTTGGGCTGGACTTGGTATCACTGCCAATGCAGCCACGATCAGGGAGGAATGGACAGATACCCAAGCTGTGAAGCTTTTCAGTGATCCAATCTTCCAAAGTTACAGACTTCCCAAGTCGAAAAATGCAGGGATGGATGCTGCATATTGGGTCCCCGTCATTGGCGCATATACGGGCGCTAGAGTGTCCGAATTGGCTCAGCTGCTGGTGGACGACTTGCAGGTCATTGACGGCATACAGTGCTTCAGGATAGCCGTTACTGACAGCACAACCCAATCATTGAAAAATGAGCCTAGTAAACGAAACATTCCAATCCATCCAGAGCTGATACGGCTGGGGCTGTTGGACTACAGGGACGCTATGGCTGACCTTGGTTCACACAGGCTCTTCCCTGCCCTCAC
>Ga0208916_10001236_pt1 | contig 11157 bp, 18 predicted proteins | sample DEB19_08_DNA_5_FD_184523 | JGI IMG/M metagenome (GOLD analysis project Ga0208916, IMG submission 184523) | Aqueous microbial communities from the Delaware River and Bay under freshwater to marine salinity gradient to study organic matter... | ecosystem: Environmental > Aquatic > Marine >... | reverse complement strand
ATCAAATTCATCTGCTTCAAATTCAGCAGCAAATAATGTACCTTTTTCAGTTGTTACACAACAGATTGCCAAATCTTCATCAGTATTACCATTATCAAAATACTTATAATCGATAACTTCTGGATATTCATCATCTAAATCTTCATGTGACATATCAAATACATCATTTTCATTCTCATCTGTAACAGTTACAATAAATCCAGCAAATGGTCCAGTTAAATGAATCACATCATCAATTTCACTCCATGGTGCAATACCATATTCTTCTGAATTATTCATGATATCTTCTAAGGACAATTCTTCAGTTTCAACCAAATCTTTGATAATTTCTATTTCTTCTTTTTCTAAATGGCCAATGGTTATCTCAGAACCCAAACCATGAAATGTAATGGTGTAGTTCATTATTCAGCGTTTATTTGTTGAGATTCATTTGTTATCTTATCTCTACGGATATCCATATCCATAAGTTCTTCACCCAATGATTCATACATTTCTTCATTGGTTGATTTCATTTCCCAAGCGTTTGATTCGATATAGTCAATCGCTTCTTCTCTGGTCATACCTTCTAATTCAGTGTAATCTTCAACATTAAGTTCTACAGCTTCTCTAAATAAAGATGTTTCATAATATTCAGTGGCAAATACTGAAATAGTTTTAGGTGTTTCTTGTTTTTCTTCTGACATAATTTTTATTTATTTATAAGGTTTAATAATAGTTTAATTTCATGAACATATTCAAATCTAACACCATAAAAGTTATCTAAAACAACCTTTTTATCATTAAATCTAAGACAAAAAGTATCTGTACGCCCTGACCCTTTGTTAATTTGCATAACTGCATAATCTAGTTTCCAAAATCTATCTATTCCGATATTCATTTGTGGTTCTCTAAATCTTACAATTTCAAATCCTAAATTGATGAGTTCTTCTTCGTTTAAGGGTACACCTGTTAATCTTTCAATATCAACTATTGCTGTTGGATATTCAATACCGACTTCTAAGATATTAGCTTTATCGTATTTCTTCCAAACAACATTTACTCGTTTGGTGCCATCTAAAATATATTCATGGTTTTCTACTATCATATTATTAATTTTTACAAAAGTACGAAATAGTTTTTAGATAAACAAACTTTTTGTAAAATAAAAAAGCCCATATTTCTATGGGCTTCTTAAATTTCAGAATAGCATTTTTGGTTTATTTTACAGATAAATATTTTTTTTAAATTGCTGTAACTATTCTTTATTTCTTTTACCAGCACCATGCCGTTTCATGGGAATTAAAACCGCCAAATTGGGGGTTTGCTAATAAAATTTATTTTCTTTTCTTACCTTTTCAGTTTCTTTATATTTAAATATAAAGAAACTGAAAAGGTAAGAAAAAGTGACCAGTAGCGGAGGAAGGAATCGAACCCCCGACCTCAAGGTTATGAGCCTTGCGAGCTAACCACTGCTCTACTCCGCATTATTAGACTACTATAAAGGACTCGAACCTTTTACCCTCACCCCTATAGATGCCGCACTTCCCTCATGCTTATAGTAATATTGTTGACCAGAATCACTTTGTTTTTTACCATTAAAAAGTGTGTTTTATTTGCTGAACGGATTCTTTTGTCAATGTATTTTGGGACTGTTCAGATTAGTGGCTCTGCCTTGCGGCTGTCCAAGCTTGATTATCCTGTCCCATGTATTTATCTCAAAATGGTTGTTTGTGTTTTTCATCCCAGCGGATTAACCCTTTTAACGTCTTCGGCTTTGCTTTGGCGAGAGTCTACTTTGCTTCGACTACATCCTACTCGCACCTTTTGGGGTGGTCTGACGTTTGTTTGTTTTTTATACTGGTTAAACTTCCATTTACCACGAACAGCGATACTCTCACTGTTACTTGCTGGTTCTCATAGTTTTCTGTTTTTTTGTTGCAGAACCCATTTTTCTAGATATTTTTAATATGTGTATGAACGTGTTTTTATTAATTATATGCAAATGTACTAATAAATATGTTATATTCCAAGTTTTTTTGCGACTATTTTTATATTATTTTTCAAGTTTCTGATTTTCAGGTTCTTGTGGGTTAATATTTTTCACCATTTCATTTACTATTACGAAAATATCTTGTTTTTCGTTAAGCATATGAACAACATTAAGAACTTCATAATATTGGTCATTCATGTAGACATATTCATCTCTTCTTGGGATGATAATCATTTCTACGTTTCTTTTTATCGGATGCCATTTACTATTTAGTATCGACACCGTATATTTTAATTCATTCATAATATAAATATAATAAATAAAAGTATTTTGTAAAGTATTTATATATAACATAACATCATCTAAAATCTAACATCATGAAAACACAAAACACTAAAGGTTGTGGTTGTAAACCACCAAAAAAATAATTAAAGGGCTATTAAGCCCTTTTTTTATTTGATAAATTTAACCTCTGAAAAAGCGACTTGTCAGAGGTTTGTTATTTCTGTCTCAAAGGTTATTGTTGAGCAGAATCTTACGAGTGGAGGCAAGGGGAGTCGAACCCCTGTCCAAAAGCATTCACAAAAGGCTTTCTACATGTTTATCCAATTCATTTAACTGGCAATCTTTACTACCTCTTTTTACCGTGTAATTTAAGCTTCACACCAGATGGTTTACCATTATCTTGGTGATTTATCACCATCAAGTGGGTTACCACTATTAAGTGGATTACCACCATTTGCAATAGTTAGGCTACTGCAACCTCTCTTGTTGAAAACACTGATGCTTCGTTCAAGAAATTTTCTGATACGTTTAATACGTTGTCAATTCAATCTTTTAATAGACAGATTTAAGTGCTTCCAATCTAGCACTACATGCTTACAATCTACGACCATACCCTGTCGATACCGTTTACCCCCATAATGTTTAAGAACTTGTGATTTATAAATATGTGGATTTCGTAAAAAACCCACATATCTTTTAAATCTTATGCAAATATACTACATCTTTTTATTCGATACAAGTTTTTTTGCAATTATTTTTTATTTTTTTTACAGTTTGCTTCTGTTTTTATTTTTAAACCACGTTCTTTCAAAAGAATCTGGGTTGTTTAAATAATCACTCAACGCTTTTAAAAGCGTTTCAGTTGTTTCAACAGCTACTGATTGACAACCTACTTTAACCAAATAACCAGAATCCAATGGTTTAATATTCACTTCTCTTAAATAATTAGATGGTGATTCTGGTTGAGGCTCACCATCTCTAGTTTCAGGTTCATAAATAGATTCTGTTGCATCTTGTGGTTCACTATCGTAACCTCTAATCTCACCACGTGATTCACTCATTACTGGGCTTCCACTTATTTCTTCGTTTTCATTTCTTCTTCTTAGGGCTCTTCCTAAATCTAAACTTTCGTCTCTGTTTGTTGTCATAGTTTTATTTTTTCTTTGTTGTTATTATTTCATCAATGATTCCATAAGCTTTTGCTTCTTCAGCATCCAACCATAAATCACGACTTGCATCTTCCAATACTTGTTCTGGGTTTTTGTCACAATATTGAGCTAGCAACGTAAACAATTTAGTATTGTATTTTTCACCTTCAGCGATTGAACGTCTGATGTCTTGAATATTTCCAGAGGCACCAGTAGATACTTGGTGTAACATTACTCTACTATTAGGTAAAGAATAACGTTTTCCTTTTGTTCCAGCACCTAATAAAATACTACCCATACTAGCAGCCATACCAGTATTAACCGTAACGATATCAGATTTTACATAGTTGATAACATCTACGATTGATAGTCCAGATTTAACTGACCCACCAGGTGTATCAACGTGAAGTGTGATATCTTTTACTTCTAAATTGTCTAAGAACATAAGTTGTGCTTGTACTACGGTGCTCATTCTATCGTTAACTGGTCCAGCTAACCAAATAATACGGTCCATCATCAAACGAGAGAAAATATCCATTTGCGTTACACGCATTTCTCTTTCTTCAAGAATGTATGGTGTTAAAGATGCGTTTGCACCTTGGAATCCAGATAATACTGTTGGGTTGTAAATCATTTGTTGAATGCCTTCCCATGTATTGAATTCATAATCAGTTACACCGAAATTCTCTTTGGCATATTGTTTAAAATCATTTGTTAAATTCATGTTTTTGTTTTTGGTTTAAAAATTTAAATTTGTGGTTATGAATACTGGTGTAAAATCACCCATCCATGCACCTAATATATTGTAGTCGAAATACTCACATGCCATAGTGTATTTTACCATTTCAATTGTTTCACCTTCTTCTAAATCAGATTCATCAACTTCCATATCCAACGCTAGTATGTTAAGCATTTTTTCAACATCATAAGCAACAACAGGGCCGAGGTTTATTCTCTCGGCCATGCCTATAATTGCTTCATCGAATCCATCACATAATAATGCTTCTGGATTAATTTCTGCTATCTCCTCACGAGTCATTACGCTTCGGCTTTTTCAGCAGCATAAAGAGTTTTAATGGACTCTCTAACCACATTCCAAGTTTCAAACGTGAACTTAGAAAGGATACCAGAATATGCAATAACATCTGGTTTTGTTATTACTAGTCTATCCTTTTCGCTATCGAAATGGATGCTAGCTAATGAATCTTCAACAACTATGTGTTTTTGAGCATCAGTTAATTGTTCGAAAATCTTTTCGTTTAATACGATTAGTACATCATCACCAGTACGGTATTTCAATAAATCGTTTGCTTTATTAACTTTGAAAAGTTCTTTTGCAGTGTTGTTTACAACAACGGTAATGTTAATGAATTGGTCCAACCCCACAGCCTTGATTTTTTCATCATATAATGCTTGGGTGTCCTCAAATGGTTCGTCAAATTTTGCCATCTTGTTTAATTTAATTTATAAAGTAATTGTTATTTTTAATCTTAGCAAACTTACTACTAATTTTCTATTGTACCAACATTTTTTTCAAGTTTTTCTTTTAAATTTATTAAAAGTGCTTTCGTATCATCATCTAAGTCTTTAGGTACTTCAACACCTAACGTAATAAGTATATCGCCTCTTTGGTCTTGATTTAAGAATTTCATACCTTTACCTTGTATTCTTAAATGTCCACCAACATCACTATATTCTGGTACTGAAACTCTAATTTTAGCACCTTCAATAAGTTCCACTTCAACCTTACCACCAAGAATAAGCAAAGGATAATTAACCTTTAAATTAAGTTTCAAATCATTTCCACTTCTTTGGTATTGTTTATGTTTGATTTCTTGTATGTTGATAAGTAAATTACCACATTTACCACCCTTGATACCTTGTCCTTTTTCAGACATAACAAATGTCATACCTTCTGCTACACCTGCTGGTATATCAACTTCAATTGTTTCTTCAATAGCTTTGGTTCCTTGACCATTACACACACCACATTGAACTTTGTATGATTTACCTAAACCAGAACACGTTGGGCATGGCATTGATTGTTGCATCATACCTATAGGTGTTTGTAGTATTCTAGTATGAACACCACTACCATTACATGTACTACAATCATCAATATCTGTACCCCCATGACCACTACATGTATTACACGTACCATTTCTGGAGTATTTGTAAGTTTTTTTGATACCTGTATAGATTTCTTCTAGTGTTAATTTGATAAGTAAGTTCATATTGTCACCAAAACGTTCTGCTGGTTGTTGTGAACGACCAAAACCATTAAATCCGTTACGAAACGCATTGAATCCAAATGGGTCATGACCACCTCCACCACCGCTAGAATCTTCGTGACCAAATTGGTCGTATCTTTTTTTCTTATCAGTATCCGATAAAACCTCGTATGCTTCGTTAACTTCTTTGAACGCATTTTCATCACCACCTTTGTCAGGGTGTAATTCTTTAGCAAGAGTTCTATACGCTTTCTTGATTTCACTGGCACTGGCACCCTTTTTTAATCCTAAAACTTCATAATAATCTTTCTTATTCATGGTAATGTATTTATATTTTTGCAATATTACGTATAATTATTGATATAAACAAATAAATTATGGTATTCAGAGTAGTTTTATTGGTAAACGGTAAATATAAGAAGACTTTACATAGAAGCAAAACTAGCGAAACAGCGTACATCAATTTTCATTCTTTGAAGGAAGAAAATAGCGATATTATGTTTCCTAGGAAATTCATCAATTCTAATGGATTGAAACCAGTAAAATATCAAATATGTGTAACAAAAATTACCGAAGAAGGTGATACGTTTCGTATTCTTAGAGATGGGTATGGTAAATTATATACTGAAGAACCTTTAGGTGATTGGACAATACTAGCTTCAACTGATTATAATATAGAAGAAACTTTTTGGATTCACGGATTAGAGAATAATAAAGATAGACCTAACGTATCTGAAGTAGTAAAAAGACTTATGATAGGTGCTCATGGTAAAAAGATGGTTAAACAAATCATCGTAGTCTATAATAAATTAATAATCTACAACGAGGACCAATTTGATATGGTTATTTGTAAGAAATTAGAAGATGCTCAAAGATTACATCATACACTAGCTAAAATTGCTAAAAAACAAAAGATTAAGAGTTTATTGTTTATGGGTACAGCTAGTCCAGCTAATATTGGAAGGATGTATGACGTAATTCATGATAATACTGGTTGGCCATATACCAAAATTAGACGAACTTCTACTAGGCCCTAGATATTTATTAGAAAAATATATTATGTTTTCAGATTCACATTTATGGGTAATGCTCTTGGGAGTATTTTTAGGTTTAGCTTTTATTATAAGCGGAGTTGTTTATATCAACAAATTATTTGTACATCAAACTAAAGATGTATTGGTTAGGTTTATCCTATTGGTTTTTGCGGCTTTGGTTGGTGTGTTTATTGTTGATAAAGTCGTTGCTTTTAAGATAAAGCTTTTAACTGATGAAATGAACACCCAATTATTTGACCTTATCAAAACTCTTACTCTTATGATATTTTCATATTACTTTGGTACCCAAAAGAATGAACCAAAAAACCCAGAATAATCTGGGTTTAGAAATTTAAAACCATATTACCAATTCTAATAGTTACAGCACAAGTAACTATTTCATTAGCACTCATATCTAAAGAACCAAAATCCATTGATTCAAAATAACAATTGGTAAAAATCCATTGTTCGATAACAACACCAGTTGGGTCAAGCAAATCAATTGAAAAATCAAATGGCTCCCATGGTGTTTCACGTAAAATAATATTTAGTCTTTGTGCTATCGATGGGTTAATAGGGTCATTAAAAACCAATACCATTGGTTCGTACTCAATTACACAATCATCTAAACCATTTCTAATAATTCTTGTTGATGGTCTGCTAGCTCTTTGTATTAGCCATTGTTGTATACCAAATTCTTCTGGCATATTTACCAAAAATCGATTTTGTCTTTTTGGTTCATATGCAATATGTCGATTAATCTCTCTATTTACAGGTGGATATACTTTTATTGGTATAACCCATGTTATTTCATCAGAAACCGATTTTTCCAATCCATTTGTTTCTGCCCATTCTTTTACAGTGTTCACACATACATCTTCAGAAAGACTAAATATTTTAACCATATTTGTAACTATCTTATCACCAGTCACAATATTACCTTCACCATTAATACATTTATTATTAATAATACTATAATATCGATTAAGATAATTGGTTACCATTTGAATTTCTTCCATTAGCTAAATAAACTTTCAAGTCTTTTTACTAGGTAGCTAATTCTTTCATTATTTCTATCTAGTATTAGTTGTTGTTCTGGTGGGATATTCCCAGCATATTCTGATTTTATCTTTGAATTTACTCTTTGTAAGTGGTCACTCTCTCTAAGACATTCATCATAGATTATTGCTTTATTTTCGTTAGTCATTTTGTTTATTGCATTTACAATTTCCACCACATTTACATGGGTTTTCATCAGGTGTTATTTCTTCATCTAAAACTTCCATTTCAGCAGCTATTGAAAACTGTTCTTTGATATCCTCTATCATTTGATTAACCTTTTCCATATCAGGTTCTTTCATGATTACTGGATTAATACATTCTACTCTTTCTTCACCACGTGTCGGTAAAAAGAATGCGATTGCGTTAGCATCTTTTTGTGCTAATACGTCATTAACCATATCTACGAATGGTTGTGCAATTTCTCTATTGCTAAGTAATTCTATATCTAAATAGAACACTAGTACTAATGGATGTTGTTTTTCTTCTGCCATTTTTTTTAATTGTTTTTAAATTCCTCAAAGGTAACTTCTTGGATTATATCTTCTACAGCGATATCTAGGTCGAAATTAGCCACGATAAGTTCATTTACTCTCATTGCTTTATTTTCAGCCCCAAGTTCGCTGTAACATTCTAATCTAACGTCATTTTCAATTAAGTAAATCAAATACACAGGAACATATTTGTTTTTATGTATTTTACTGAATAATCTGTCAGATTCTTTAATAAGTATTGATTTCATAGTTTTTATTTTTAATATTTAAAGTTACTGAAAATAAAAATAGGTGTAAAGGGTATAAACGAAAAAAACCCACATTTCTGTGAGTTTCTTTTTTTCTTTGTTCCAAGATAGGGGGGCATTTACTTCAATAACCCTGTTGAGAAGTTTTCCCATTAAATAAAATTGTTAGAGGATTGGGTTCCTACGTTGCTTAAGTTAGATAATTGTTTTTTGTGTGTTTGGTTGCAGCACTTATCTTTTATGAACAAATATATTATACTGTAATCGCAGCGTAACGCTCTGAATCGATTACATTCATCATCATCGAGTATGGAGTCATTTCTTTACCACCTAACAAGTTAGTTAGTAATGAAGGTGAGAATCCAGACACCAACGCAGTCCCATTCTTATCGAATTGAACTGGTTTGTTAGAGTCGTTTCTAGAATGGATATTCCAGTAAACAATTTTTGGCATCACATAACCTGCTTCAGCATACATTCTTTCGAACATTTCTTGAGCAGTAGAGTTCCAATTTCCTCTAGTACCAGCATTGAATTCCATATCCGAAAGGATAAGAATCATTGTTGGCATTTCACTTTCTTGAACATTGTTGTCCACAGCTTTTTTCAAGATTAACTTGAATACTGCTTCAACATTGGTTGACATATCCCATTGAGCTCTTTGCAATTGATTGTATCTTTCAGAAAGAGAACCTTTAAGGATTTGTAATTGTGGGTTGTTCGAGAAAGTAATAAATGCATCTTGAAATGCACCTACGTTTCTTTCAGAGATGTATAATCCCAATGAGATTGCTACATCCATACAAGTAACGGTTTGTGATGACCCTGCAGGACATGACATTGAACCAGAAACGTCAACAACTGGAAGGAATCTTTCATTGTTAGACTCCAAGAAGTTTGGCAATGCGTTCCATTGAGCGTTAGCCCCTTTCACGTTGTTTTGTTTAAGATTTTTGATGATATCATATGGGTACAAAGCACCAGCATTGATTTTAGCCTCACCTTTTTCAACACTTCCCAAGTATTCTTGGAAACGAGCTAAGTCATTTTTAGAAAAGGCTTTCATCAAATCACTCATTGCTTTTGAAGGCAATTTAGAGTATTCAATTTTAGTCCATTCTCTAGCACACATCAATTGTTCAACTGTGTTAGAGTTTTCAACAAGTAACTTACGGTAATCTTTTGGAGATAAACCTAAGTGTTTTCTAAGCGTGTTGGCTTGTCTTTTAGCATCACGGTTTGCAACGTTTGGACGTGGCATCCATTTAGCACATAAACCATTTTTAGCGTTCAAAGCTTCAGTAATTAATGCTAACGCTTGGTTCTCCAATGGAGTACCGAACAATACTAGCATATCATCCCATCTACCGAACTCTGAAATAAGGTGTAAGTTTTTACCAAGAGTTTCTGTACGGTTTTCAGCCAAGTAAGAGATAATATCTTTAAAGATTTGTCTTTCACCAGCACCACCACGTACATCTCTCGCCCAAAATAATAAACGCATGGCAGTCAATGGATTTTCTCCAAATGCTTTCGTAAACACATTTATAAGACGGGTTTTGTCAGCTCCTCTCATTGCTCCAATCTGGAAGAATAAATCTACACAGTGGTTTAATGATGATGAGTTAGTAACCATACCGTTTTCAGTATGTGAATCTTTTGTTTGCATAGCAGATAATAATGAGTTTTTCATAACGTTTAATTTTTTAGTGTTTGTTTTTTAATTGAGTGCAAATATATAACATTTATATTCTAATACCAAGTTTTTTTTAAATTATTTTAAATAAAATTTCTAACGTATTGATTTCTATGGTACTTACACACACCATTTTCTTTAATTGCAGCGATATGTGCTGGTGATAAATACCCTTTATTGCTATCCCAATCATATATTGGATACAATTCATGAAGCTTAACCATATACTCATCACGTCTTACTTTCGCAAAAATAGCGGCTGCAGCAATACACATATAAGTGTCATCACCTTTAGGAACCTTTGTAACTGGAATATCGTTGTATTCTTCCCATACAATACCATCAACTAATATGTGTTCAGGTGTTGTAGTCAAATCATCTAAACATCTGTGCATAGTTTTGAATGTGGCGGCATTTATGCCAAGTTCATTTATATCTGTGACTGAACCAGCATAACAAACGATGGATATAGCGTTATCAAGGATAAGTTGATATGCTGTGTTACGTTGTTTTTCGGATAGTTTTTTGGAATCCCGTAATAACGGAGAAGAAAATCCTTTTGGTAGGATAACCGCAGCTGTAACCACTGGCCCAGCTCCACATCCTCTTCCAACCTCATCCAAACCTACGATGTAATCTAAATCAAGATATTCTGCTGGTGCGTATTCAAGAGTTTTTGTTTCTTTCATCTTTCATTCTTTTAAAATAGTCATATATTCCCCATGCTGATATAAGAGCCCACGTTCCTTCTAGTATAATGAAAGGTGTGTACATAATAATACATGATGCAATACACGCTAGTGTAGCACCAAAGAAATTAAGTATAATGTAAAATGGGTGGTCATTATCTAATTTGTCTACAATGTTTAGCAAAAACGCCACCAACATTAAGACTACACCGATTGACCCTATTAAATCTCCTATATTCATGTTGCAAAATTACACAAATATTTTAAAGTAACAACTATTCTTCTATTTTTTTTTATGAATTTG
>Ga0208916_10001235_pt1 | contig 11160 bp, 5 predicted proteins | sample DEB19_08_DNA_5_FD_184523 | JGI IMG/M metagenome (GOLD analysis project Ga0208916, IMG submission 184523) | Aqueous microbial communities from the Delaware River and Bay under freshwater to marine salinity gradient to study organic matter... | ecosystem: Environmental > Aquatic > Marine > Coastal... | reverse complement strand
GTGCCCAGTCGGGCAATGAACAGCGCCATCAGCGTGAAAGAGGTCACTTCCACCATGTAGGACAGCCCGGCCGGTAAACCAAGCCGCGCAAATGCCCGGATTTGCCGCCAATCGGGCTTTTCCATGCGGGCCCAGATGCGGTACGGCAGATAAAGCTCATGGCTGCGCAGCAGCAGCACGGCAAGCAGCAGCAACAGGTAATTGACCACCAGCGTGGCCCAAGCGCAGCCCACCGCGCCCATCGGCTCCAGTCCAGCACCGCCGGCAACGAACCAGATCGACAATGGAATTTTCACCCCCAGTGCGCCGATTTGTAGCCAGGTGATCAGTACCGGCTTGCCCAGCGCCTGGTTCAGTGTGCTGAACAGCCGGAACAACAGCGACGGCACAAATGCCACCGCCAAGACGGCCAGATAGGCCTGAACCTCGCCTTGCATGGCGGCCGGGATTTTGGCCCAGTGCAGCAGTGGCCCCGGAAACAGCAACGCGCCAATACCGGCCAAGCTGATGAGGCCGCACAAATACAGGCTTTGCCGAATCGACTGGCCGACCGCGAGGTGATGGCGGGCGCCGCGCATTTCAGCCCAGATCGGCAGCAGCGCTTGAATGATGCCAATCAGGCCGACGTAAACGCTGATGTAGATGGCCGAGCCGACCGACAAGGCGGCCAGTGCGGTGTCGCTGTAGCGGCCGGCGATGACGGTGTCGGCGACGCCAAAAGCCATGATGGCGAGCTGCCCGACCAGTACGGTGCTGGCGTGCTTGCCAATGATTTTGAGTTCTTTCACGGACTGAAAATCAAGGACGTTCAGCGGCAGCCGAAGGCTTGAAGCGGCGGTAGACCACCACATTTTCGTTGCGGTCGGCTGGGCGCCGGACCATGATCATTCGCTCCCATTCAGAGCGGTTGACAACTTGCCACATGCTGGACAGCGAGTTCGTGTCAACCAGCAGGTAAGGGCAGTTGGTCTCTGGCCCGGTGGGGCGCAGGTTCAGCTTCTGGTGGTAGCGAAGGGCGGCAATCTGTGCGGTGTTCAGACCCAGCACTTCGACGCACGCTTGCCGGTTGACTTGTCGGGCGACTTGCCGCGACATGGACTCGTAGCTGCGGGCAAAGTCTAGCAAGGGCAGCCAGAGCGTCATCAGCAGCAGCCAGCACAGCGTGGTACCACCCGCCGGCAAGATCAGAGACTTCCAGATGGCGGCGCGCTGCTGACCCGCCCGCCATTTCACCAGCCAAGCCCAGGCCACGGTGGCCAACGAGGCCAAGCCAAATGCCAGCGCAGAAAAGCTCGGCTCAAAGCCGGGCGCCAGCTTGGCCACGTTGGCGGCAGGTTGTTGAGGTACACCGGTCTGCATGGCGACCCAAATGACCCAAATGATGATCGCGCACGAGGTGAAAAACAGCAGCGTGAACCAATCGATCAAAGAGGCGACGCTGCGCCTGAGGGTCGGCAGTGCAAAGGCGGCGAGCGTGGCCAGTGGCGGCAGGCTCAGCAGCAAGCTGCGATCTGAGGCGCCCGTCAGCAGTGTGGTGCCGACGGCGACAACCGCAAACCACAGGGGCAGGGCGACATGGCGGCTGGTCAACTGGCGGCGCCAGCAAAACAGCGTCCACAAGGCCAGCGGCCAAGCCGGCCACGGAAACCACAGCAGCAAGCGGATGATGCTGCCCCACTCTTTGTGGGCCTCAGATTGGCTCAGGGCGGCGACGTCAATGCGCCAAACCCAGAGACCGAGCGCATAGGCCAGCGCGGCAGTCGCCAAGGTGGCGCCCAACATCAACAGCATCCAGCCGCGCGTGTCAGGTTGCTCGTTGGACTCTCCGCCCCAGCGGCGATGTGCCCATTCGACCATCACGCTGCCGAAGCCGAGCAGGGCGGCGACGGTGGGTGCGCCGCTCAACGCCAGCCCGGCCATGCCGACCACAAAGGCTGAGCCAGGACCCAACACCTGCCACGGGCTGCGGTAAGGACTGGCGGCCACGCTGTAAAACATCAGCGTCATGAAGCCGAGTTGGGCCATGGCGGGGGTTGTTTCGTGGGACAGCTGAGCCAGACCCAAACACGCCAGCAAGGCCAGCAGGCCGGCATCGGCCATGGCCCGGGCATAGTCTGCCGGGCTGGCCTCGCCGCCAAAGGCAAAGGCCACCGGCTGCGCCTGCGGGCTGCGGGCCAGGTAATACACCGAGTACCAAGTGGCGGCCAGCGTCAAGGCGAGCAAAGCAATATAAGGCAGACGCGCGGCCAGAGCCGGGTCCAACAAGGGCATCAGCTTGATCGCCAGTGCGCCTATCCAGTAAGGCAGCAGGCCGTCAAAGTCGGCCGTGAAGCCCATCAGGTTGGGCTGCAGCCAGTCACTGCCCGTGACCACCATTTGCTGCATGACGCCAAACGCAGAAATGTCGGCGTCCTTCCACGGGCCACGACCGACCAAGCCCGGCAGCACATAAGCCACGCAGAAAAGTAGCAGTGCAAGGCGCGGCAGCCTGCGCACAGCAGATTGGGCAATGAGGGCGGGGGACGGCTGGTTCAAGGTACGGTCGGCTAAAGAATGAGGTATGTCGGCAAGGCCTCAATCATGAGGGGATTCCAGAGTTTCAGGGCGAAAAAAAAGCAGCCTGAATTTCAGGCTGCTTTTCGGATCGGCTTGAAACGATTCGCAGTTTACTTGGCGGCAGTTTTGCCGAAGCGATTGCGGAAGCGCTCGACACGACCACCCATGTTGTCCACGGATTTTTGCGTGCCGGTGTAAAACGGGTGCGACTCGCTGGAAGTGTCCAGCTTGTACAAAGGCAATTCGCGGCCGTCATCCATCGTCACCATTTCTTTGGTGTTGACGCATGAGCGCGTGACAAACTTGAAGTTGTTTGACAAGTCCACGAAGCAAACTTCGCGGTAATTAGGGTGAATGCCGTCTTTCATGATCTTCCTTATTCGTTGCGGTAGCCACCCAAGCCAGTCTTGGACACTTTCCGCTAAGCCCCGCATTATGGCATTAAAAAGCGCCTGTCGCGGTGGTTTCCGTAATTGTCTTCCACCAGCAGGGGCCGCGGAACCGGCTTAGCCGGGCCGCAGGCGCAGCGCCCCCTCGGGGGGCAGCTTTTACACAAAGTGAAAAGCGTGGGGGCTCAATCAACCACCCCTTCGCATCATGTCAAAGAACTCGTGGTTGTTCTTCGTGGCCTTCATGTTTTTGAGCATCAATTCCATCGACTCGATCTCGTCCATGTTGTACATGAACTGGCGCAGAATCCGTGACTTTTGCAGGATTTCAGGAGCCAACAGCAGTTCTTCCTTGCGGGTGCCGCTGCGGTTCAGGTTGATGGCCGGGAACACGCGTTTTTCGTACAAGCGGCGATCCAGATGAATCTCGCAGTTGCCCGTGCCTTTGAATTCTTCAAAAATCACTTCGTCCATGCGGCTACCGGTGTCGATCAGCGCCGTGCCAATGATGGTCAGGCTACCGCCTTCTTCAATCTTGCGGGCAGCGCCAAAAAAGCGCTTAGGGCGCTGCAAGGCGGCTGCGTCGACACCGCCGGTCAACACTTTGCCTGACGATGGCAGCACGTTGTTGTAAGCGCGAGCCAGACGGGTAATGGAGTCCAGCAAAATCACCACATCTTTGCCAAGTTCAACCAGGCGCTTAGCCCGTTCGATGACCATTTCAGCCACGTGAACGTGACGTGCCGCTGGCTCGTCAAAGGTCGATGAGATCACTTCGCCGCGCACGCTGCGCTGCATTTCGGTCACTTCTTCTGGGCGCTCGTCCACCAGCAAGACCATCATCACGGAATCTGGGTAGTTGGCGGTGATGGCGTGAGCGATGTTTTGCATCATCACGGTCTTGCCTGATTTCGGCGGCGCGACCAGCAAGGCGCGCTGGCCTTTGCCGATAGGCGCAATGATGTCAATGATCCGGCTGGTCAGGTTCTCTTCGCCCTTGATGTCGCGCTCTAATTTGTACTGCTCGCGTGGGAACAGCGGCGTCAAATTCTCGAACATCACCTTGTGCTTGTTGTCTTCAGGTGCGCCGTCGTTGATTTTGTCGAGCTTGTTGAGGGCAAAGTAACGCTCGCCGTCTTTTGGCGTGCGGACTTCACCTTCGATCATGTCGCCGGTGTGCAGGTTGAAGCGGCGGATCTGGCTAGGGCTGATGTAGATGTCGTCGGTCGAGGCGGTATAGCTCGAATCCGGTGCACGCAAAAAGCCGAAGCCATCGGGCAGGACTTCCAAGACGCCGTCGGCGACGATGGTTTCACCCGTCTTGGCACGCTTTTTGATGATGGCAAACATCAATTCCTGCTTGCGCATCCGGCCAACATTTTCGATCTCAAGGGCTTCGGCTTGCTTGAGGACTTCAGACACGTGCAGTGCCTTGAGTTCGTTTAAGTGCATGGGGTTACCTGCGTAATGAGAACTCTTTGAGGCGAGTTCAACTGAAAAAACGGGGGGAGGTTGGATAAGTCGAGTCAGCGAGATGACGGTTCAGAGGGGAATTTCTGAAGCCGTCTGTCAGTGCTGGAATCCGCACTCTCTGTCTAGAAGACAGCAGCGGATGTCGCGAATTATGACAGGAAAAAATGAGGCTTTGTCAGGCTCTGCAGTGCGCTAAGGCACCAGTGGGAGCCGAGATCAAAAAAAAGAAGCTCCTCAGAGCTTCTTTTTGGGGTTGGGCTTCAGGCCAGTTGTTGGTCGATGAAGGCGGTCAATTGAGACTTGCTCAAGGCGCCGACTTTGGTGGCGGCCAGTTCGCCGTCTTTGAACAACATCAGTGTCGGGATGCCGCGAATACCGAACTTGGCCGGGATGTCGCGGTTCTCGTCGACGTTCATCTTGGCAATCTGCAGTTTGCCCTCGTAGCTGGTGGCGACTTCATCGAGAATGGGCGCAATCATCTTGCAAGGACCGCACCACTCGGCCCAGTAGTCGACCAACACAGGTTGGGTTGACTTGAGCACGTCGGCTTCGAAGGTGGCATCGGTGGTATGTTTAATCAGTTCGTTGGCCATGATGGCTCCTTCAAAAGGTTGTTCAATTTGCGGCAAAAGTTGTGGTTATTGTGTCAGAAAGCCAGTACCCTCGTTGCCGGGGAAGCCTTCCCTCCTTCTATGAGCGCGATAGCCGAGTCGCCAACTTCCACCTGTAACTCTATTTGTGACTTCATCCCACTTCATTGATGTCAGCTGGTCCCGCGTGACCCGGCAGATTCACGAGCACATGGCCAGTCGCGGCTTGCACCCGGCGGCCTGCGTCGTGTTGGTGCCCTATGCGCAGCTGATGCAGCAGGCGCGTACTGCTTGGGCGGCTCAAGGCACGGCTTCGTTTGTGCCGCGCTTCGAAACCACCATGAACTGGGCCAACAGTTTGCAGGCACCGATGACGGGACCTTTTGAGCCCGCTGCCAGCGACATACGGATGGACGCGGCCTGTGACTTGCTGACGGCCGCCGGGCTGCTGGAACGCGCCGGTTTGGGCGCGCACAAAGACTTGTTGGCGGCTCGTTTGGTGGAGTCGGCTTGGTCAGTGGCGCGCCTGGCTGCTGCTTTGCCACCTGAACAACGCCCTGAATGGGGACAGCGCCTAGGCGGCTTATTAGCGGCCGGCATGGATGCGCCGCTGCTGGCGCTGGAGTCAGCGGTGGGCCAAATTGCGCTGGCGTGGGCGTCGACTTCGGCGTATCCGACCGATGTCTTGTTCAGTGCCGCGGCTGCTAAGGGCGACTTGTTGTTGGTGTTGGAAGGTTTTCAGGCTGATCCGCTGACCGACGCTTTGAAGTCGAAGTGGGGCGACCGCGCGGTGACTTTGCGCTTGCTCGATGACGAGTTGCCGAGTCAAGAAACGGCCCCAGCCTTGCAGGTGGCACAAGATGCCGAAGACGAGGCGCAGCGCGCCACCGCCAGCGTCTTGGCGCGACTCGGCCAAGGCTGCCTGCCGGTTGCTTTGGTGGCGCAAGACCGCGTGCTGACCCGCCGCGTCCGCGCCATGCTCGCTAATAAAGGTGTGGCGGTGCGCGACGAAACCGGCTGGAAACTGTCCACGACTCGGTCTGCGGCAGCGCTCATGAGCCTGCTGCGGGCCGCCACTTGGGACGCTTCGACCGATGCCATGCTGGACTGGCTGAAAAATGCGCCTGTCTTCAACGCAGCGGCCGTCACGGCGGCTGAAATCGAATTGCGAAAAACCGGTGTGCGCGAATGGCGTTCGGTCAGCCACGCTGAAACCGCCTCGCTGACCGCCAGTGTCTCGTTGGCCGCTCTGGCTGCGCCCTTGCTGGCGCCACTGCAAGGCGGCAAAGCATTGATGGCTTGGCTGCGTGCGCTTCGGGGTGCGCTGCAGGCTTCCAAGCAATGGGAAACCTTGCTCAGTGACACGGCAGGGCAGGCCGTGATGGACGCACTGCGGCTGCGTGAAGGCCTTGAAAACGAATTCGAAACCTTCGGTGCGCGCATGAGCCTGCGCGACTTCACCGCCTGGGTTAATCAGGTGCTGGAGTCGGCCAGCTTCACGCCTGAGCACCCGCCCGAGGCGCAAGTGGTGATCTTGCCGCTGAGCCAGTTGCTCGGCCGGCCGATGCAGGCGGTGGTTTTTCCGGGCGCTGACGAAGTCCGTTTGCCGGTGTCGCCCGAGCCGCCCGGTCAGTGGACGCCGGCGCAACGCGAGTTGCTGGGTTTGCCTTCACGCGAGACCTTGGCGCTAGCCGCTCGTGCAGCGTGGTTGTATGCCTTACAGTTCAAACCGGTCGACGTGCTGTGGCGCAACAGCGAAGGCGGCGAGCGCATCATGCCGAGCGGTTTTGTGCAGGCTTTGCTGCTCGAGCCCGAGGTTGACATGGCGGCAGATGTGCGCGTGCAGCGCGCGCTGACCCTGCAACCCACGACGATGCCGGCACCCACGGGTCAGGCGCTGCCGGTGCTGCGCTTGTCGGCCAGCGCGTATGAAGATTTACGCCGCTGCCCTTACCGGTTTTTTGCGATGCGCCAACTCAAGCTGCAAGCCGTTGAGGAACTCGAAGGCGAGTTGGGCAAGCGCGATTTTGGCAATTGGCTGCACGCGCTGCTCAGCCACTTTCACGTCGCGCTCCAACAAACCCCGACCACCGAGCTGCCTGAGCGGGTGCTGATGATGAACCAGGCCGCTGAACGTGCCACGCGGGAGATGGCGCTGGCCGACAGCGAGTTCTTGCCCTTTGCCGCCGCGTGGCCACGGGTGCGTGAGGGCTACCTGCTGTGGCTGGCGGGCCATGAGGCTACAGGCGCGCAATTTGCAGAGGCCGAGCAATGGAAAGAAATGCCCATCGGCCCGCTCACGTTGATCGGCAAGATCGACCGGATTGACCGCTTGCCCGATGGCCAGCCGCTGGTGATGGATTACAAAACCGAGGCTCGCAGCACCACTGCAGAGCGCATCAACGACCCGCAGGAAGACACGCAGCTGCCGTTTTATGCGGCTTTGCTGAGCGACGATCCTTTGAGTGCGGCCTATGTGAATCTGGGTGAAAAAGAGCCGACCAAAAGTTATGACCAAGAGGACATCGTGGACCTGCGAGACGAGTTGATTGGCAGTATTTTTAGTGACATGAGCCGCATCGCCGACGGTGCGCGTTTGCCGGCGATCGGCGAAGGCAAGGCCTGCGACTATTGCGATGCCCGCGGCCTGTGTCGGCGTGACTTTCGGGTGGCAGCATGACGCAGCCAGCCGCTTATGAACGCAACGGCGAGCTGGTCTCGGCCGACGCCTTTTACGCCATTGCCTGCGATCCGCGTCGCAGCGTGGCAGTCGAGGCTTGCGCGGGTGCGGGCAAGACTTGGATGTTGGTCTCGCGCATGGTGCGCGCCTTGCTCGAAGGCGCAGAAAAAGCTGCTACCGATGGCCAATACGCACTGCAGCCGCAGGAAATTCTGGCCATCACCTTCACCAAACGTGCGGCTGGCGAAATGCGTGAACGGCTCTATGAATGGCTCACTGAATTTGCCCATGCAGACCGCGCCAAGTTGCTGCACGAATTGAAAATTCGCGGTGTGCCAGGCCTGCACGACGAGGCCACAGCGTCACGCTTGGCAACGCAGCTTCAAGGCTTGTATGCAAGCCTGTTGGCCACCGGCCGGTCGGTGCAAATCCGCACCTTTCACGGCTGGTTCGCGGCCTTGTTGCGCAGCGCTCCGGTCGCGGTCTTGCAAAGCTTGGGCTTGCCGGTCAACTACGACTTGCTGGAAGACGACAGCCAAGCACGGGCACTGGTCTGGCGGCGTTATTACCAAGCGCTGGTTGGCAACCCGGCGTTGAAGGCAGACTTTGAAGCCGTCGTCTTTGCTTATGGCCGCTCGCAAACCGAGAAAGCCCTGCAAGCGGCGCTCGACAAGCGGGTTGAATTCGCGCTGGCCGATGCGGCCGGCGTGACCGATGAGTCGGTGAAGTCTTTCAGAGAACAATTCCCGGAGTTCGCATCATTAAACGAACCCGAAGATGCTTTCGCCAACGGTTTGTCACAGCAGTTGTTGGTCAACGCCGCCATCGCTTTGGGTCGTGCGTCAGCAGTGACTTTTTCGGCCAAAGGCGTTGAGTTGGAGCGCGCTTTGGCCGCCGGCGACACGAGCGCTGTGTACTTGGCCTTGCTGACGACGGAAGGTAAGCCCCGCAAGTTTGGCGAAAAAATTATCGGCATCAGCACGGTGCGCGAGGCGCAAGAACTCGTGTTGGCCGTGGCCGCAGCCCGGCATCAACACGATGCTTGGGCCTACCAGCAGCGCATGGCGCGCTTGACGCGCTTGCTGATTGCCGAGTTCGCCGACCTCAAACGCGAGCGCGGTTGGGTCGACATGAACGACGTCGAACGCGCTGCACTGGTCATGCTGGGTGATCCGGTGTTGTCGGGCTGGGTCCAAGAAAAACTCGATGCCCGCGTGCGCCATTTGTTGATCGACGAATTTCAAGACACCAATCCCTTGCAGTGGCAGGCGCTGCTGGCCTGGCTGGGCAGTTACACCGGCGCCGGACAAGCGCCCAGCGTTTTCATTGTGGGTGATCCGAAGCAAAGTATTTACCGTTTTCGGCGGGCTGAGCCGCAGGTGTTTCGGGCGGCGCAAGCCTTTGTGCAGAACGGTCTGGGCGGTGACTTGCTGAGCTGCGACCATACCCGGCGCAACGCGCAAGGCGTTATCAGTGCCGTCAATGCGGCCATGGCACAAGCCGCTGCGGTGGACGGTTACGAAGGCTTTCGCGCGCACAGCACGGACTCCGCGCAGTTGGGCGCGGTCGGGCGCTTGCCGCCGATCTTGCGTGTCAAGACAGCCAAGTCTGACGATTCGGAGCCCACAGATTGGCGCGACAGCCTGACGCAGCCCCGCGAAGTCCCTGAAGAAACACTGCGCACGCTGGAAGCGCGCCAAGCCGCCGCTTGGATTGCCTTGCAACTTGAGACAGCACCCCTCAAGCCCGCCAACATCATGGTGCTGTCGCGCAAACGTGCAGGCTTGTTGCCTTTGCAAAACGAATTGCGTACGCTCAACATTCCTGCGCAGATTGGCGAAAAAACCGCCTTGATTGACTGCTGTGAAGTGCAAGACATCGTGGCGCTGCTGGACGCACTGGTCTCGCCGCAACACGATTTGTCGTTGGCGCGGGCGTTGCGCTCGCCGCTGTTTGGCGTCGACGACACGGCGCTGGTACAGCTCGCTTTAGCCCAGCGTCGACTAAGCCAATCGTGGTTCCAGTTGCTGCAAGACGATGCCGCGAGTCCGTTGGTGGAACTGCAAACTGCCGAAGCCCACAGCTTGGCCGGTGTCGCGCTGCAATTGGCGCGCTGGAAGAGTTGGCTCGACACACAGCCGCCGCACGATGCGCTGCAATCCATTTACGACGACGGTGATGTGTTGGCGCGCTTTGCCGCTGCCGCGCCTGACGCGCAGCGCGTGGCCGTATTGGCCAATTTGCGCGCCTTGCTGTCGGTGACTCTGCAAGTCGATGGCGGTCGCTACACCACGCCTTACGGCTTGGTTCGGGCGCTCAAAGCCGGCGGCATTCAGGCGCCAGCAACCGTCAGCCAAGAGGCGGTGCGGCTCTTGACCATCCACGGCGCCAAGGGGCTGGAGGCCGAAGCCGTGCTGCTGCTGGACACCGACACGCCGCCGCGCAGCGCCGACAGCATGGGCGTGCTGGTCGACTGGCCGGGCGAATCTGCTGTGCCGCATCGCTTTGTTTTTCTGGTCAGCGAAAGCCGTCCGCCGGCTTGCTGTGCCGATGCCTTGCAAGCCGAAAAAGACGAGCGTCATCGCGAAGAACTCAACGCCTTGTACGTTGCCCTGACGCGGGCCAAAACAACGCTGGCGATGTCGTCGATTGAGCCGCACCGCGCTGCCCCTGGCAGCTGGTGGCTTCGGCTGCATGCGCTGGCGGCAGAGTGGCCGCAACCGGCCCTGAAGGCTGTCGTGACCGAGCTCGCGGCTGTGTTCGTGATTGACTTCCCTGAACTGCCGCCTGCGCCTTTGCTGCCGTTGGCCATTGCCAAACCGGCGACTGATTCAGCCGCCTCGCGAACCGGTCAGGCCATGCACCGCTTGCTCGAATGGGGGGCTCTGTCTGAACAACATGTGCGGGCCATCACGCGTGAGTTTCGGCTGGATGTGGCGCAAGCCCACGCGGCCTTGGCCGGAGCCAAAGCGGTTTTGGCTGGCGCGGGTGCGTGGGCCTGGATGCCAGCAGTCGTCAGCTGGCAGGGCAACGAGGTTGAACTCGCTTACCAGGGGCAAAGCCTCCGCTTAGACCGCTTGGTGCAACGAAAAGACGCTGGGCACGAGGGCCATTGGTGGGTGCTGGACTACAAGTCAAACGCTGCCCCGCAAGACCTGCCAGAGCTGCGCGTGCAAATGCAGACCTATTGCGCTGCGGTGCAGGCGGTTTACCCCGGGCAAACCGTCAAGGCGGCCTTTTTGACGGCGCAGGGGAAGCTGCTTGAAGTGAATCTGGAACGCTAGATGTGGAACTGTAATAATTGAAGTTTGCCGAAAGCTGTCTGGTCGTTGGCTGCCTGATGCTGACCCGATAGCTGCTTGGCGCGAATGGATTTTTTCTTGAGCAACACACCTTCCTTGTCAACCGGTACCGCTGTCCGCCGCGTGGCTGTCATTGGTGGCGGCCCTGCGGGCCTGATGGCGGCTGAAAT
>Ga0208916_10001232_pt1 | contig 11179 bp, 9 predicted proteins | sample DEB19_08_DNA_5_FD_184523 | JGI IMG/M metagenome (GOLD analysis project Ga0208916, IMG submission 184523) | Aqueous microbial communities from the Delaware River and Bay under freshwater to marine salinity gradient to study organic matter... | ecosystem: Environmental > Aquatic > Marine > Coastal... | reverse complement strand
CTTGCATGGGGCCGCGATTACCGTGATGTCACACCTGAGGAGCCTGATCGCAGTATCAGTGCAGCAGAGACTTTCGCGCAGGATCTAGATAATCCAGAAGAGATCTTGACTGAGTTTTTGAGATTAACTGAGAGAGCAACTGCCAGATTGCGCGATCGTGATTTATTTGCAAAGACGATAAGTATCAAAGTGCGCTTTGCTGATTTCTCAACGATTAATCGCAGTAAGACTTTGCCGCTTCCAATTGATAGCACCCATGATGTTTATGAAGTGGTGAAGGGGCTTTACCAAGCACTTCGTATTGAGCGGGCCCGATTGCGCCTTGTCGGGGTCTCTCTAGAGAACTTAAGCGAGGGAGCACCGCACCAAATGATGCTGGGCGAGCGCGAAGTTGGCTGGCGCCAAGCCGAAGGGGCTATGGATCAAGCCCGAGCACGCTTTGGTAAGGGTTCTGTGCGTCCTGCCCGGCTGATAAGTGCCAGTGAAGATGATGAGGATTAGCTTTTAAGTAGCCACAAAGCCCAGAGGTGTTCTATTGTTGGGCCATGGCCTTATCTGATCATGAGAAGCGAATGCTCCAGGAGATGGAAGCTGCGCTAATGACGGAGGATCCACGTCTAGTTTCAGCCCTATCGGGTGAGGTTAAGCCCCTTGGCAAAAATCGAATTCTGCTGGGCCTTGGACTCGTTGTCCTTGGAATTCTGGTCCTCTTTACTGGTCTGATTTCAAAGACAACGCCTGTGGGAGTACTGGGCTTCATCATCGCCCTAGGCGGGGTAATCACAGCTATCTCATCTATCGGGCGTCCATCTATGCCAAAGCGCAAGGGCTCATCTTCGATCAGCGCTCGCCTTGAACAACGCTGGGATGAGCGCAATAACGGTGCTACTGACTAAATAAGCGCTTCTTTTCATTCAAGGGCTCCTGCGGGGGCCCTTTTTTCATGCCTAAAAACAGGTGGGGAGGGGTGGGGCGGAGAAGGGTAAATAGTGGCGAAAGGTGGTTGAAAAAGGAGGAAAGTGGAGTAAAGTGGGGAATTAAGCGCGGTAAGTAAGCGCAGCGAACCTGGGGAAGGGGGCGCTAAAAATGTTTCTTGGCACCCACGAGCCACGCCTTGATGACAAAGGCCGTTTAATTTTGCCCGCGAAATTTCGCGAAGAACTCTCTTCAGGTTTAGTAATTACTAAAGGACAAGAACGTTGTCTTTATGTTTTTCCATCAGCAGAGTTTTCAGTTATTACAGAGACGCTAAAACAAGCGCCAGTCACTGCAAAATCAGCTCGCGATTACATGCGTGTGATGTTTGCAGGTGCACACGATGAAATTCCTGATCGTCAAGGTCGCGTAACTATTCCTCAAGGACTTCGCACATATGCAGGACTTGAAAAAGATTGCGTTGTTATTGGTGCAAATACTCGCGTTGAAATTTGGGATGCAACTTCTTGGAATGAATATCTAGCAGATCGCGAAAAGGGATTTGCTGATGTTTCAGAGGAGGTATTCCCAGGCCTGTTCTAACTCTCTCATTTGTGGCCACCGCCGACCCTTCGAAAATAACGGCGCCCCTTCCCCGGCGCCGATATAAAACAGATCCGTCGGCCGGCGGTGACCAGAGATGAGAGCACTGCAGTAAAGCGCAAGAAAAGAAAAAACTTACGGATGAGTTGAAAGGGGGAGAGAGTGAATAACAACGTTGCACACGTTTCTGTGATGCTAGATCGTTGTATTGATTTACTGACCCCAGCAATTCAAGCTAGTGCTCATCCAGTTGTTGTTGATGCAACTCTTGGCGCAGGTGGTCATACCGAGGCCTTGCTTACCAAGTTTCCTCACTTAACTGTTATCGGTATTGATCGCGATGCAGATGCTCTGGCTAGTGCAACTAATCGCCTTGCTCCCTTTGCCGATCGTCTGCGCACATCTCATGCAACCTTTGATCAAATCGGCGATGTTGTGGCTTCCCATGGCTTCCCAAAAATAGATGGCGCACTCTTTGATCTGGGTGTTTCATCGATGCAGTTGGATCAAAGCGAGCGAGGCTTTTCTTACTCACAAGATGCCCCTCTAGATATGCGTATGGATCGCAGCCAGTCACTGACTGCTGCCGAGATTGTTAACTCTTATGAGCCAGGCCAGTTGGTGAAGATTTTGCGCACATATGGTGAAGAAAAGTTTGCAACCAGAGTGGTGGAGAGAATTGTTAAAGCCCGTGCCATTGCACCGCTTAATTCAACTTCTCAGCTAGCCGATCTGATTAAAGAGGCGATTCCAGCGGCCACGCGTCGCACTGGTGGAAACCCTGCCAAGCGCACATTCCAAGCACTTCGCATTGAAACCAACGATGAGCTGGGTGCGATTACTCGCGCTCTGCCTGCAGCTATGGGGTTACTCGATATTGGTGCTCGTTTAGTTGTGATGTCATTTCAATCCCTTGAAGATCGAATTGTTAAAGAGTTGTTTGTCGCATCGACAACCTCAGGCACACCACGTGGTCTGCCATTTGATTTACCTGAATTTGCTGCCAAGTTCTCACTTGTTATTCGTGGCAGCGAAGTTGCATCAGAAGAAGAACTCAATGAAAACCCGCGCTCAGCATCTGTTCGTCTGCGCGCAATTGAAAGGGTGGCTGCATAATGGCAATGACAGCGTTTGCTCCAGCAATCACGCGCTCACGTGAAATCATCGCAACTAAGACTGCAGAAGTTGCACTCAAACTAGTTCCAGATGTTTCAGAGCAAACACAGGAAAACCGTAAGTATTTTGCCAAGTTTGTATCTGTCGTAGGCGTCCTTGCATTGATGTTCCTTCTCTTCATCAATACATTGCTTGCACAGGATGCTTTCACGTTAAGTAATTTAAAGCTTGAAGCAAAGATGGTCAGTGATCAACGTGAAGCAATCAATCGCCAGATTGATGCAATTGCAGCACCTGAAAACCTAGCAAAAGCAGCAACGGCGCTAGGCATGAAGCCATCTGAAACCCCAACATTTCTAAGCCTTAATCCACCAGCAACACCAGCAGAGAGTGTGGACAATGGGTAACTTTTCATTAGCTCATAACCGAATTAGAGCGCTAATCTTTTTATTGGCATTAGCGATGTTCGTATTTGGTTTGCGCCTAGTTCAGGTCCAGGCAGTGCAGGCGGGGGACTACCGCATGCGTGCTGTGAATGAAATGGAAAATACTAAATCTCTTCCAGCTCCTCGCGGTGAAATCACCGATATCAACGGAATCGCATTTGCCCGAAGCGTTGCTGCGACCAGCATCGTGGTTGATCAGACCCAAATTACAAACCCTGCACGAGTTGCTAACTTCATCGCACCAATTCTTGATTTACCTGTAGCCCAAGTTCAAGCCAGCATTACTGGTAAGCGCAAATGGAACATGGTCTATCAAAACGCCAAGCCTGCGCTATGGCAGAAACTCACTAAATCCATCTCAGAATTTAACTCACAGTACCCAGCAATGAGTCCAGATCGAATTATTGGTTTCTTCCCAGAGCGCGGATACATTCGTGAGTATCCATCTGGTTCATTGATCGCCTCTTTAGTGGGCTTTGTTAACCGTGATGGCAAAGGTGCAACCGGACTTGAATCAAGTATGAATTCCATGATTTCAGGAATCGATGGAAAGTATTCATTTGCTAATGGCTACGGGGCAGAAATCCCAGGCTCTCAATCTGAAATTATCCCAGCACAAACTGGCACAACCGTTCGACTAACTGTGGATCGAGATATCCAGTGGGTCGCATCGCAAGCTATCTCTGATGCCGTTAAGTCATCAAATGCTCTGAGTGGAACTGTCATTGTGATGGATCCAAAGACGGGTGAAATCTTGGCCCATGCAACTGCGCCAACATTTAATCCAAATAACACCTCTAAGGTCGCACTTGTTGCAATGCGCAATCCTTCAGTGCAAGATGTTTATGAGCCAGGTTCAACGGGCAAAGTTATGACTTTGGCTGCAGCTCTTGAAGAAAAGAAAATTACCCCAGAGACAGTAATCACGGTGCCATATGCACTCAAGCGCTCAACCAAGGTTTTCCATGATCACGATAAGCACCCAACCCAGTACTTAACAACGGCTGGAGTATTGGCTGTTTCAAGTAACACAGGATCAATTCAAATTGGTGAACTTTTATCTAACGACAAATTTTATGAGTACTTAACTAAATTTGGTGTTGGGTCAAAAACTGGCTCAGGTTTGCCTGGAGAATCCCGCGGAATTCTTCCTAAAGTAGCTGATTGGTCAGGAACATCTGCACCAACAATGGCATTTGGCCAGGGCTATTCACTAACTGCCATGCAGGCTACAAGTATTTTCGCAACGATTGCTAATGATGGCGTTCGAGTTTCACCCACTGTTATTGCAGGAACCCGAGATTCAAGTGGAAACTTCACACCTGCGCCAGGTCGCACAAGTGAGCGAGTGGTGAGCAAAGAGACTGCGCAAGCTATGCGCTTGATGATGGAGAGCGTAGTTTCTGGAAATGGAACTGCGCCAAGTGCGGCGATTCCTGGGTATCGCGTGGCAGGTAAGACTGGTACAGCACAGCGCATTGATGACACATGCGGTTGCTATCGCGGTTACACCGCTTCTTTTATTGGTTTTGCACCAGCAGATAAGCCCGCCTACGTCATTAGCGTGACTATTCAAGATCCAAAAGGAATGCACTGGGGCGGCGTTCTAGGTGGGCCTGTGTTTAAGAAAGTCATGTCATTTGTTTTACAGTCTCGCCATATTGCACCAACTGGAACAGCATTTGTTCCAGTTCCTTTGGACAAAAAAGCATTAGCTGCAAAGAAGGCCCAGGATGCAACGGCCAATAACTAACCACCAGAAAAAACTCTCTGCGCTATGCGCCATAGTTGGGGCCCAATCAAATTCTAAAGAGTTGGAAAGCATTGAAGTCAGCGGAATTTCCCAAGCCAGTGATTCAGTTTTACCTGGAGATCTCTTTATTGCCCTACCTGGTGAAAAGGTTCATGGGGCGCAATTTGCCTCCGATGCCATTTCTAGGGGAGCAGTTGCAGTTCTCACTGATGCCATCGGTGCTAAAGAGATAAAGGGTGTTCCAGTTCTTGTTTCCACAAATCCTCGCAGAGCTGCTGGAATAGCCAGTGCCTGGTTTTATTCAGAACCAATGCGAGATCTCTATAGCGTTGGTGTCACAGGAACTAATGGCAAAACCACAGTAACCACGCTGCTCCATCAAATTATGACCGCAGCTGGCAGAGATAGCGGATTAATCGGAACCGTTGAAACACGCATTGGCGTTGAGAGCATTGCTAGTAAGCGCACAACACCTGAAAGCTCTGATTTGCAGGCGCTATCTGCAGTGATGCGTGAGCGCCATATGCGCAATCTTATTATGGAAGTTTCAAGCCATGCAATTACTTTGGAGCGCATTCGTGGCAGCCACTTTGCTGTCGTCGGATTTACCAATCTTTCGCAAGATCATCTAGATTTTCATAAAGACATGGAAGATTACTTTGCAGCAAAGGCCAAGCTATTTACATTTGAATATGCAGATTTAGCAGTTATCAATCTTGATGATCCTTATGGAAAGCGTCTTGCGGCACAAACAGAGCTACCTGTGGTTACTTTGTCTCGATTAGATACAAGCGCCACTTGGCACTATGCATCGATTGCCTCTGATTATGTTGGTGCTTCAGTCTCCATTCGCGGAAGCGGCGGAATTCTTATTGAAGGAAAGACTGTTTTGCATGGTGGATTTAATTACGACAATCTTTTGATGGCAGTAGCAATTGCAGTAGAAAGTGGAATTGATCCCATTGATATCGCTGCAATCTTGCCAACACTCACAGGCGCTGCTGGGCGATTAGAGGCTGTGCGCCTTGGACAAAACTTCACAGCACTCGTTGATTATGCCCACTCACCAGATGCTGTTAAGCGAGTGTTAGAAGCAGCAGCTGAGATAAGTGATGGAAAAGTAATTGCCGTGCTCGGTTGCGGGGGAGATAGAGATAAAACAAAGCGCACCTTGATGGGTCAAGCACTCCATGATGGCGCTGATATTGCTATCTACACCAGCGATAACCCACGTTCTGAGAAAGCTGAAGAGATTCTGGTTCAGATGGTTTTAGATATAGATGTGGTGCCACCGAGTGAAGTAATCGTTGACAGAGCCCAAGCTATTCGTGCAGCAGTCAATCTGGCCCAAGCCGGCGATGTTGTGATGGTTTTGGGCAAGGGTCACGAAAAAGGCCAAGAGATTAATGGAAAAGTACATGAATTTGATGATCGCATTGAATTAGCTAAAGCGATTGAAGATAAGAAATGATCACTTTAACTGCTGGAGAGATCGCCCTATTAGTTGGCGGAGAGCTGTTGTGCGATAGGGATTTACTGATTTCAAAGGCACCGGTATTTGATTCACGTTTAGCAACACCTGGTTGTTTCTTTTTAGCCCTTAAAGGTGAGAACGCTGATGGGCATGAGTTTGCAGCCGATGCTTATAGAAACGGTGCGATGTTCTCTCTTACATCGCAGCGCATTGATGGTCCATGCATTGTTGTGAAAGATGTTCTAGAGGCTCTATCTATTCTGGCTGCATTTGTTAGAAAGCGCTTAGACAAACTGGTAGTCATTGGAATTACAGGATCGCAAGGAAAGACCAGTACAAAAGATCTTTTGACTCATATGTTGGGCGCTGTGGGTCCAACCGTTGCTCCTGCTGGATCATTTAACAATGATTTGGGTCTGCCTATAACTTTACTGCAATGTGATGACCGCACCCGTTTTTGTATCCTTGAAATGGGTGCGCGACATATGGGTGATATTGCTCGTTTGTGTGAGATTGCAAAACCCAACATTGGTGTTGTTCTCACCGTTGGAACTGCCCACATTGGTGAGTTTGGATCTCGAGAAGTAATTGCACAGACAAAAGGCGAGCTGATTGCATCACTTGATAAAGACGGCATAGCAATCCTAGGTACTTATGATGAGTTCACACCCAAGATGGCATCCCTGCATCAAGGCCAAGTAATTCTCTTTGGTGAAAAAGCAGATATTCAAGTGCGCGCAGCCGATGTTGAAATGCGCGAGGGACGGCCACACTTTGATTTAGTAACACCTGCTGGAAGAGATGCTGTGGGAATGCGCGCAGTGGGAGCCCATCAGGTAGCAAATGCACTTGCAGTTGCTGCAGTGGGAACTGCGTTAGCACTGCCGTTGGAGTTAATTGCCAGTTCTTTATCTACTGCTGAAATATCTAGTAAGTGGCGCATGGAACTGCATGAAAGCGCAGATTTGCTCATCATTAATGATGCCTATAACGCTAATCCAGAATCGATGAGTGCGGCAATGCGCGCACTTGTTCTCTTTGCCCAAGAACGCGGGGGTTCTGCATGGGCATTTGTTGGAAAGATGAATGAACTTGGTCAGACACAGGCACCACAGAGCGCTGCAATTGGGGCCCTTGCGGTTGAATTAGGAATTGATCATCTAGTTGAAATCAATGCTCCTGAATACGGAGAACCTGTTGGCGCAATGGTGATTCACCAACGCCCAACGATTGAGTCAGCTCTTGATTTAGTTGAATACTTCGCACCTGGTGATGTTGTTCTAGTGAAAGCATCGCGTTCGCAAGGTTTTGAAGTTCTCGCAGAATCACTAGAACGTGCCTGGAAAGAAAAGAGTGGAGTCGATTCATGAGACAGATCCTTATTGCAGGAGCTTTTGCTCTCGCCTTTGCCCTCTTTGGCACAAAGGTTCTCATTCGAATTCTTGCCGCACGTGGTTATGGTCAAATCATTCGAGATGATGGACCATCAACACATAAAACAAAGCATGGAACGCCAACAATGGGCGGCATCATTTTTATCCTTGCAGCAATTTTTGGGTATCTCATGGCTCACCTTATTTCAGGTACCCCTACAACGGCTTCGGCCCTATTAGTTATTGGCTTGGTGGTTGGCTTAGGTTTTGTTGGCTTTCTTGATGACTGGCTCAAAGTTTCACGTCAAAACTCTCGTGGACTTAAGGGACGCTACAAACTTCTAGCTCAAGCATCACTTGCTGGTGTCTTTGGTTATGCAGGTCTGCAGTTTGCTGATCAATACAAACTCACTCCTATTTCGCAGTACCTATCAACTGTTAAAGAGACTTCAATCTACTTAGGCACTGGCTTAGTTATAGCTTTCGTGATCCTGATGGTGATGTCGGCAAGTAATGGTGTGAATTTAACTGATGGTCTAGATGGATTAGCAACAGGTGCAACCATCATGACTTTCCTGGCTTTTGTATTAATTGGTGTGTGGGAGTTTGGCCAAAGTTGTTCAATCGATGCGATCACAACGACTAACTGTTATCAAGTTCGAGATCCACTTGATCTTGCTGTTCTAGCTGCCGCATTTGCTGGAGGTTGCACAGGTTTTCTTTGGTGGAACACAGCACCTGCCAAAATCATTATGGGAGATACCGGATCACTAGCCCTAGGAGCTGCTATCGCAGGCTTTGCAACAACGCTTCGAGTGGAACTGCTCTTGATTCCACTCGGCGGCCTATTTGTTATTGTCACAATGTCAGTAGTGATTCAGACTCTTTACTTCAAGCTCAGTGGTGGCAAGCGTGTTTTTCGCATGGCACCGCTACATCATCACTTTGAGTTAAAAGGTTGGGCTGAGATAACTGTGGTTATTCGTTTCTGGATAATCGCTGGACTCAGTGTTGCAGGCGGTTTGGGTCTGTTTTATGCACAGTGGGTAGCTAAGTAATCACCATGCCACTCTCTTTTGATGGCCAGAGAATTCTTATTCTTGGCGCAGGTGTTACGGGAAATGCTGTTGCCCGTTCACTTGTGAAAAGAGGTGCTGTCGTAAGCATTGCTGATGAAAACCCAGCTGCTAAATCAGAGCACACAGTTATTGATGCTAAAAAAGTAGTAGTGAAGGATTTTGATTCAGTAGTTGTTTCACCAGGCTGGCGACAAGATCACCCATTGGTCGTTGCAGCAATAGCGGCAGGTCTAACACTTCTCAATGAAGTTGATTTGGCGTGGCAGATTAAGAGCGAGATGGCACCTGCACAAAAGTGGCTGGCATTAACTGGCACCAATGGAAAGACCACCACAGTTGAAATGGTTGCGGCAATGTTAAAAAGCGGTGGGCTCAAGGCAACTGCGTGTGGCAATGTTGGTGAAACTGTTATTGAAGTTGTCGATCGCAGCGATGCATTTGAAGTGCTAGTTCTAGAGCTTTCCTCTTTTCAACTTCACTGGTCTAAGCAGGCTCAATTTGTTGCATGTGCGATCCTCAATATTGCCGATGACCACATCGATTGGCATGGAAGCTTTGATGCCTACGCAAAAGCAAAACTGACAATCCTTGATCGTGCAACAACTGCAATTTTAAATGCAAGTGATGGTGAAATCGTTAAGCGCTCAAGTCATTGGCAGGGCCGCAAAGTCTTTTACAGCCTAGATACTCCAGCCCCAGGTGAGATTGGTTTAGTAGAAGAGCTACTTGTCGATCGTGCATTTGTTCAAGATCCCCAAGAAGCATCAATGTTTGCTGAGTTAGCTGAAGTAAAGCCAACAATTCCGCATAATGTTTCCAACACTTTGGCCGCAGCTGCACTTGCCAGAACCGTGGGTGTTTCTCATGAAGATATTCGAAGTGCAATCAAGGCCTTTAGACCAGGTCGCCACCGCATTGAAACAGTGCATACAGCTGATTCAATTAACTGGGTCGATGATTCCAAAGCCACAAATCCACATGCGGCAACTGCATCACTACTTTCACATGAGTCAGTGATTTGGATTGCTGGGGGATTAGCTAAAGGTGCTGCGATGGATGAGTTAGTAGAGCGCACTGCCAAGCGAATTAAAGCTGCCATTCTCATTGGCACCGATAGAGCTCTCATTGAAGCTGCACTTATCAAGTTCTGCCCAGATGTTCCACGTGTTCTAATCGATGGTAATTCATCGCAGGAGTTAATGGAAAAAGTGGTGAGTGCAGCCCAAGGCTTTGCTCAATCAGGGGATACGGTTTTACTAGCACCAGCCTGCGCCTCTATGGATCAATTCGTTTCCTATGCCGATCGCGGTGATCGCTTTGCTGCAGCAGTGAAGAAGGTTGTGAGCAAATGAAAGTACAAAAGCGAAGCACGCTTTTCTCACGCCCCATCAATCTCTATTACATGTTAGTTGGCAGCACGCTGGCATTGAGCATTTTTGGAATCATCATGGTTTTCTCTGCCTCCTCTATTTACTCTCTTGAAAACAAGGGTGCAACATGGGCAATTCTCTTTCGCCAACTCATATTCCTGGTTCTAGCACTTCCTATGGCATGGGTGCTCTCACGCTTTTCATTAGCTAGATGGAAATTCTTTGCCCGCTTTGGCGTTCTGGCTTCAGTGGGTTTGCTAGCTGTTGTGCAAGTACCTGGTGTGGGTAAAAGTGTGAATGGTAATAACAACTGGATTTCACTTGGCTTTGTCGATGTTCAACCCAGTGAAATCGCCAAGTTTTTAATGATTTTGTGGGCGGGCTCAATTTTGGCTAAACGAGAGAGCGCTGGAGATATTCAAGCCAATGTGCTCAAACTAATTGCTCCAGCATTCTTACTATGTATCTTCTTAGTTCTACTTGGAAAAGATTTAGGAACAGCTTCAGTATTTGCCTTTGTCTTGGCAGGAATGCTCTGGGTCTCTGGAGTACACCTCAAACTATTTGCAGCGATTTCAGCATTGGGATTTTTAGGTATTGCAGCATTGATTATCTCGGCTCCTTATCGCGTTGCTCGATTCTCGGTTTTTCTTAATCCCTTTGCTGAAGATCAATACAAATCAGTGGGCTGGCAGCCTGCTCACAGCCTTTTAGGCCTAGCTAGTGGCGGTTTATTTGGTGTGGGACTTGGAGCAAGTCGCCAAAAGTGGGGAAATCTTCCTGAAGCCCATACTGACTTTATTTTCTCTGTCATCGGTGAAGAGTTAGGTCTGTTTGGAACTATCGCAACTTTGATAATGCTTTCAACGCTTTTGTTTTCTATATTTAAAATTGCATTGCGAACACAAGATCCCATGGTGCGCTATGTCTGTTCAGGCATTGGTTGCTGGGTAGGTGTTCAAACTGTGCTCAATATCGGCTCTGCAGTCAGTGTTCTTCCAGTGGTGGGTGTAACTTTGCCACTACTTTCCTATGGAGGTTCGGCGTTGA
>Ga0208916_10001231_pt1 | contig 11184 bp, 21 predicted proteins | sample DEB19_08_DNA_5_FD_184523 | JGI IMG/M metagenome (GOLD analysis project Ga0208916, IMG submission 184523) | Aqueous microbial communities from the Delaware River and Bay under freshwater to marine salinity gradient to study organic matter... | ecosystem: Environmental > Aquatic > Marine >... | reverse complement strand
TACTGATGTTTATGAATATGATGTAGATAGGTTTATCAGATATAAATGCAATCCAAAGAATGAGCCAATGAGTGAAGTTGATTAAGTTAGAACATTAAAAGAATTGTGTATCTAAACGGAGGGATGAGACGACCACAAAGTGTCAGGTAGTAGATATTACGTAACATCAGGCTACCCCGCCCCTCCATTCAGGTACATAATTCAAAAATCTAGTGTGTAGCACATTAGATAAATTATAAATATAACAAATAAAATATGGAAAAGAAAATTGAAGTAGTCGATATAATGCAACACGTTCACGATGGAGATTGTCCAAAGTGTAAATTTCCTGAAACAGTCTATGTTAGAAATGTGAAAACAGGCAAACTCTTAAAAGAAAAGTGTAGTAGTCGTAATTGTAATTGGGAAGTAATTTACTAGTCTAGTCCCTTCCCTTCGGGATTATAGAATGGAGAATGTAAAATGAGTGAAGAAATAATAAAATTAAGTGTAGAACAGGTAATGGACTTATGGCAAGAAGATGATGGAGAAATTCATACACAAAAACAATCTGGAATGGTATTTATAGGATTTGATAGAAGTAAAGATAGTTTATTAAAAATATTAAATGAAGTAGATGAGATATAAATAGGTGGAGAAAATTGTATGGTTATGGGATATGGAATAGTTGTTTTTTTAAAAGATGTAAAATATTATAGTGATTTAATTTTTATCAAACATAATGAAGATAAAATGAAAGAATTTTTAACCCCTACTCACAAGGATAAATGTGAGGAATTAGAAAATGAATTATGGAGAATTTGTGCAATTAATAAAAAAATTAAAACAAAAAAAAATTTGGTATTAGAAAATAATTTAATTAAATAACAAGAGAATTAGAATATGAACAAAGAACAAATAAAGAAGTTAAAAGATTTAGTAAAAAAAGTAGAATATTCAAGAGGCACTCCTGATTTTGAAAAATGGTCGCTAACATTATTAACTTGGCTAGATGGAGTATTATCTGGTATTAAATAATATGGATATAAATAAAATAATAGAAGAAGGAGAGAAAGAGTTTGATGAGAAAATACCAAAAATGATTGTGGACTTAGTTTGGTCTATTACAGACGGCGGTTGTCAAATAAGAGAAAACCAGTGTCTTACCTACCAAGATGAACCAGTCAGAGAGTATGAAGATATTAAAGCGTGGCACACCTCCCAACAACACAAACTATTACAGTCCATAGTAGAGATGATAGAAGAAACAAGAAAAGAGAAACGAGCAGATTGGGGTAGAGAAACTTCTTATGAAATGGAAAACAAAAATGGATTTAACGAAGCCCTAGACTCCCTTAAATCAAAATTATTAGATATAACCAAAGAGAAATAACAATGACTAATCAAAATAAAAAAGAATGGTTATGCCCTTGTGGCAATAAAGCTGAAGATTTTGACTTTTGTTCACAAAAATGTGATGAAGAATACTCTGTTAAAGCCCCTATAATCCAAGAAATGAAACTAGACGAATACTTAAAAACATTAAAATATATACTAGAGAACTACGATAAGGACGCTTTAGACTGGGACTCTATCGTAAGAACTCTAAAAGATTTCGCTAATAAGAAAAACGTAGAGAAATGTATATGTAAAACAAAGGTCGAAAGTAAATGTTATTGGCACGGAAAATGAAAAAATACATAACAATAGAATGTAAGTTTTGTAACAATAACATACTAACTTACGCACGCTTTGAAGGATTAAAAAAATATTGCAATCGTTGGTGCTATATGCAAGATAAAAAACGCAAGCTACATTATTTCAACAAAGACTTAATCATCTCCAACTTCAAGAAAAAGGTATATAAAATAAAATGCCATCTTTGTGGTAAAGAAGAAGACCGCTCTAATAGAGTTAAAAAGGTAACGTGCTTTAATTGTAAGAAAGAAAAAATGAAATTATGGAGGTCTTAGCATTATTATGGTATGGTTGGGAAGAATTGATTTACTGGTTATGGTGGCTTTTAACTGGTAAAGAATTAGATTTTTATGAGAAATGTAGTTGGGCACACAGAGTATTTTGGGGAGGATTACTTGCGTGCATAATCGTAGGTATGATATAATATAAATATGAATAAACAACTAACAAAAGAACAATTAGCAGAAATTAACAAAGAAATAGTCGCAACCTTAACAAAATATAACGTTCACTTAGAAGTAGGACACGTTATAAATATTGTGGCTAACCCTGAACTACCAACTCCAACAGGTACAGAAACAGTAGCAACTGAAGAAGTAAAGGGTACAGAAAACGTTTAGTTTCATATATAGCTCATAAAGAGATTTGTGGGCTAAATTATGGAAGATAAACTTTTAACACCACAACAAGAATTATTTCTAGAGAGATATACTAACCCTAAATCTCCTACTTTTGGTAATGCTTCTCAAAGTGCCAAAGACTCAGGTTATAGCGACACATATGCAGAAAATATAACAGATGCTATGCCAGATTGGCTATTGGAAAATATTGGTGATATGAAACGTCTCAGAAGAGCAGAAAAGAACCTAGATGAAGTCCAAAATATACAGATTTATAATGAAGAAGGAAAGTTAGATGCTAACCTAATAGACAAAAGAACAAAGGTAGATATGTTTATAGCAGAAAGACTTAACAAGGATAAGTATTCAACTAGACAAGAACAAACAGGCAAAGGAGGAAAAGACTTAATCCCTGATACATTTACAAAAGAAGAAAAGGATGAATTATTAGCTTTATTGAAGAAATAATTGACTAAAGAAGCATTATCGCGAATGATAGAAGGAACAAAAGCCGAAAGGAAATTCTTAGCAGAAAACTCCTTCGGTTTATTTTGTATTTACTATTTTCAGAAATACTTTCAATATCCTTTAGCAGATTATCATTATAATTTATTCCAAGATTGTGAAGATTTAGTAAATGGTAAAATAAGAGAAGTAGTATGGATTATTTATCGTGAAGGGGGTAAAACCACATTAGAAAAACTATTTTTAATTTGGTGTTTAACATTTAAAAAACGATTATATCCAAATGTAGATGCTTTCGATAAAGAAAACGCTGAAAGAATATTGTTTGATATTGCTTTTGAACTAACTAATAATGGAAGATTTAGAGCAGATTTTGGTATTTTATTTAGTAAAGAAAGAAGTGTAAATGATATTAAACAGAATAGAATAAACAACTTCGTTACAGAAAATGGTATTCGTATTGAAGCTCACTCAACACAAGAGTCTGTTCGTGGTAGATTACACTTAAACCAAAGACCAGACCTTTTAACTTTAGATGACTTTGAAACCAATAAAACCAAAGAATCAGAAGCATATACAAAACAAGTTAAAGACCATATTACAGAAGCTATGGCAGGTTTAGCCCCTAATGGTTGTATTCTTTATTGTTGTAATTATCTTTCAGAATATGGAAATGTCCAATGGTTAATAGATAGAGCAAAGGTAGATAAAAACATAAGAGTAAGAAATATCCCTGTGATTATAGATGGTAAGCCTTCTTGGGATAGTAAATACGCTTTAACTGATGAAGAAGCAAATAAAACAGGTAAAGTAAGTATTGAAGATAAACAAAGACAATTAGGCTCGTTAGTATTCTCTTATGAAATGATGAACCAACCTATTGACGATAGTTTATCAGAGTTTAAAAAGGAATATGTGCAACCTGTTACGGAAGACGAAGTGTTAAAAAAAGAAACTAATTGCTATATAACAATTGATAGTGCTGTAAGCGAGAAAGAAAGTGCAGATTATACAGGTATAACTATTAATCGTGTTGATAAAGAAAATAAATGGTATATCTCAACTTATAGACTTAAGGTGAATAGTAAAGACTTAATTGACCACCTTTTTTATCTAAATAAAGCTTATAACCCTCAATTTATAGGGTTGGAAGAAACAACTTTTACTATGGCAATACAACCTTTTTTACAGGAAGAAATGAGAAAAAGACAAGTATTCTTTTCAATAACCCCACTTAAGCATAAAGGTCAACACAAGGAAACTAGAATTAGAGGACTTATACCACGTTGGGAAAGTAAAAGTATATTCTTGGTTGGTTCAAATACAGAATTATTAGATGAAATGCGAACATTTCCTAAGGGGCAACACGATGACGTTATAGATAGTTTATCTATGCAAATACATATAGCAAAACCACCATATAGACCAACTTATCCATTAGGTAGGGGTTCACAACAAGAAAGTAATCCTGCTATTTGACAAGTTTTATTAATTTAAAGTATAATGTAATTATGAAAAAAACTCTTAGATATAAATTATGGATTAAGTTTAATGACACTGAACATAATATTAAAACTGATGATATTGCCTTAACGTTGCAAGAATTAAAACCACAATTTATAAAAACAAAAGTTTTAATCAAGGTAGCAGATGGTAAAAAAAATGCTGAAAAGGTTTTAAATTTAAAAGAAGCTAGAAGAATGTGGTTAAATGCGTTTAACCAAAGATTATTAGTTAATAGATTGATTTTTAAATAATGGAATTAACTCCTAATGAGAAAGAAATAATTAAATTTTTACGAGAGGCAAAACCTTACGAAAAGATAGAAATTATTAAAGACCAAAACGGTAATCCTGATTATTACATTATTAATAGAAGTCAAAGAATAATATTAAAATGACTCACAGAAAAACTGGGGTTTCTAAAAAAACCCAATGGATAAAAATATATTTGAATATATAAAAACAGAAGAAAATAACTTTAAAACAGTTAAAATACCGTTATCAGATTCTAAAGAATGGAATATGTATGAACACATAACTCGTTGTTACAACGTAGCAAATGGTTGGTTTCATTCTGGTAAAAATGATGGATTAAGACCGTATGATGATATCGTAACGCCTGTTATTAATGTAGCATTTAGAAGTGAAGGTTTTGATGTAAAAGATATCGTACCTTTTGTGGATTCAGAAAAAGATTATTACAAATCTTTCTTTGTTAAAAAAGCACATCCTAAATGGGCTAGAAAACACGAACTCGATACTTTTATCGATGAAGTAGTAGAAAGTTCAGTTATATATGACCTAGTCTTAGTTAAAAATGTAAACGATGTACGACCTGAAGTTGTTGATTTAAGAACTATTGCATTTTGCGACCAGACTGATATTATGGCTGGTCCAATTTGCATTAAACATTATCTAACAATAGAAGACCTAGTTGCTCAAAAAGGTAAGTGGTTTGATGATGCTATTGATAGTGCTATATTCCAAGCAGAAGCAAGTAAAAAAAGTAACACATTAGGAGATAAGGAAGTTAAGACTCCTGGAAAATATATAGAAGTTTACGAATTAAGAGGAAATCTTTCAGAAAGTTGGTTAAAAGATGATGGAGATAAATATAAATATATTCCACAATCACATTATATTGCTTTCTACCAAGATGAAAAGGGAAATAAAGATGGTATTGTTTTGTATAAAGGGAAAGACAAACCATTAAAAGATAATTTCAAAACTCTAAAAATAGACCAAGTTAGGTCAAAAGGCAGGGCTTGTGGTAAATCTATTGTAGAAACATTATTTGAACCTCAAGTATGGAATAATTACTCTGCTATTAAGATTAAGAACTTGCTCGATAGTGCTTTTAATGTACTTATATCCGATAGTGATGAAATTAAGAATCAAAAACTAACTGACTTAAAATCTAACACTATCTTATCTCAAGAAAAAGGTGCAAATACACAAAAACTTACTTCTGATATTAGCCAATTAACTGCTTTTCAAAATTATCAGGTTGCACAAGAAAACAAAGCAAGAGTTTTGGGTAGTGCTTCTGATACTTCACTAGGTAGAAATCCAACTTCAGGAACTCCATTTTCATTACAAGCACTTGTTGTCCAAGAAGGTCAAGGTATGCACGAATATAGGCAAGGTAAAATTGCAACCTTCTTCTCTGATGTGTTATATCGCGATTGGATATTGGAATGGCTTATTAAAGACTTAAATAAGGGCAAAAAATTCTCTGAAGAATTAACTCTTGATGAACTAATAGAAATAGGTGAAATTATTGCTAATAATGAAGCAGAGAAGTTTGTCAAAAATAAAATATTAGAAGGCGTAATAGTTTCCCAAGAAGACAAGGAACTCTTTAAGGAAACATACAAGAACGAGTTTATTAAAGATGGCAACCGAAAGTTCTTTGAACTATTAGAAAATGAACTTAAAGATATACCAGTGGATGTTTATGTTAATATCAAAGGTAAACAAAGATATATGGCACAAAATGCTGATAAAATAACTAATCTATTAAGAGAAATAATCAGAAACCCACAAGCATTTAGTACAATACCAGGTGTAGGGAAAGCGTTTAATCAATTATTAGAAGAATCAGGAATGTCTGCAATTGATTTTACACAAATAACTCAACCATCAAACGTGGAAACAGCTTCAAAGGTCAATGAAGCTGAATTAAAAGTTAATAATCAATAATAATGTACGAATTAAGTGATTTAGAGAAAGCAAAAATAATTCAATTCAACTCTGATAAAGAGATGGTTGAAGCAGTAAGAAAGGTTCTTTTAGCAGCTATTTATTCTAATGGAACTCTTAGAAAAGATACACAAGCAAATCCATTAACGAATGCAGCATTTGCTTTAGTTGCCCTTGCTTCTTCAGGGCAAGGAGTTATTAAAAATGAAGAATTAGGAGAAGATTTGCGTGGTCTTTATCACGGAGTCCAACTCCTAGAAAGAGGTCTAAAAAAATTATCAGAAATTAAAATTGAGTCTCCTTATACAGAAGAAGCTCAAAATGAAGCAATATAATGCCAGCAAAATATTCAAACATAACATCCGATACCTTAATTAAAACAGGTTCAGGAAAAGTTTACGGTTTTATTGTAAACTCACATACTTCAGGTGCATTAAAATTATGGGATAACACAAGTGCAGCAACAACTGTACTTATGAATACATATACTTACCCTTCAGGTTCAAGTGTTGTTACATTCCCTTCACCAGTTTGTTTTAATACAGGGTTGTATGCAGATATAACTAATACTCAAGATATAACAATTATCTGGGATTAGTTATCCACATATTTTAGATATTTGCATAAATAATTTAAAATATGTTATTATTAAAGTAATCAAGAACCGCAACTTTGCAAAATAGCGGACTAACTAGAACATCACTATGATAAACGATGAATATACTCCTGACTTGGAACAGGATGTAAACGAAACCCAAGATGAGAATCAAGAGGAAACTCAAGAAACTCAAACTGAAGAAACTTCTCAAGAAGATTCGACAGATTGGAAAGCAGAAGCTCTTAAATATAAAGCTATCTTAGATAGAAATAAAAATAAAGTAGAAAAACCTGCTACCAAAAAAGCTAATGAATTAGATTATGGACAAAAAGCATACTTAGTTGCTAATGGAATAAAAAATGATGAAATAGATTTTGTTCAAAACGAGTTGAAAGAATCACGCACTAATATTGAATCCTTGCTAGAAAATAATTATTTTAAAGCAAAACTTCAAGAATATCGCGAGATTAAACAAACAGCTAATGCTAATTATAAAGGAAAAGGAAAGACATCAAATTCTTCTCAAGATTCAGTTGAATACTGGCTTGCTAAAGATTTTGGGGAATTACCAAATGACTTTGAGTTAAGAAAGAAAGTTGTTAAAGCTCGTAGAGAAAAATCTCGTAATAAAGGTATGTTTACACCAGAATAATTTGTTAGCCATTATAATTTAACTTATTAATTAAATGGCAATTATTTATAAAAATGAGTATTTAACTACTCTACAAGAAAGACTAAGCGAAGATAACAAATGGAAGCGTATTGCTCGTGTTGAATACACAGACACACAAGTAATCCATAATCCATACTTAACAGATTTCACAGCTAATACAGGTACTCGTGGTACAGCTTACACACCAGAAGCTCTTACTACAACTGATGACACAGTAACAATCAATACTTACAAGATTGCTGCTATGTATATCGACCGTGCTGATATGGCTCAAAAGACTTTTGATGGTTGGATGGAAATCGCAGAAAACCAAGCTATCGTTCTTAATGAAGCTATTGAAACAGGTATGTATGCTAACCACGCAGAATATACAGATTTCGATAACGCTTCAATAGGTGGTTCAGCAGGTAACATCACAGTTTCAGAATCAAATATCGACGATATTATTTCAGGTGTTAAAAGAGAAATCCGTGAAGCAAATGGTGAATCAATGTTTGAAAGATATGGTGGATTCTTCGTGTGGAGACCAGCAGATTTTGAAAAACTAGAAAAATTTGCTATGGCTCAAGGTTATAGTTCAGCAGACGATATTCTTATAAATGGAACAAAACAAGGATTCAGATATATGGGTTTTGACCATTTCTCATCTAATAAGCTTGCTTCAGGACACTTGTTCGCAGGTGTTAAGAATATGCTTCACTTAGGTATTTGTAAATCAACTTACGGTAAAATCAATGTATTAGAAGACCCTGTTGTTTCAGGAGGTCAAATCTCTGGTATTGGTATTAACTCTCGTGTTGATTTCAAATTTAAGGCTTGGGCTAAAGCAGCACCTGTATTGTTCGATGTATTAGTAGCATAAGTTTAGTCGTAAACTTTATTATTAATTAAATAAAATAAAATTTATGGCTAACTCAAATGGGTTTGACCCAAAACTAAAAGGAATAAGATTTGAAACTATTGAATTAAAAGCAAGTAATGCTAATAGTTCAGTAAATACAATCCCTGATAGTGTTAAATCAGTAAAAGTAGTTGGTGTTGTAAACGATGCTAATGATTGGATAACACTTCCTTCACTTGCTCGCCAAGACGACAATCACGAAGTTATTATTAATTGTGCGGCAGGAGGTAACTTTGAATTAAGAACTCCAGCTTCTTCTAATGAAAAAATCAACAATGTTGATTCTGACGGAACACAAGAATATCTTTGTACTGATACTGATTTAGTTCGTTGTGTAAAAAAATCATCAGGTTGGATTTGTCAATCAATTACTAATTTAGGGGCTGTTAGAACAGCAGTCGTTCCAGATTAGGTTATTAACTCTGCTCCTTTACAGGAGTGGAGATTAGCAACTTAACAAAATCAACAATGCAATATAATGGACATTCACAAGAACAAGATATAGTACACGACACTTACTTTGAAGCGAGTGCAAATTCTTCTTCTTATAATATTAAGGATTTAACTCGCAATTCTAATACCGCTCTTGATAATGTGGTATCACTTATTTTATTTGCTGATAGTAAATGGGATTTTGACTCAACTAATGCTACTGACTTGCCAATAGGAACAACAGATTTAATTTCAGGACAAAATGACTACGAATTTGATAACGACTTTCTCACAATAAAAAACATTGAAGTCCAAGATAGTAGTGGTAATTGGAAGAAACTTGAACCAATAGATAATTTAACGCTAGAAGAACAAGAATCTATGTCTGCAAGAACAGAAGAAACGGGTATTCCACAATACTACGATAAAGTAGGTGGTTCTTTTATCTTAATTCCAAATCCAAATTATAATAGACGATTAGTAGAAGAAGGAGAACAAGGAATAAAAGTGTATTTTCAAAGACAAATAGATTATTTTACTACAACAGATACAACAAAAGAGCCTGGATTTGCAAAACATCTACATAAATACGTTCCTTTGTATAATGCCTATATATATGCCTGTGCCAAAGAACTACCAAAACAAAATAGTCTAGCAAAAAGATTAGAATTTTATGAAGGTAACAGATTAAGAGGAGGTAATGATGACGGAGCGATAGTATCTCATTATGCAAAAAGAGAACGAGATAACCAACAACAAATTACAAGCGAAATAATTAACCCAGTATAACATGGCAACAGTATGGAATTTATTAAAAAAATATGCATCACAAATAGGTCTTACATACAACGCGTCGGGTAAGACTTACAATCAAGCAAATACTACCTATTCAGGTAAGATTAAAACAACTTGGACTTATACATCAAAATCATAATATGTCAACATCATTTCCAAATTCAAAACAATCAATACCAAATCCAACATCAACGGATTTATTAGAAAATGCAGATAATACTTTAGACCACGATTATCAACACTCAACTTTAAACGATACTATTGAAGCTCTACAAGATAAAGTAGGCATAGATGGTAGTGCAGTAACAACTTCACACGATTATAAACTTTCAGGAGTAACTGGAAGTGATAAAGCAGTTTCAAAAACAGGCACAGAAACCCTCACAAACAAAACCTTAACAGCTCCACAAATAAACTTTGGCTCAGATGCAACAGGAGATTTAATTTACCGAACAGGAGCAGGAGTAACAGCTAGACTACCTATTGGTTCAACAAACCAAATCCTAGCAGTTCAATCAGGTATTCCAACTTGGATAGCAAATCCTAGTGCAAGTGCAGCTTCAGATACAGTAGCAGGTATTGTAGAATTAGCTACAACAGCAGAAACTACAACAGGAACAGACGCTACGAGAGCAGTAACTCCAGACGGACTACACGATATGACTTCTCTTGCAGGTGCGGCTTGGTTCTTAGACGAAGATGATATGGCTTCTGATAGTGCTACAAAAACAGTTTCTCAACAAAGTGTTAAGGCTTATGTAGATGCTTCTAATAAATTTAATACAGGATATGATACTAAAGCAACAAATAGTACAACAGACCAAACTATTGCTCACGGATTAGGAGTTACTCCTAAATTAGTTAAAATTACCTGTTATGCAAGTCCAGAAACTAATACAAACGGAATGTCTACAGGTACAGGAACAGGTGTTAGTTCAGAACAAGTTGTCGGTTCGGTTTTTTATACAGGTTCAGGTGATGATACTTACAATGACACTTCTTCAATTATTTTAATTAAAAAACCAGATGGGACAACAGTAGCACAAGCTAATTTAAAAACATTAAACTCTACAAATATTGTTTTAGAATGGACTACAAATACTTCTGATGGTGGAACAAGAAAATTTATTTGGGAAGCATACGCATAATATGTACAAAGATAACCAACTTACAATTTCAGACTGGCAAAAAGGAATGGTAAAACACCCCATTATGGGATTTGGGTTGGTTGAAAATGCTGACTTATTTAAATACAAAGGCTTATTAAAAAGTGCTAAAGCATTTGCTCTAACTAACAAAACTTTAAACAACTTTCCAAT
>Ga0208916_10001230_pt1 | contig 11187 bp, 15 predicted proteins | sample DEB19_08_DNA_5_FD_184523 | JGI IMG/M metagenome (GOLD analysis project Ga0208916, IMG submission 184523) | Aqueous microbial communities from the Delaware River and Bay under freshwater to marine salinity gradient to study organic matter... | ecosystem: Environmental > Aquatic > Marine >... | reverse complement strand
ACCACCACCATCAGCAACTGTATTCTGTCCTTCAGAGTGACATGAATTACCGTTAGCATATGTTGAAAGACCTTCAGCGTGTGAATACCAACCTTTAGCTTGAGTATAATAACCTTCAGCATGTGAATAATTACCAATAGCGAACGCTGAATAACCTTCAGCGTGTGATGTTAAACCACTTGCAACAGAACCATTACCCTCAGCATGTGAATTATTACCGTAAGCAATACTTCCAGCACCTTCAGCATGACTGGCAGAACCAATGGCTTTTGACTGATTACCTTCAGCATGTGAATTTCCACCACTAGCAAAAGGTGTTAAAAGACTAGCTCTAAATTGACTATCAACTACTCTAGTACCACTAAAACCAGTTACAGTTAATCCGAATGTAAAGTTAGGTGCTGAATATGTATATCCAGTGTATTGGTAAGTATAATAAGCATCTGAAATTAGATATCCAGTAGGATTAAAATCTGCACTAAAATCAACACCTGTTGGTCCAACGATAAGTGTTTTACCAGTTGCAGTAATTACTGGGAAATATTTATCACCAGCATATGTTCTAAAACCTTCAGCATGACTTGCCATACCAATAGCATTTGTATTTCTACCTTCAGCATGAGAACCTTGACCCAATGCATAACTACTTTCATTTTGAGCAACAGAATAGTTACCTCTAGCAGTTGTAGTAAAGTTATTAGCGAAAGAATAGTTACCAACAGCGTTGGTTGTTGGGTTGTTAGCTTTGATTGATAGTGTTCCACCAGAACCTACAGTGAATACACTAGCACCACCAGCAATACCAGTAAGATTGCTACCATCACCATAGAATGTTGTAGCAGATAAACTACCAGTTACAGTTAATCCAGTAACGGTATTGAATGAAGCGTTGAAAGTTCCACCAGTTGTATCTGTAATTGTAAATTTATTTGCGTTGTTATATGTGAAGTTAGCGATTGTTGCATCAGTGAAACCACTAGCAAAACCAGTAACACTAAATGTACCACCAGAATTATTAACAAATTCAACGATACCTGTATTGATATTATAAGTACCACCAGTTACAGTCATATCTGTAGCTAACACACCTAAACTTTGAGTAAAGCTAGTTCCGTCATTTTGGTTGATTGTAAGGTCATATGTACCATTGTTAAATGTCATTGCACTTATATTAACTTCAGTAAATTTTAATTGCCAAATAGCGTTTCCAGTTGTAGCGTCAGTACAAACATAAACATTTCCGTTATCTAATACCCATCTACTTCCAACATAAAAACCTTTCGTATCATCATCAGTATTACTTGGAGCGTAAAATAATTGATATTTAACTTCTCTAATTTGCGTACCACCTTGATTCATTACATATAATCTTCCAGCTTCCCATTTTAATTCGTAACCAATACTACAAATTTGAGCTAAACCTTTAGCACCACCAAGATAAGCATCTATAGTTCCTTCACTAAGCATTGAACCATTAGCGAAAATAATATCAGCGTTAGAATCCATTGTACCACCAGATAATGGTAAGTAAGCACCAGCACCACCACCAGAAATACCAGTAAGGTTTGAACCATCACCATAGAAAGTTGTAGCTGATAAGCTACCAATAACATTCAGTCCGTTGAAGTCGTTTATTTGTGTGTTAAACGTATTACCAGCAGAATCATCTATTGTTAAAAATTTAGTTGATGGGTCAAATGCTACGTTAGTAATAACTGTATCAGTAGCACCAACAGCAAAACCAGTAACACTAAATGTACCACCAGAATTATTAGTGAATTGAACAATACCAGTCATCATGTCATAAGTACCACCAGTTACAGTCATATCAGAAGATAATATACCAAAGTTTTGAGTAAAGCTAGTTCCGTCATTTTGGTCAACGGTTAAATCGTATGTACCTTGATTGAAGGTCATTGCTGTAATTGTTGTACCAGTACTAGTTCCAGTACCGCCAGTAATAACTAGTGACAAAGCACTTGTTATAGCAGCAAATGTTGTTTGTGATGTTTCACCCAACGTAACAATAGGGAATATTGTTTGTGGGTATAATGTACCAGAAGGTAACTGACTAATTTTTTGGTCTGCCATGATTAAAGATAGATTTTTGAGCCATTTTCTTGTAAAAGGTAGAAACCATTTTCCAATAGAATGTAATTTTTGTTATTGTTGTTATTGTTATTATTGTTATTACCAGTACCACTGCTACTACTACCAGTTGGTAATGTACCACCACCCAAAGCTGGTCTAGGAAGTGCGAAAACTGATTTTTGGTCACTTTTGTCAGTTTCAAAAGTATAAACTTGTGGACTTATTAGTTTTTTGAACATGGTTTTTGTTTTATTATAAATATAAAAATATAGGTAAAAATTAGGTTAAATTTAAAATAAATCGTACCTTTGCTTAAAACCGTCAAAAGTAAAGAGTAAACACATAAAAAAATAAAAATGATAACAGCACAAGTAGTTTTAATTAACGAAGAAGGATTAGTATTAGGGGTTTCTAGAAAAGATAATCACAAAGATTTTGGATTACCTGGTGGTAAGATGGACCCAGAAGATAACGGTGACCCTATGGTTACTGCAATCAGAGAATGTAAAGAAGAAACTGGGTTAGATGCAACTGATTTAGAGTTGGTCTTTGCCATTCATAAAAATGGAAACATGGGTTATACCTATTTGGCTAAATATACTGGAGAAATACAACACGATGAACCACATGTTGTAAAATGGGTACCATTTCAAGTACTCATCAATGGAAGCTTTGGAAAATACAATGAAATGGTTTCAGAATCACTCACATCAATGGGGATTACATTTGAAATTGATATTGATGAAGAAACTCTTATAGCGGAATTAAATGAGTTTATGAAAGACCATAAATTTAATTATTATACAGTAAGTGTTAAAGAAATCAAAAAAGAAAAAGATTGGTTTTCGGGTAAATCTCAATATACCCTTTATTTAACTGGGGTGGTAGAAGAAACATGTGATTTTGATACTAGATTTACAGAAGGTGTTGATGCTATTGGTGAAAGATATGGTATTAAATTAAGAGTTCCAAGTTATTACTATTCAAAATAATTGAAGAAGTTGCATATCAACAAATTAATTAGTACCTTTGTATAAAAAAATATGAAGAACATAGACAGACGTTTAGATTTAAGTAGTAAATTTATGCAAATGGGTCAAGCCCTAATGGAAGAAGGTAAAGAAACTCGTGATATTAGTGTATCTCAAATAGGTACTATACTAATATTCTTAGCTGGTATTATCTTTGAAGATGATGATATAAGCAAATTTAGTGAGCTAGTATCGATGTATTCAGCAAAAAAGGTGTTAGATAACATGGAAGCGAACCATAATGCCGCTTTAATGGATGTAAAAGATGCCGCAGACAACGAAACCTATGAAGGTTTAATTAAAAAAATAGAAAGATTAAGAAAAATAAACAAAAAAAACAATAAAGACGATAAAAAAGAGGAATAATATTTGGTAAACCCAAATATTTTCATTACTTTTGTCATCTAAAACAAATTATTATGTTAGCAATACAAAAATACATCAGAAAAAACGGGATATCAAAAACAATATCGGACTTTAAATTGAAATTTAGAGAGTATGATGGTAAAATACTTTTAAAATATGACCAATTAGTGTCACCAACACTTATGGCGTTGCCAGAAATGCAAGATTCTCGTGGTCTTATACTTGAAATGGATACATGGAAAGTAATGTCATTGGCATTTAGAAAGTTTTTTAACTCAGCAGAGGGTAATGCCGCTAAGATTGACTGGAATACTGCTAGTGTTCTAGAGAAATTAGATGGTACTCTTATACAAGCATACTGGGATTGGAATAAAAAAACATGGTTTGCTGGTACTACTGGTACGGCAGAGGGTGAAGGAGAGGTAAATAACAAGATGGGTACTACATTTAATGACTTATTCTGGGATACTGTGAATAACAAGTACGGTTTCAACGATTGTTTACTAGATAAAAACCATATATACGTATTCGAGTTAACTACTCCATACAATATAGTGGTTAAACCACACGGTGAATCATCAGCTACTATCCTTACAATCAGAAATAGAGAAACTCTAGAAGAATTATCTGGAAAAGACTTAGAAATGGCTGCTATATCATTGGGACTGCCATTGGTTAAAAAGTTTGATTTGAATGCTAAAGATGTAGGTGCTTTGTTACGTACATTTGAAGGTATGCCATGGTCGGAAGAAGGTTACGTTGTTGTGGATGCTAATTTTAACCGTGTTAAGATTAAAAACCCAGCTTATTTGGCAGTTCACCACTTAAAAGGTAAAACGGCTGAACACAATATCCTTACAATTGTTAAAACCAATGAGATAGAAGAATTCGCCTCAACATTTCCAGAAAGAAAAGAGGAACTTTATAAGTTAAAAGAATCTTACGATGCTTTGGTTGTAAAATTGAATATGTTGTGGGATGAGTTGAAACTACGTAAACCAAAAAACATAATGGCATCTGAAAAAAAGAAATATGCCGAAGCTGTGTTTGAAGTATGTGGTAAACAAGACTTAAAACAATTCACTGGATTGTATTTTGGGTTGGCAGAAGGAAAAGTAGAATCGGTTGAAACATTTATGTTCAAATACGATGATAAATTATTATATAAAATGCTTTAATTATGAGAGAAGAAATTACAGCCGAATGGGCTAAAAAAACAGCAGAAACTATTTTAGGTGAAAAAGTTAACAAACAAATTGAAGTATGTTTGAATGCGATTGAACGTGCAGTTAAAGCAAATCAAATGGCGTGTAGTGTTGGTATCTATGCTGATGCATTGGTTATAAAAGAATTAAACAAACGAGGTTTTACTGTTAAACAATCTAGCGACCAAAGAGAAGGTAGTTACTTAAATATTAGTTGGTAATGAAAGAAGAAAATAAACACTACATGTCCTATGTCGATAGCTATAAGGCAATGTTCAATATGAATGGTTTGGATTTAGATTCAATTGCCAATCAATTCTTAAGCGATATTAAGGTCGCAAGAGAAGAATTAAAAGAAGAACCAACAAATGAGTATCAATACATTCTAATAGCTAGATAAAATGAAAGGACAAAAAGGGGAATTCCCACAATTTGTAACGCTTAACGGACAAACGTGTTTAAGGTTAATCTATGGAAATGGGCATTTTTCATACTATCGAGATGGTGGTGCATGGGAAGTTGATTTTGAAAAGTTAAAAGATGGAAGTCTAATTAGTGCTAGTCATATACCTGGATTATCTGGGTGTCATTTAAGGTCGGTTACAGAGTCTAAATGGAGAAAAGATAATACTCAATACGCACCAGATAACTTCATAACCTATGGTTGGAACGATTTTAATCAATCAACCAATCCATGTGCTGAAATTGATTTACCGAAAGAGGTGAAAGAAAATTACGAATACCTTTTAATACGAAGATAATGAGTATAGAAGAAATGAATGAATTTCTAATCTCCATAGGTGGGTTAGAAAGAATATATAGAGAGGATAGAGGACCAATCGTAGATGCTAGATACTTCGGTGTTGGTAAAGGTTGGTTCCCTATCATCAAATCTATGATTGAGGAACTTATTGAAATAGGTTGGGACAAACGAACAACTCAAGTAAAAGAGAAGTTTGGTGGTCTTAGATTCTATTTGGAAACTTACCCAGAAGGTGCTGCTGAGATTATTAGTAAGTATGAGAAAATGTCTTATACCTTATGTGAAACATGTGGTAACCCAGGAGAATTAAGAAAGGGAAGTTGGTTATTTACGCTATGTGATGAACATGCGAAAGAAAAGGTGGAAGAATAATGAAAACAATTAATGTCAAAGGAATTATTGTTAGTTATGATTTGAAAGAACTAGCAAATGAGGTTAATAACATCATATATGATAGACAAAATTATGTTGATAACCACAGAACCTCTGGTGATGGTGTATCGCTTCATGAAGGTGCACCAACCGAAGAAGAATTTATTGAACTAAGAACAAAATTCTCTAATGAAATCTTAAATTTGGAAGATAAATTAATTGTTCTTATTGAAGAGAATTTATTCTTAACCCAAAAAGGTGTTTTAGTTAAAAATAGACGTAGACCAATACTTATGGCTGATAACGATTTTTATGTTAACGTTATTGATGAATATGACCATGATTTACAATTTGATAGACCTTACGTTAAATTGGATAGAATAGATGATAAGGAAGGTAAACTAATTATTCACGAAATGCAAACAAATTATTAAATATGTTTCCAAGTTCGATATGTTACTATTTTAAAAATACACGCATCTTGAACTTGGAATTTTATTGCTAAATTTTTTTGTGATTCCCCATTAATAAAATATAAATCTCGAATCATCAATACTTGTTGTTCGGTTAATTTAGATTTACTATTACCTTCTCCTTTTCTTTGTTCAGACATTTTACTTTTTGTCTTATCACTAGCTTTTTTACCTAAATTACGTAATCTAGTTTTTTCTTTAACTAGATTAGTATGCGTTTTTCCAAACATAGGGTTTTTTTCACCAGATACATCAGCATGGTTTTTACTAATATTATCTTTATGTTCTTTAGTAAAAACTCTATCTGGGAATTTACAACCTAAACAACCATCACCACCTTTTGTTATATTATAGCCAATATTTCTATTTCTAGAATTTAATTCTGAAATCCAATATTTTTCTTTTTCATCCATATCATTTTTATCGATACAATGTTCAAGTATTTCTTTTTTGAAGTTATCTTTACCGTATTTTTTTATTGCATGGTTTAATACAATCCCAGAACCTAAATATTTTGGGTTATTTTTTGAGTCTTGACCTACGTATATTTTACCGTTAATTAAATTTGTTGTTTTATAAATTATCATTTTAAAATTGTTTATGAATCTATTGAAGATGTTATTTAATAATAAATATGTGAAAACTTGTAAAAGTTAAAATTATTTTGTATCTTTGTGTAAAATAAAATATATTTAATATGGAATACACTGATAAATTACTAAGAGATGCCTTATTTGTTGCTGAAAACGCACATAAAAATCAAAGATACGATGAAATTTTTCCGTATATGAAACACATTTATGATGTAATTGATGTTTTAAAACGATTTGATTTTAAAAGTAATAAAATGTTAATTGGAGCTGCACTACACGATGCGATAGAAGATGATGGTATTAGTTATAACGACATAAACAAACACTTTGGTAAAGAAGTTGCCGAAATGGTTTATTGTGTTACCGATGAATTGGGTCGTAACAGAAAAGAAAAGAAAGAAAAAACACTTCCTAAGACTGCTAGCAACAAAGATGCGATTATTCTTAAGTTAGCTGATAGAATTGCCAACATTGAACATGGTGGCAAGATTGATATGTATGCCAAAGAGTATCAAGAGTTTAAGGGTGCGTTGTACTTGAATACACCATCTGGTGGTAAAGGAATGTGGGACCTTTTAGATGTTTTATTGAAAATAAATTTGGTAGAGTCAAATTAATTTAGTACCTTTGTAATCTAGAAATCAAATAAAATATAACTTATGCCACACGAAATAATCGGAGAACTTATAGTAGGTGTTATTGAAGCTGGTGTTGAAACCGCTTCAGAATCTAAAAATGAGAAACATGGTTGTGGTTGCCTTATAGCAACAGTAATCATATTAGGGTTTATAATAGTTGGCTTTTATTATTTAACAACAAAATAAAAATTATGAGTGAAGATTGGAAAAACGATAGAGCAGAAGCTTCTATTCACGAATTCGAAATGAAAAACATGGCAAAAGCTAAAGCTGAATACCAAAAAACACACCCAAAAATGACAATCAAAAACATCCTTGACGAAATTGCTGCTGTTGGTGGTAAAAATGATAAGATAAAAATCCTATCAAAATACAAAGACGATGAATTGCTTAAAAGAGTAATCTATTTGGCTCATTCACCTAGAATTAAATTCTATATCAAACAAATTCCGCAATATACTAATGTTGAAACAACATTGACATTAGCAGAATCTATAGAAGAATTAACTCGTCTTTCGGATAGGACCTACACTGGTGCTGCGGCTACTGATTTTTTATTGGGTATCTTATCTTATTTAGATGCTGATGATGCTTATGTTATTGAGCGTATCATCGACAAGAACCTTAAAATAGGAATGGACTCTGGAATCAACAAAGTTATACCTAAGTTAATTGAAGAAACTCCTTACCAAGGTGCTAAGTCATTCTCTGAGAAAGGTGCTTTAAAGTTATTCGAAAAAGGTAAAGCCGTTATGTCGCAAGTGAAAGCTGACGGAACATACCGAAATGCAATCATCAGAAGTTGTGAAGTTGAATTGATTTCAAGACAAGGTGAAGTATCGACACTTACTGGTGCCAAGTTTTTAGAAGAACTATCTCAATTTGATGACTGTGTGCTTAATGGTGAGTTAACAATTGATGGTGTGAAAAGAACCATAGCTAACGGTATGGTAAACTCTATCATGGATATCTTCGAGAAAGCAGATGAAAGAGGTGAAGTTGAAACAGCTAAGAAAGTTGCAGCATTTGAAGAAAAACATGGACCATTGGCTGAAGCCATGGATAAAATGAGATTCACCGTTTGGGATATGATAAGTGTTGATGAATATTTTGAATTCAAATCGGATACTGAATACCATGAGCGTTTCAATGCGTTAAGAAAAAGACTTGAGTATCAAAGCCATGAACAAGTTGACCTTATTGAAACAAGATTCATTAGAACCTACGAGGAAGCGATGGAACACTTTATGGATACTCAAAATAGAGGTTTAGAAGGAACGATAATCAAACAAGCCTCTGCTGGTTGGAAAGATGGTAAGCCAACATACCAAATCAAGATGAAACTTGAAATGGATATGGATTTAAGAATCATCGGTTTCAATTATGGTGCTAAAGGTACGAAGAATGAGAATGTAATTTCAGTGTTGCAATTGGAAAGTGAGTGTGGTAAATTGAAGACAGCTCCTGGTGGAATGACTGAAGCTATGATGGCTGATGTTACTGCTAGACAAGAAGAACTAATGGGTACTGTTGTACAAATTAGATGTTGTGGTCTTTCAGAAACTGATAAAGGTTGGTCAACCCAACATCCATCTATTGTTGAATTAAGAACTGACAAAGATACGTGCGATACGCTTGAATCATGTATTGAAATTGAGAATATGGCTAAAACGCTAAAAGCAAAATAATCACTAACAAGATTAACCAAAAAATAACAATAACAAAAAACAAAAACAAAAAAAAATGAAAAAATTAACATTTTTAGTATTAGCTTTAGTAAGCTTAAGTGCATTCGCACAAACAAAATCAGAAACAACTAAGTATTTGTCTGTTGGCTATTCAATCGGAAACCATGTAGATGGTAAACATTTTGATGAAACTTCATACCCAAGCTTAGAGTACGGTGTAACACGTAACAACTTATCATTAGGTTTAGCTGTAGGTCGTGGAGCAACATGTGGAATTGCACAAACTGGTGACAATTTAGCTCAGTATTACTACGAAGGTAGAGCGACACAAGCATTTCCATTCACCAAAGAAGTTAGTGGTAATGTAGTTTTAGGATTAGGTAGTTATTTCATCACAGACAATGCGGTATTCGTTGAATACGGATTTGGGTTGACTAGAACTATTGGTAAAATAACTTATGGTTTAACTTATAGCAACTGGGATAAGGTTGACTATGTAACGCCTAGTTTATCGTATAGCTTCTAATCTTGAAGAAATACATTATTATCTTTTTATCCGCATTCTGTTTAGAAATCGTAACGACTTTTTATATAAACGGAGTTGCGGATAAGAATTTAATGCAAACTTTGTTTTTTGCATTTATAAGTCCTTTTATATCTTTACCATTCGTTGTTTTTATCATCGAAGCAAAAACCATGATGGATAGAGTCAAAATGGCTTGTTTTTCTGGGACTGGATACGCAGTCGGTGTTTACATTTGTATGTTATACTTAACACGTTAAAAAATATTTATTATGAAAAAAATGATTAAATTCCCGTCAATTGAACAGTTTAGAACTGTCGTGACGAATATCAATAGACATTACAACTACATCGGGTTAGATGAAAATGGTGATGCTATTTATGACCCAACTCTTGCTAAGCCAGTACTTACATTTAAAGGTACTGTAAAGTTACATGGAACCAACGCTGCTGTATCGTTCAACTATGGTTATGACCAATCAGAAAGTGAATACTGGGCTCAATCTCGTGAAAATATAATCACTGTTGAAAAAGACAATGCTGGGTTTGCTTTCTTCGTTGAATCACACAAAGAAGCGTTTAAAAAATTTGCTAACCAGATAAATTCACATAATTTATTTGATGCTAGAGATAACATCGTTACAATCTACGGTGAATGGTGTGGTGGTAATATCCAAAAAGGTGTTGGTATTTCAAATTTACCTAAATCATTCTTTATCTTTGGGGTTAAGGTTTCACCTATAACTACTAGTGAAGAAGAAGCTAGATTAAAACCAGCTTTCTGGATTCCTTACCATTATTTAAAGTCTCCAGAGGATAATATCTACAACATTGATGATTTCCCAACATATTCTATCGATATCGATTTTAACATGCCTCAGTTGATTCAAAATCAATTATCCGAGTTGACTATCGCAGTTGAAGAAGAATGTCCTGTAGCGAAAGCTTTTGGGTTCTCTGGAATCGGTGAAGGTATTGTTTGGTCAACCAACGTAAACGGTATCGTTCATAGATTCAAGGTGAAGGGTGAAAAACACTCTAGCTCTAAGGTTAAGACACTTGCAGCCGTTGACGTTGAGAAATTGGGTTCTATCCAAAAATTCGTTGACTACGCTGTAACTGAAAGTCGTTTCAACCAATCACTTGAAAATGTATTCCCAAATGAAGAACCAATCGATGTTAAAAAGATGGGTGAAGTAATCAGATGGGTTGTAGCTGACATTACCAAAGAAGAAATGGATACTATGGTAGCCAATAATATTGAACCTAAAGATGTAAACAAATACGTTTCATCAAAGGTAAGAGAAATGTTCTTTAAGTTAGCTTAAAATCAAGAAATAAAGGGGTAAAACCCTTTATTTTTTCTACAAATAACGTATTTTTAATAAAAAACTATGATACAAAATAAAGTTTATAAACTTAAGAAATCAGCCGAAGTTGCTAA
>Ga0208916_10001229_pt1 | contig 11192 bp, 10 predicted proteins | sample DEB19_08_DNA_5_FD_184523 | JGI IMG/M metagenome (GOLD analysis project Ga0208916, IMG submission 184523) | Aqueous microbial communities from the Delaware River and Bay under freshwater to marine salinity gradient to study organic matter... | ecosystem: Environmental > Aquatic > Marine >... | reverse complement strand
GGGCAGGGGTGTTTAGCACGGCCGCGACCACCGCACCACCGTGAATCGGCGGGTTGCTGTAGTTGGTGCGAATGACGATTTTCAGCTGGCTCAGCACACGCTCGGCTTCTTCTTTGTTCGCGCACAACACGCTCAGGGCGCCGACGCGCTCGCCATACAGGCTGAAGCTTTTGGAAAAAGAGGTCGAGACGAAAAAGTCCAGGCCTGCGGCCACGAACTTGCCAATGACCGCGCCGTCTTCGGTGATGCCGTGGCCAAAGCCTTGGTATGCCATGTCAAGGAAGGTCACCAGACCGCCAGCTTTCATGGTCGCAATCACCTCGTCCCACTGCGCTGCCGTGATGTCGTAACCGGTCGGGTTGTGGCAGCAAGCGTGCAGCACGACGATGGTGCCTGGCGCTGCCGCTTTGAGCGCCGCCAGCATGCCGGCGAAGTTGATGCCGCGGTTGGCGGCGTCGTAGTAAGGGTAGGTGTCGACCTCAAAGCCGGCGTTGGTGAACAGCGCGCGGTGGTTTTCCCAGCTCGGGTCGCTGATCAGCACTTTGGCTTTAGGGTTCAGGCGCTTCAAGAAATCAGCGCCGACTTTCAGGCCGCCGGTGCCGCCAATGCCTTGCACGGTCGCGACGCGGCCGCTCTTGATGGGTTCGCTGTCGGCCCCAAATACCAAGCTCTTGACAGCTGCGTCGTAGGCAGCGATGCCGTCGATCGGCAAGTAACCACGCGGCTTCGGCTCTTCGGCCATCAGCTTTTCGGCGGCTTTCACGCACTCCAGCAGGGGCAGTTTGCCGTTGTCGTCGTAATACACACCGACGCCCAGATTGACCTTGGCCGGGTTGGTGTCGGCATTGAACTGCTCAATGAGTCCAAGAATTGGGTCGCGTGGTGCCATTTCGACGGCGGTGAACAAAGACATGGAAAAATCCTTTGAAAAATAATGAAGCGGTCAAGACAGGCCGGGGCTTTGGGACGATCTTTTCATCAAGCCCCGGAATGTCGTATTCTGTTTAGTTGTCCGGAATTTTAACGGGCCAGGATTGAGGTTTATGCAAGAAGTCAATGAAGTTGTGATTGTCCCTGCCAGTACGCCGGCCGATGTGTCAGTTGACGCGGCTTCGCCCGGACACTTTGTGAGCTTTCCCGGATCGCCTTTTGAGCTGTTCATGCCCTATGAACCGGCGGGCGACCAACCGGCCGCGATTGCGCAATTGGTCGAGGGGATCAACGACGGCGAAGTGTTCCAGACCTTGCTGGGTGTGACCGGTTCTGGCAAGACCTTCACCATGGCCAATGTGATCGCGCAGATGGGTCGACCGGCCATTGTGTTCGCCCCCAACAAGACACTGGCGGCGCAGTTGTACAGCGAGTTTCGCGAGTTTTTCCCAAAAAATGCAGTCGAGTACTTCGTCAGCTATTACGACTACTACCAGCCTGAAGCCTATGTGCCGCAGCGCGATTTGTTCATTGAGAAAGACTCCGCCATCAACGAGCACATTGAGCAGATGCGGCTGTCTGCCACCAAGAGCGTGCTGGAGCGCCGCGATACCATCATTGTTGCCACCGTCAGTGCGATTTACGGCATCGGCGCGCCTGAGGATTACACGCAGATGCGGTTCATTGCGCGGCTGGGCGACAAGATGGGCCAGCGCGATGTGATTGCCCGTTTGATCCGCATGCAGTACAGCCGCAATGGCCAAGACTTTGCGCGTGGTACGTTTCGGGTCCGCGGTGATGTGATCGACGTTTTTCCGGCGGAACACTCAGAGCTGGCCATTCGGATTGAGCTGTTTGACGACGAGATTGAATCACTGCAATTGTTCGACCCATTGACCGGTCGCATCCGGCAAAAAATTCCGCGCTTCGTCATTTACCCGAAAAGTCATTACGTGACACCCCGCGACAAGGTCATGATCGCGGTGGAAACCATCAAGCTCGAACTGGTGGAACGCGTCAAGCAGTTCATCAGCGAAGGCAAACTGGTTGAGGCGCAGCGCATTGAGCAGCGCACCCGGTTTGATTTGGAAATGCTGGGTGAAATCGGCCATTGCAAAGGCATTGAAAACTACACCCGACATTTGAGTGGTGCGCCACCGGGTTCAGCGCCTTCCACGCTGTGCGACTACATGCCGAAGGACTCCTTGATGTTCCTCGACGAGAGCCACGTCATGATCGGCCAACTCAACGCCATGTACAACGGCGACCGGGCCCGCAAGACGACGCTGGTGGAGTACGGCTTCAGGTTGCCGAGCGCGCTGGACAACCGGCCGCTCAAGTTTGAAGAGTTCGAAGGCAAGATGCGCCAAGCCGTGTTTGTCTCGGCCACGCCAGCGGCTTATGAACAGACGCACTCTGGCCGCGTGGTCGAACAAGTGGTTCGGCCGACTGGGCTGGTGGACCCGCAAGTCGAAGTGCGGCCGGCGACGCACCAAGTGGACGATGTGCTGCAAGAAATCCGCATTCGCGTGGACAAAAACGAGCGGGTGCTGATCACCACGCTGACCAAGCGCATGGCCGAACAGCTGACCGATTACCTCACCGACAACGGCGTCAAAGTGCGCTATTTGCACAGTGACGTGGAGACCGTTGAGCGGGTTGAGATCTTGCGTGACTTGCGGCTGGGGGCTTTTGACGTTTTGGTCGGTATCAACTTACTACGGGAAGGCATTGATATTCCAGAGGTCAGTTTGGTCGCGATTTTGGATGCCGACAAAGAAGGCTTTTTGCGCTCTGAGCGCAGCTTGATTCAGACCATCGGCCGGTCTGCCCGAAACCTGAACGGCAGGGCGATTTTGTACGCCGACCGCATCACGGATTCGATGAAGCGGGCGATGGATGAAACCGAACGCAGGCGCAACAAGCAGATCGCCTTCAACCTTGAAAACAACATCACGCCGCGCAGCGTGGTGAAACGCATCAAGGATTTGATCGACGGCGTTTACAGCGAGAAGTCTGGCAAAGAAGCTGAGAAGTTCGAGATGCAAAAAGCCATGGTCGAGGACATGAGCGAAAAAGACGTGGCCCGCGAAATCAAGCGCCTTGAAAAGCTGATGATCGAGCACGCTAAAAATCTGGAGTTCGAGAAAGCAGCCCGAGTCCGCGACCAACTCAGCCAGATCAAAGCGCAGGCCTTTGGTGCCGCCGGAAAGGACAATATTCTGCTGACGCCTCCAGCCCTTGGGCTCAAGGCCTAGGTTGAGTTGGTCTGGCTTCTTGTAGGCCATTGCCTCCCGCCTGCCTAGGACAATTAGCCCACTAAATTAGTCGGACTCTCTGCTATACTTGACGAAATTAGTCGAGAACAACGACTTGAAAAAACACCCACCGAAACCACTTCAGCGAAGTATCCACAGTGGCTGGAGTTAGTGGGTGAAATGTCCTTAAGGCCACAAGCCGCAAGGTGAGACAAATGGGCAGACAGGCCAACTTTTACAGGAGCTTGAAAAATGCGACTCACAACCAAAGGCCGTTTTGCGGTCACCGCCATGATTGACTTGGCCTTGCGCCAGAACAATGGTCCCGTCACATTGGCGGCCATCAGCCAGCGGCAACAAATTTCGCTGTCCTACCTTGAGCAGCTGTTCGGTAAACTGCGCCGCCATGAATTGGTCGAATCCACACGTGGCCCCGGCGGCGGTTATTCGCTGGGCCGCAAAGCCGACAAAATTACTGTTGCTGACATCATTGTATCGGTGGACGAACCCATCGATGCGACCCATTGCGGTGGCAAAGAAAACTGCATGGGCGAAGCCGGTCGTTGCATGACACACGAGTTGTGGGCCTCGCTGAACAGCCGTATGGTCGAGTTCTTAGATTCGGTCACCCTGCAAAAATTGGTGGACGACCAACTCGCCAAAGGCGTTGTCATTGAAAGCACACCGCAAGTGAAAAAAGCTATTTTCAGCTCACCGATTGTCAAGCCGATGCGCATCAACGCACCGAATTCAGTCTTTGCTTTGGGTAACGCTTTTTCAAAGAGCTAATCCAAGCGCCGTATCGACATCCTTCCTCTCTATTCCGCTATTTCGCTAAACCAGCCTCAATCGAAGATACACATGGAAACCCCTCACTTCCCCATTTACTTGGACTATAGCTCTACCAATCCCTGCGATCCGCGCGTGGTAGACGCCATGATTCCTTGGTTGCGTGAACATTTCGGCAACCCGGCATCCCGCAGCCATGCCTGGGGCTGGGAAGCAGAAGCCGCTGTTGAGAAAGCCCGCGAAAATGTGGCTGCCCTGATCGGTGCTGACCCGCGTGAGATCGTTTGGACCAGTGGCGCAACCGAGTCCAACAACCTCGCACTCAAAGGTGCCGCCCACTTTTACAAAAGCAAAGGCAAGCACCTGATCACGGTGAAAACCGAGCACAAGGCCGTGTTGGACACCTGCCGCGAACTCGAGCGCCAAGGCTTTGAAGTCACTTATTTGGACGTGCAGGCCGATGGTTTGCTCGACCTCGAGGTGTTGAAAGCTGCGATGCGCCCCGACACCATCATCGTCAGCGTGATGTATGTCAACAACGAAATTGGTGTGATTCAAGACATCCCGGCTATTGGCGCGCTCTGTCGTGAGCGCGGCATCATTCTTCATTCTGACGCCGCTCAAGCCACCGGTCGTGTCGACATCGACTTGGCCACGTTGCCAGTTGATTTGATGAGCCTGACCTCGCACAAAACCTACGGTCCCAAAGGCATTGGCGCTTTGTTTGTGCGCCGCAAGCCGCGCATTCGCCTTGAGGCGCAAATGCACGGCGGCGGTCACGAGCGTGGCATGCGTTCTGGCACCTTGCCAACGCACCAGTGCGTCGGCATGGGCGAGGCTTACCGCATCGCCAAATTGGAAATGCACGAAGAGAGCAAACGCATCCGCGGTCTCCAAGAGCGCATGTTGGCTGGTTTGAAAGACGTCGAAGAAGTCTTCCTGAATGGCCACGCTGAAAAACGCGTGCCGCACAATCTCAACATGAGCTTTAACTTCGTCGAAGGCGAGTCGCTGATCATGGGCATCAAAGGTCTGGCGGTGTCGAGTGGTTCGGCCTGTACCTCGGCCAGCTTGGAACCCAGCTATGTGTTGCGCGCTCTTGGCCGCAGCGACGAATTAGCCCACAGCAGTTTGCGCATGACCTTTGGTCGTTGGAGCACTGAAGAAGAAATCGATTACGCCGTGGCAACCATCAAAGAAAATGTGGCCAAGCTTCGCGAACTGTCCCCGCTGTGGGAAATGTTCAAGGATGGCGTCGATCTGTCGACCATCCAGTGGGCCGCACACTAACCTTATCAATATCAGGAGTTCATCATGGCATACAGCGAAAAAGTAGTGGACCACTACGAAAACCCCCGCAACGTCGGTTCCTTTGAAAAAGGTGACGAGACTGTCGGCACTGGCATGGTTGGCGCGCCGGCTTGCGGCGACGTCATGAAGTTGCAAATCAAAGTGAATCCATTGACCGGCGTGATCGAAGACGCTCGTTTCAAGACTTACGGCTGCGGTTCGGCCATTGCGTCTAGCTCGCTCGTCACCGAGTGGGTCAAGGGCAAGACGCTGGACGAAGCGGCGAGCATCAAAAATAGCGCCATCGCTGAAGAACTGGCCTTGCCACCTGTCAAAATCCATTGCTCGATCCTGGCCGAGGACGCCATCAAGGCAGCGGTCAATGACTACAAACAAAAACACGCACTGAGCGCTTGATTAACAGATTGATTCCGCCACTATGTCCGTAACTCTGACTGATGCCGCCGCGCGCCATGTGACGCGTTACATGACCAAGCGTGGCAAGGGCGTGGGCGTTCGGCTTGGCGTCAAGACCACGGGTTGCTCGGGTCTGGCCTACAAGCTGGAATACGCCGACGAGATTGCCCCTGAAGACGTGGTCTTCGAAGACAACGGCGTCAAGGTGCTGGTCGACCCGAAAAGCATGGCTTACATTGATGGAACCCAATTGGACTTCGTCCGTGAAGGCCTCAACGAGGGCTTTAAATTCATCAACCCGAACGAACGAGACCGTTGCGGCTGCGGAGAGAGCTTTCGAGTCTGAGGCTCACTGCCAGGCCCTGAACCGGCTGCCGCCTTCACCCCCGGTGCTGGCGGCTTTTTCTTGCTTTGTCTTGTTATGAACCTGCAATCTACCGACTTTGAATTGTTCCAACTGCCCATGCGGTTTGCGCAGCAGCGCGCGCTGATCGACGCCCGCTGGAAAGAACTCCAACGCGAAGCCCATCCCGATAAGTTCGCCGCGCAAGGTGCTGCCGCGCAGCGCCTGGCCATGCAATGGTCTGTGCGTATCAATGAGGCTTATCAGCGACTGAAAGACCCCTTGAAGCGCGCCAGCTATCTGTGTGAACTTCACGGTGCACACATCAACGCTGAAAACAACACCGCCATGCCGCCGGCTTTTTTGATCCAGCAAATGGAATGGCGAGAAGCGCTTGAAGACGCCAGCACGCTCGCCCAGTTAGAGGCAATTGCCGAAGAAACCACTGCCGCAGAGCAGGCTCAGTTGGCCGTCATTGCGCAGTCATTGGATGTGGCGCAAGACCACGCCAAGGCCGCCAACGAAGTTCGAAGCTTGATGTTCATCCAGCGCTTCGGCACTGAGGTGGACGCCCGTATCGACCAACTCGCCACTTAAATAAGAACCCACAAGCCCATGGCACTACTTCAGATATCCGAACCCGGCTACACCCCTGATCCGCACCAGAGGCGCATCGCTGTGGGCATTGACCTCGGCACCACTCACTCGCTGGTCGCCAGCGTGCGCAACGGCGTGGCCGAATGCCTGCCCGACGAACAAGGCCGCGTGATTTTGCCGAGCGTGGTGCGCTATCTCAGCGCCGACAAACGCCAAATCGGTTTCGAGGCGCTGGCCGCCCAGGTCGAAGACCCACACAACACCATCGCCTCCGTCAAGCGGCTGATGGGCCGTGGTCTGCACGACATTGCCGACCCAAGCCGTCTGCCCTACCAGTTGATCGACAAGCCGGGCATGGTGAGTTTGCAAACCACTGCCGGCGAGAAAAGTCCCGTCGAAGTCAGTGCCGAGATTTTGGCGACCTTGCGTTTTCGCGCAGAAGACACGTTTGACGATGATGTGTACGGCGCGGTGATCACTGTGCCGGCCTACTTTGACGAAGCCCAGCGCCAAGCCACCAAAGACGCTGCCCAATTGGCCGGCTTGAACGTGCTGCGACTCATCAACGAGCCCACCGCCGCAGCCATTGCCTACGGCCTGGATAACAACAGCGAAGGTGTTTTTGCGGTCTATGACTTGGGCGGCGGCACCTTTGATATTTCGATTCTGCGATTGACGCAAGGCGTGTTTGAGGTGGTCGCCACCGGCGGCAACTCGGCCCTTGGCGGCGATGATTACGACCGTGCTTTGGCTGATTGGGCTTTGGCGCAAGCGGGTGTCAACGCCGTCGACCAAGCTGCTGACAAAGCCGCTTTGCTGCGTACCGCACGTGCCGTCAAGGAAGCCCTGAGCACGCAAAGCCATGTTCCTTTTCAGCTTGACCTGACCGACGCCCGCATTGACACCATCGTCACGCCCGCCGATTTTGAAACCATCACGGACACGTTGACGGCGCAGACCATGACGGCGGTGCGCAAAGCCTTGCGTGATGCCAAGCTCGGCAAAGACGACATTCAAGGCGTCGTGTTGGTCGGCGGTTCAACCCGCATGCCGGCCATCCGCTCAGCCGTGGCTGAGTTTTTCGGTCGAGAGCCCTTGACCAACTTGAACCCCGACGAAGTGGTCGCGCTGGGCGCGGCTATTTCTGCCAACCAGTTGGCTGGCAACCACACGGGCGACAATTTGCTGTTGCTTGATGTGATCCCGCTGTCCTTGGGCATTGAGACCATGGGCGGTTTGGTGGAGCGCATCGTGCCGCGCAACCAGACCATTCCGACGGCGATGGCGCAGGACTTCACCACCTACAAAGATGGCCAGACGGCCTTGGCCTTGCATGTGGTGCAGGGCGAGCGCGACTTGGTGGCCGACTGCCGGAGCTTGGCTCGTTTTGAGTTGCGCGGCATTCCACCCATGGCCGCTGGCGCAGCGCGCATCCGCGTGACTTTCACGGTCGACGCCGACGGCCTGTTGAGCGTCAGCGCCAAAGAGCAGGGCAGCGGGGTGGTTGCGCAGATTGATGTCAAGCCGTCTTACGGTTTGTCGGACGACGACATCGCCCGCATGCTGCAAGAGAGCTTCACGACGGCTCAACAAGACATGCAGGCGCGTGCACTGGCCGAAGCCCGGGTTGACGCCGACCGCATGTTGCTGGCAACACACAGCGCGCTGAATGCCGATGCAGACTTGCTTGGCGCTGAAGAAAAAGCACACATCGATGTCCTGATGGCTGCTGTCGCCAGCGCCCGTGTCGATGCCGACGCCGCCACCATTGAAGCCACCAACCAAGCCTTGGCCAAAGGCACCGAAAACTTCGCTGCACAGCGAATGAACCGCGGTATTCAAAAAGCCCTGGCCGGCAAAAACATCTCAGCGGTCTGACGCAGCCTGCACTTTTTTAAATTTTTAAAGCACACATAACATGCCCATCATCAAAATATTGCCGCATCCCGAATACTGTCCAACCGGCGCTGAAATCAGCGCGCCCGCCGGCACCTCCATTTGCGAGGCACTGCTGGACAACCACATCAACATCGAGCACGCCTGCGACATGAGCTGCGCCTGCACCACGTGCCACGTCATCGTGCGGGAAGGCTTGAATTCCCTCAACGCACCCGACGAAAACGAAGAAGACTTGCTTGACCGTGCCTGGGGATTGGAGCCGAACTCGCGCTTGAGTTGCCAAGCCTTCCTAGCCCAGTCCGATGTGACCGTTGAAATCCCTAAATACACAGTCAACCACGCCAAAGAACTGCATTGATATCGGGGCCGTGCCAAAGCGATAATTCAAGCTATGCGTCAAATTGTTCTGGATACCGAAACGACTGGTCTTTCTGCCGAAAACGGCGATCGCATCATTGAGATTGGCTGCGTTGAACTGGTCGCCCGCAAGCTGACCGGCAACAACCTCCATTTCTACCTCAACCCCGGCAGAGACAGCCACGAAGACGCGCTGAAAGTCCACGGCATCAGCAATGATTTTTTGCGCGACAAGCCGAAGTTTTCAGCGGTCGCCGATGAATTGCTGGCCTATCTGGCTGACGCTGAAGTCATCATCCACAACGCGCCTTTTGACGTCAGTTTTCTGAACAAAGAACTCTCACTCATCGGCAAGCCGCCACTGAAACACTGCGTGGCCAAGGTGGTTGACAGCCTGATGATGGCCAAGGAGTTGTTCCCCGGCAAACGCAACTCACTTGACGCCTTGTGTGACCGTCTCGAAGTCGACAACGCTGGCCGAACACTGCACGGCGCCTTGCTGGATGCCGAACTACTGGCTGACGTTTACATCAACCTCACGCGCGGTCAAAACAGTTTGGTGATGGACATGGGCACCCAGCCAGAGACCGGTGTGGCCCTTCAAATCGTCGACTTCAGCACCTTCGATTTGCCACTCCTCATGGCCAACGAGCAAGAGACCACTGAGCACGAGGCGTTGCTGAGCGGCATTGACAAGGCCAGCAAAGGCAAGACCGTGTGGCGCGCACTGGCCGCATGAAATTCAGCCGGCCATGCCGATATTGCCCTAAAAAACTCATATAATTTGAGACTTGCTGAAAAGCAAAGGGAGATTAGCTCAGGGGTAGAGCATTGCATTCACACTGCAAGGGTCGCAAGTTCGAAACTTGCATCTCCCACCAACATATCGTTATAAATCAAGGACTTGGCTTTTGGGCTAGGTCCTTTTTTTTGGCTGGTAGTTCAGATCAGCAACCTGAACAACGACAACCAAAGTGCAAAAAAGATTTGTTCAGCGGTTAAATATCGAAATCACCAGGGTTTTGCTGCGACAACGCTTCCACATGCCGGCAGATTTCACCTGGGGTTGCAAACCACACATCAGCCATGTCACGTGCAGCGGCAATGTGTGCCAACGTTCGCCGTAAGTGGCGCAAACGGTAGGGTTGGCCGACAAGGTAGGGGTGCAGGGCGATCCCCATCACCAGAGGTTGCTGGGCTGACTGCTCCAGCATTTCATCGAAGTTGTCGATGACCATTTGAGCAAAATCTTTGGCGTCCATTTGCCGTCCCACGATCATCGGAATGTCGTTGATTTCCTGCGGATAAGGCACTGACCACAGCGATCTCCCATCCCTTGTTCGCATGCGCATGACCTGGTCATCGTGGCACCAGTTGAGGGTATAGAGGTAGCCCGTCTCCGCCAGCAAGTCAGGCGTTACAAGGCTTTCAGAAATCCACGGCGACAACCACCCTTCAGGCGCTTGACCGCTGTGCGTTTGAATAAGGCTTCGGCATCTTGCCAGCAGTTCACGCTCAGCCCCTTCAGCAAGCCCACCTTGGCGCTCAGCGTTGCTGTGGCCATGGCCAATCAGTTCGTAGCCGTGCTGCACCATGGCGCTTACCAGCTCAGGGCAATGCTCATACAGCGCTGTGTTGATGAGTGCGCCAACGGGCAGGCCAAGCTGCTCAAAAAGTGCGAGACAGCGCCAAGCGCCTACGCGGTTGCCGTACTCCCGCCAGCTGTAATTGAGCACGTCGGGCTGTGGCGTCGCTGGGCCAATGCCGGCCCCAAGCCCTTCACCAAAAGCAAAGTGCTCGACGTTAAAACCAATATAAACCGCCAAACCCGCACCACCCGGCCAGCGGTAGTTGGGTCTGCGAGTGATCGGCTGGTAGTCAAAACGGTTGTGGGTCGGCAGTGTGTTCGGATATTGAAGTGTCATGGGTGCTTTTTACAGCGTTGCCAATCACGCGCCGACCACATCAGGTCAGCACCTGCGCAAGTTGTTCACCGCAACGCAAATCGCTTAAGCCGTAGGATTTCTCGCAGCGTCTTTCCGTCCGCCATCAACGGTGTTGCTGTGTGCCGCTGAAAAATCTGCCCCGATATTCAGCCGGAACCTGTCACATGTCACGTGACGTGAACGTACGACGTAAGGTCGTTTTTGAGAGTAGAAATGAAAAAAGCCGCACGTCTTTGGAACTATGCGACTCTATCAATGGTGCCCGGGAGAGAACTCGAATCTCCACATCTTGCGATACACGGACCTGAACCGTGCGCGTCTACCAATTCCGCCACCCGGGCACAGCTAATAATGTACCATTAGAAA
>Ga0208916_10001227_pt1 | contig 11195 bp, 15 predicted proteins | sample DEB19_08_DNA_5_FD_184523 | JGI IMG/M metagenome (GOLD analysis project Ga0208916, IMG submission 184523) | Aqueous microbial communities from the Delaware River and Bay under freshwater to marine salinity gradient to study organic matter... | ecosystem: Environmental > Aquatic > Marine >... | reverse complement strand
GGTCGAAGAAGTGCTGGACCGCCTCGGCATGGGGGGCCGCCTTCCTCGGCTTCGGATCCTCCACGGCGGCGGCCGGAAGGCCGCTGGGGGGAGGGGGGGGTGTTATATGGTCCCTTTCTTGAATTCTTAAATTCTTATCTTCTTGTTTGTGTCCGTCTGTTGTCCGTTTGTTGTCCGTTTGTTGTCCATCTGTTGTCCGGCTTACCTGGTACGATCCCCAATTCTTGACTGTGATTAGCCGAAATTTGTTCGTCTTTTGTTGTCCGATTTGTCCCTCCAACTCGAACGTCGCGAGCGCGCGCTCGACGCTCGACGGGGAAATCCCAGTTTCGAGCGCGAGGGCGTTGCGCCCGGTGATGAATTGCCCAGGCTCGAGCATCACCGTCTTCCCGTTCCACAGCACTTCGGTGGCAACGGAATTGGCCTTCATCAGGATGTGCATCCAGAGGTGCGCGTAGAAGGAATTCTTCCAGAAGCCCTTCCGCATCACCTTCCGGTGGATCTTCACCCATCCTTCTTCGTTAGACATACGCGCGTCGTTTAGCCTGTCTTTTAGCTAGGGCCCTACGGCTCCCATAACGGCGTCTCGTCGAACGATTCCGGTTCTTCCGCCTTCCTGGAGGCCAAGAGGTTGCGGTTCGAGCGCTCGATCTTCGCGATCTTCTTTTCCGCCCATTCCATGGCCCATTTAAGCCCCAGGATCTGCCCGCGACGGCGCTCATAGAGCCAGCGCTCGTTGGTCGGCAACTTCCCTTTTTCCGTATATGGCATAGCTTCAATCCCCCAAGGCGACCGCCTCCGGGGCCTTATGTTTCGAGAGCCACTTCGCGACCGCTTCGACACCGGAGGACCACGTTTTGTAAACCACGATGTTCCCACGGTCGTCGTTGCCGACATTGCCCGGGTTCTTCGTGCGCGCGCCCTTCCCGGCCGTACCTAGGGAGCTGTCCTGCTCCATGATGGCGACGACGAGCTTCAGCGGGACGCCGTGCTTCTTGGCCGCCGCGTAGGCCATCTCGCCCGTCACCGGGGATGCCTTGAAGCGCGAACGGACGTACGCCTCGGCTTGGGCCGCCGTCGCCATGCCCGGCATACGGGCGACGATGGCGGCGACCTTGGCCTCGTGCTTAGGGTCGGTCGCGTAGGACCGGATGTCGTGCCCAAGGACGACGTGGTTCGCCGGGGCTTCCTCCCTCTTGGGGGAAGCCGCCACTTCCTTGCCCGTGAACCACTTCTTTACCTGGGCCGCCTTCCGGCGGGTCTCCGCGCTCCCGCAATGCCAGGTCCATTCAGCCTCCGAAGCCTTGGCGCACCCCGCGCCCGAGGAAGAAGGGAGCGTCGCCGGGGTCGCCGGAACGCTCCCCACATTCCCCCGTTCGAGCCAGGCATACGCGCCCGCGCCGAGCAGGAGGCTCGTCACGGCGAACGCGCAGGCGATCTCATTCCAGCGCGGTTTGCGCTTCCATTTCCCATCCTTGCAGCGATAATCCCCGTAACGGTTTTCCTTCCGGGCAGCCCGAAGGCCGCCCACGCCGGACGGCGTAGTTTTAAGGTGCATATATTTTCGTTATTTTTGTTTTTGTTAAGCCTTATTTTCCGAACGCTCTTGCTTCAGGACCCGGAGCCGGTCGAGGACGTCCCGCGCGTTGCCGCGCGTGAGCTTGAGGCCGGTGGCCTGCTCGACCGTGGTCATGTTGAGCTTGAGCTCCGCCATGATCCCGACGGCCTCGTTCAGGACCAGGTCCTCCGGCTCGGCCGGCTTCGCGGGGGGCTTGGCCGCCATGCTGCTCGCGGCCGCCCCCTTGTGGACCGCGTGCGCCACCTCGTCGGCGGAAGCCACGGATTCCAGGATCCCGATCCCCATCACCCCGAGCGCGCGGCCGATGGCCGAGGTCTCGGCGTTCTCGGTCGCGTTCGTGCGGTTGATGTTCCCTTGCGTCCGGTCCTCCTCGGCGTGGCCGGTGAAGTGCCGGACGGGGACGGAAACGTCCGGGATGGCCACCGCCCTCACGCGGACGTAGTCGCCCTGGTATTCCACCTCGGTCTGGATGCACCCGTTCGGGTACGCCTCGTTGAACGCCGCGATGCGGACGTTCACCGGGACGTACTCCTTTCCACGGATGTCCACCGTCTTAAGCCTTTGCATACGCTTGCGTGAGGCGGATGATCCGTTCCTTGGCCTCTGCCTTGTCCTTCGCCGTCACCGCTTCCCGCTCGTCCATCTCGCAGACCAGCTTCACGTCGTCCACGAGGTCGTTCCATGCGCTATCGGGCAGGCTCGCATAGCAGAGGCCCAGAACGGCGTCCGCCTCGCCAAAGCTGAACTCGCTCCGGTATTGCCCGCGGGTGATGCACCCACGGATAAGGTTCTTTTGCTTGTCTCGGTCAACCATAGGTATCCCCCGTCCACACTGGCCACATACGGGGTCGATGTCCTTACGGCCAGCGTTCCCCGGGAGCGGTCGCCTGGCGGCGGCCCTCCCGGTTCTGTTTCTCGCTATGCGGTTGTCGATGTGCCCGCAAGGAGGGCGCCCAAGCAAAAAGACCTGGGGTCGAAAACCCCAGGTCCCTTGGCTCGGTTGAGCCGTTCTATCGTTGTCCAGCGGATCCTTTTAGCCGTGGCACTTCTTGAACTTCCTGCCGCTGCCGCACGGGATTCCGCGAGACCGGGACTTGAGGGGTTTTTCGAGCTGAGCCGTCCTTACCCCCATATCATACCAAGTCCTAATACCCCGTCAAGCTGCGTTGTGGATATCTTCGACCGTCGCCGGCGCTTGGCTATTGCACTTGGTTTTTAGCGTCCCTTTCGTACGGTGGTAGATCTCCCACACCGTAGGGGCCTTGATCCCTAGGATCTCGCCGATCTTTCCGAATGAAAGCCCGTCCCGGTCGTATAGCCGGACAACCGTCTGGTTACGGAGCTGTTTAGCTGGATATACCATAGCGGCCATACCTTACCCCTCAAGTCCTAATGGGTCAATGGCCTAAAAGCTCACGGTACCGTCCTTCGAGCTCGTCCCCGAACATCATGGTGTAGACGGTGGACGAGGCGAGGGAGGAATGGCCCGCGATGTTCATCACGTCGGCCGCGCTCCCGCCCGCCTTCACGATGTCGTGCATCCGCTTATGCCGGAGCGAGTGGGCGTTCAGCCAGGGGACGCCCGCCCGGTCGGAATAGTTCCTGAGCATCGTCCCTACCCCTTTCCCCGTGAACCGTTCCCCATGGCGGGCGTTGCCGATACTGATAAACAGCGCTTCAGGGCACGCGAACGCTTTCCGCTCCGAAAGGGCCTCCCGTCTCTTGGCCCACGCCATGAGGGACGCCTCGGCTTCATCGCCCCACAGGATTTCCCGGTATGGCCGCTTGCCGCGAGACTTTTCCGTGCGGACCACAGCCTTCATCTGGCCGGGCACATAATCGTCGATATCTAGGGCCGTAAGCTCGTTCAGCCGGCACCCGGTGTCCCTGTACATGAGGATCATGGCTCGGTTCCTGACATGACGGGGGTCTTTGGAGGTTTTAGGGATTGCTTCTATAACTTTTGCGACATGGTCCGCAGACGCGACGCGCGGAGGCTTGCATTCGTGGTCCGGCACCGGGATAAGCTCAGGGTCTATCACCCGATATTGCATCTTCCGGCAAAACCCGAAGAGGCCACGCAAGGCAATCGCCTTCCGCATAAGCGAATTTTTCTCCCATCCGAGGGCGAGCATCCCCTCCATGAAGCCGATGACATCCGCGACTTCAACGGCCTCGATCTCAGGATTGCGCATATACAGGCAGAAAATCCTAAGATCAGCGACATAGCCTCGCGTCGTGTCCATTTTTCCTTTTTGCGACCTCCAACGCGAGAATAGCGAGATTGCGTCGTGCAGCCTCATACGCGAAACGGCAAAGCCGTCGGATTTGTCCCGCCCGGTTTCTAGGCCTGGCGGGTCCGACGGCATGGCGGATGGTACGCCAAAGCCCGCCATTTCGCGAATGGCATTCGGGATTCCGTCGCCTAGAAACTCCGTAGCGAACCTACGGACGGCCTTCCGGCCGCGAGTGGGTCATGGATTAGGACTGTCGTATATATCCATCCCATGGACCGCCCACCGTGTCAATGCAGGGGCACGCCCCTCGGGCGGGGAGCTAAGCGCCCGCGCGTTAATAAAATATAAATACCCTTTATTTTTGCCTGTTTTTATGCTAAAATGGGCCTTGATATGAGGAAATTCGAATACCGCGAGTTCATCTTCGCGAAGATGGGGAACCACGCCCCCGACATGGCGAAGATGTCGGCCCTCGGGAAAGAGGGCTGGGAGGCTTTTAGCGCGTTCGAGGCGGACGGGAGCATCTACGTCTTCCTGAAGCGGGAGGAATAGGCGGATATGGGAGGAAGGAAAGCCCCGTCGATGCGGATGCGGAAGGCCGCGAAGCACCTGGCGGAAAACGGCAGCAGCCTAGGGGCGGCGATGCGCGCGGCGGGATATTCGGAGACGATCGCCCGCGCTCCTTCCAAGATCACCCAGTCGAAGACGTGGCAGGAGCTGATGGACGAGTTCCTCCCGGAAAGCCTCCTCGCGCAGAAGCACAACGAGCTGCTGCATTCCGACAACTCGCAGGCCGTATCGAAGGGCCTGGAGATGGGATACAAGCTACGCGGCACGTTCGCCCCCGAGAAGAAGCAGATCAGCGGGACCCTTTCCCTGGTCTCCGTCCTTGGCGGCGACGACGGCTTCGACGACGGCCTGCTGGAGGACGACGATGCGTAATCCATCTACCAAACCATATGGGGCACAAGATCAAGAGCCTTTCGTTTCCGATGGAAGGCGGCATCGCGGAGATCTCCATGGACCTCGAAAGTTCTATCGAGATAAAGAGGCCCTCGGGTACCCTGCGCGCTTCCTGGGAACCCAAGGCCGAGGGGACGATGGCGCCATTCCTGTTTTCGGCGGATAACATTCTTAAGCCTGAGTTGGCAGGTTTTGGCGTTGTTGGTCAAAGGGTCTGCACAGCATGCTTTCGGGATGTCGGGGCACTGACCAATGTAGTCCACGAGTGGGCCGACGATCCGGATTTTTCGCTTCAGAAGGTAGTCGATGAAAACCTTAAGGCCATTGGCATGGAGTACCCAGCATGCGAGTGCGGGAACCGCCTGAAGACAGATGCCTAGCCCCAAGACCGACAAGGAGCTGATGGCCCGGTTCCAGGAGGATCCGGAGTATTTCGTATTCAAGATGTGGGGCCTGACCCGCCAACCCGTCCTCCCCGAATGCCGGGAAGAGGTGGCGAAGGCCGTCAAGGAATCGCGCCTTAAGGATATCCATGCGGGACAATTCGTGCCGATGGACCGCGAGGCGCTCCGCGCGGGGAAGCATTTCACCTGGCAGCAGTTCGTCATCCTCGCGGCCGTGCGCCTGGGCATCGCGAGGAAGGCCCCGAGATGGATAACCGTCGCCTCGGGCCACGGCATCGGCAAGTCCGCCACGATGTCCTGGCTCCTCCTCTGGTTCCTCATGTGCCACATGGACGCGCAGGTGTCCTGCACGGCCCCGACCTCCAACCAGATGCACGACGTCCTTTGGAAGGAGGTCGCCCTATGGGTCGGGCGCATGCCCAAGGACGTATCCGCGCTATACGAATGGAGTTCCGACTATGTCCGCATCGTCGAGCGCCCGAAGACCTGGTTCGCCCGCGCGCGCACCGCGTCGAAGGAGAATTCCGAGGCCCTGGCCGGCGTCCACGGCGAGCACGTCATGCTCATGGCCGACGAGGCATCGGGCGTCGCGGACGAGATCTACCGTTCCGCCGCCGGCGCGCTGACCGGCCCGAACGTGTTCTTCCTGATGTTCAGCAACTGGACGCGGCTCACGGGGCATTTCCACGAAAGCCAGACCGTGGACGCGAAAAGCTACCAGGCGCTCACGTTCGATTCCTCCCAGTCCCCTATCGTGGATCCGTCGTTCGTGGAATCCATCGTCCGCAAGCATGGCGTGGATTCCGACGAATACCGCATCCGCGTGGCCGGGACGGGGCCGAAGGCGGAGGGCGTGGACGCGCAGGGCTATGTCCCCCTCTTCGACGAGGCGGACCTGAAGGAGGCGGCCGACGGCCGGGTCGCGGGCCGCGTGGCCTACGGCATAGACCCGTCCGGGGAAGGGTCCGACCCCGCGGCCGGCGTCGTCCGCGACGCCTTCAAGGCGAAGGTCGAGCACCTGGACGAGATCTCGAGCCCCAAGGACATCGCCCGCCTGGCCGTCGATACGGTCCGCAAGTACGCCATCGATCCTAAGGATTGCGCCTACGACAACTTCGGCATCGGCGCCGACGTGGGGAAGGAGGTGGCCCTATTCGACCCCGCGAAGCCCATAGACATGTCCGGCGTGAACGTGGGCGTCGAGGCGGAAGACGCGGACCGGTTCTTCAACCGCCGCGCCGAGCTGTTTTGGCGCGCCCGGGAATGGGTGAAGTCCGGAGGCGCGTTCGTGGACCTGGACAAATGGAAGGACGAGCTGATGGCCCTCCGGTTCAGGCGGACGGAAGGGAGCCGCGCGCGCATCCAGGTCATGGACAAGAGGACGATGCGGAAGCTTGGGCTGAACCACGGGAAGTCGCCGAACCGCGTGGACGCCCTCGCACTCACGTTCAACCGGGCAGGCCAGGCCCAAGGCGTGCCCAGCGAGCCGTACCGTCAGCCCGCATACGAGCCGACCAGCGTCTACGAAGGTTGAAAGGAAGGCGTTTTTGCTGTAAAATAAGGACGAAAAATCTCCGCCTAACGATTGAGTAGCCGGCCGCTCAGGTGCCGGCCATACGCATATGGCGGAGAAGGCGATCTCGCTTTCCCAGGATTCCCGGGACAGTCTGCTCAACCAGCTCCGGAAGGAGTACGACGCCGGGATCCAGTACCGGCAAGGACGCTCGAAGGCATGGAAGGCCATCGAGGACCATTACTACGGCCGGGTGAGGACCAGCCTCCCGGGCCGTTTCAACGTGCCCCTTCCCGTCATGTCGGGGTTCATCGACACCTTGGTCTCCAAGGTGGACGATCCGCCGTATCTCCGTTTCGAGCCCCGTTCCGAGGCGTACTACCGTACCAACAAGAAGGTCGAGGCGCTTTGGGAGTCCGTGGCCTCCCCCAACGACGGCTTCGACATCGAGAGCGTGGACCTCGGCGCCAAGAAGCTCGCCGCCATGTCCGGCCGCGCCATCTACAAGGCGTATGGCGAATCCGCGGACGGGTTCAAATTCCGCACGGAGACCGTGGACCACTACGACTTCTCTTGCGACCCGATGGGCGGCGGGAACCTGGAACGCCATAATTTCGTCCACCAGGACAATATCTGGAAGTCCAAGAGCGACCTCGAGGACGGGGCCGATTCCGGCTTCTACGACAGCCGCGCCGTGGCGAGGCTCCTCATGTCCGTCACGGGCGACGAGTCCAAGACGGAGGAGGGCGCATACAAGAACCGGTCGGCGCGCCTCCAGGCCAACGGCCTCCCCGGCGACCTGTACAACTACCGGGGCGAGGCGTGCGACGAATTCATCGAATCCGTCACGCGGTGGGACGGCACGCGGTACCACGTCATCTGGTCGTACCGTAAGGGCGTCATCCTCCGCGCCGTCCCGCTCAAGGCGGATTTCCGCTCGAACCTCATGCCCTGGACGTCATGGGCCATGAAGTACGATCCGTTCAATTTCTGGTCCCCCGGCCCGACGGACGACATGGCGGCCGTGGCCGAGGTCGTGCGCGTGCTCGTGAACCAGGAGCTGGACAACCGCCAGAAGCAGAACTGGGGCCAGCGCGCCTACGACCCCGACGTCTTCCCGAACGGCTCCGAGCTGGAATGGCGCCCGAACGGCCTCGTCGCCGTGCGTTCCGGCCTTACGCAGACCAGGCAGATCGCGACGGGCATCTACGAATTCCAGACCCCCCAGCTCGGCGGGACGCTTAACCTGGTCCAATGGCTCGACAACTTCACGGGCCAGAAGACCGGCATCACGGCCGCGACGCAGGGGAACGCCGACGACGCCAAGGTCGGCATCTACCAGGGGAACATGCAGCAGGTCGCCGACCGCATCGGCTTCTACAACAAGAACTACGTCAAATGCTACGCCGACATCGGGCGGCGCTTCCTGTGGGCCGCCCACGAGCACATCACGGGCAAGGAGGCCGTGCGCGTCATCGGGGAGAAGGGCGTCCAATGGGAATACCTGAAGGGCCGGGAGGTCGATCCGACCGTCTCCGTGCTCGTGAAGTCTTCCGCCGCCGAGATGCAGGTCGGCCAGATGAAGAGGGACAAGAAGGGCCAGGCCCTCGCGGCCATCTCCTCGAACCCGAGGCTCGTGGACCAGGTGAACCGGAAATGGCTCGTGGAGAACATCCTGGCGTCCGGGGACTTCGACGACGCCGAGATCCGCAACGCGCAGGACCTGGAGAACGACGGCAGCCGCGAGGTGATGGCCCGCGCCGCCGAGGCCATCGAGGACATCCTTTCCGGCAAGTCGCCGAAGCTCTTCCGCGGAGCGACGACCGGCTTCCAGCAGAAGATCCTGGATTTCGCCCTCGACAATACCGACGACGACCTCAAGCTCTACCTCAAGCTCACGGAATACGCCTCCGCCCACGACCAGATCGTGATGGAGAACACGGCCCGGAAGGCCGCGGCCTCGGCCGTGAAGGCCGGCGCGGCCGGTCCCGGCGCTCCCTCCCCCGCCGCCGCGGAACCGCCGCAGGAGGCCATGCGGGACGTCCCGCAGGAGGCGCCTCCAGGCGTTCCCGAGGGCCTGGAAAGCATCCCCGTTTCGTGATATAATCCGTTCGTATTATGTTCGATGAGGACTCATTGGTTGGCTTGGTTGAGAGAACGAAAAGTCAAGATGTAGACCAAGGAGTGCTAGACCGCCTGGACCATATCCTCGAACGTGCCGCGCGCCTCGTCTCCGTGCGCTACCTGTCCGGCCTCCCCGCCGTCAGGGAGACCCTCAAGGAGTACGCGGCCAAGGCGGACAACGACCGCCGGGACCTTCTCGGGAAACGGGACATGGATCCCGTGGACCGGCTGAACGCCATGGACCGCATCGCGCTCTACGAAGACCTTTTCTCCCGTTTCGACGGGGAGAAGGCCGACGCGCAGCTCGAGGCGCTCAAGGCGGAGGCGGAAGAGATATCGAGGCATGTAACGGCCCATGGCCAGCTATGAACCCCGTAGACGCCATCAAGAAGCGGATGGAGGCCCGCCGGATCCTCCGGATCCAGGGCTTCGCCCAGGAGCTGAGGGACCACCTCGTCATCGTGGCGCGCCCGAAGGACGACATGATGTTCATGGCGTACCGGGGGCGCCAGGTCGTCGGGAAGATCCGCAGCCTGGACGGGAAGAGCCACAAGGTCGTGAGGAACGTTCTGAAGGCGTCTACGTTCGAGCGGGAAGTGCCGCGGTTCATCGGCGGCATCATGGACATCCTCCGGGTACCTATCGACGGGATCGCATCGTCGTTCTGGCATTTCATCGACGGGGCGCTCTACAACATTTCCGGAGCCAACGAATTAAGGAGCAACAAGAAACCATATGCCAAGACAGAAGAAGCAGCCTGAAGCGCAGGTCGAGGAACCGGCCACGGATGCCGCCCCGGCCGCCGAAGAGGCCCGCGAGGCGAAGCCGGAGCCGAAGAAGCCGGAGCCGGTCACCGTCGAGCGGAACGCCAGGTTCAGCGTCCGCAGCGTCGGGAGCGAATATGCGGTATGGGACGAGGCCCTGAACGCCCGCGTCTCCCCTTTCGTCCCCGCCGTCGAAGAGCCGCTCGCGCTCATGCGCGCCCTCGGCCGCTAGCACCTCCGCAAGACCACAAAAAAATCTCCACCGTCGGTGGCCTCCTACAGGCCGCGACGTGTGGTTTTCCGGAGATTTCCACACGCCGTTACCTGTAGAAAGCCCCCGACATGGGGGTTTTTCTTATAGGCCAAGGCGACCTCATCGCCTTCCTAAGTGAAGGGCCGGCTTTAGACGGGCCCAGGTGAAGCACCACAAAACTTTATGGCGGAAGCCAACCAGGAGGGCCAGGGATCCTCTGCGGAAATGCAGGAAATCATGGCCGAGATGCGGTCCGAAGGGTTCACGTTCGAAGGCGACGCGCAGGCGGGGAAGGAGCCGGAGGCACCGGAGCCGGGACCGCAGGCGGAAGGGCCGGAAGACGTGGAGAAGGCGGAGGAAAAGCCGGAAACGAAGCCGGAGCCGGAAGCCGAGCCCAAGGAGGACAAGCGTCCCGAAGCGGAAAAGGAAGACAAGCAGGAACGAACGTCGCGGTACGTCCCCGTGTCCAAGCACAACGAGGAACGCCACAAGCGCCAGGATGCCGAGCGCAAGGCCCAGGAGGCCGAAGCCCGGTATGCCGAGCTGAAGGCGGAGATCGAAGCGCTGAAGACGCGCCAGACGCCCCAAGACCCGGCCGCTCCCGTGAAGGAGCGGATCGCGAAGATCGCGGAGACGCATGGCGTCGATCCCGCATTCGCGTCCGACCTTGCCGATTCCCTCATGGACGGAGTCCGGTCCGCAGCCCAATTGCCCCAAGACGTCGCGCAACGCCTGGAACGCTTCGAAGCGGCCCAGCGCGAAGCCGAGCTGAAGGCGCAGGCAGCGAAGCAGGACCTCTATTTTGAGCAGGAGTTCGCCAAGGCGGCCGAGGAATTCCCGGCGCTGGCATCCCGGAAGGAAGAGCTGAAGCAGGTCGCTTTCTCCGAGGAAGGGGCCAAGGTACCGCTCCGCTACCTTGTCCTAGATTTCATCCACCGCAATCCGGACGCGGCCGCCCCGCAGGGGCGTCGCTCGGCAGAGTCCAGCTCCGCCATGTCCCGAGAACGCCGCAAGGAACAGGGTTCCGAAGGCTTCGAGGACATGACGGAGGAGCGGCTCATGTCGCTCTCGGACGCGGAGGCTGACCGCTATTACGCCTGGCTGAAGGTCAACGGAAAGCGTTGACCCATCCCTAGGCGGGCAAGGCGCGGGAAAAAGGACCTGCCATCTGAACACATATGGCAAACAGCCTTACCGCATCCTCCCCGGCTCTCTGGTCCCGCAAGATGGGCCGGAAGCTCTTCAAGTCCGTCGTCTACAAGTCCATCGCGTCCTCCGACGAGCAGGACGGGCTCAAGCGCGGCCTCTCCGTGGACCGCCCGTACCGCTCCGACCTCCGCGTCCAGAACTACACGAAG
>Ga0208916_10001226_pt1 | contig 11207 bp, 10 predicted proteins | sample DEB19_08_DNA_5_FD_184523 | JGI IMG/M metagenome (GOLD analysis project Ga0208916, IMG submission 184523) | Aqueous microbial communities from the Delaware River and Bay under freshwater to marine salinity gradient to study organic matter... | ecosystem: Environmental > Aquatic > Marine >... | reverse complement strand
TTTGCGGTGCAAACCCGAAAGGCCGAGCTGATCGAGCAACGCATGCTGGACGGTGAACGCATCCACGCACGCAAAAAATTCACCGAAACAGAAAAAGAACTCTCACAAGTCATCTACGAACAGACTGGCGGCAACCAGGACTTTGCGCTCATCCGCAGCAAAGGCGACCACGCCCTGTTTGGCAAAAGCACCCAGGCCATGAAAGCCCAGTGGAAAGTGTCCGACAGCCGCCCTCTGGCCGACTTTGCGCCCACGATTTTGCTCAAGGCCAAAGACTTCGCCACCGAAATCACCATCTTCAACGCCCGCCAACACCAGATGGACCGAGAGGGGCAAATCTCCAAAGAGCACATCACCAACAACCAAGCGGTGCGCAACACCCTGCTGGAACGAGGCATTCGCCCCGAAAGCCTGCCCCCGGAAGAAGACGTCAAAAAGGTCGAACGGCGCTTGCAGTCTGAACACAAGAAATCGCTGAACAAGCCCGACACCCTGGACAACTGACAAGAACAAACCATGGCAGGCGTGGCACCAGATGGCACAGGCCAAGTACGCGTCAACAGTTTTTTTGCGGGCGACTTGGGGAAGCGGAGTTTTGAGCAACCGTTTTCGCGGAAAAGCCTGGGTGTGGATGTGCAGGGGCATTCGCGCACGCTGCACATCAACTGCCACACATCGCACCAGATCGGCCAGCAGGCCGACCGTTTGCTGGAGCCTGAGGTGAGCGACAGAGATGGCCACTGGTCAACGCACTGGCCTTTGTGGCCGTGGGACCTGCGGTGCTGGCCTGCCGCTGCTGGGGCACCGGCGTGCAGCAAGCAGGACCTGCCGTGGCCGGTTTCTTTGCCAACCTCACACCCTTGTTTGCGGCCATCTTCTCGGCTGCATTTTTGGGTGAGTTGCCCCACCTGTATCACGTGGCTGCGTTCGCGCTGATTGTGGGCGGGATTGTGGTGACGGCCCGGCAATAAACCACAAGAGTTTTATCCTACTGCATCAGGAATTTCTGAAGTGGATTCATGCTGCGAGTGCAGGTGGTAATTTAGCAAAAGACTCTTTTGCAGCGCAAGCGGTCTGTCGCGACTGTCGGGTTTCTGGAAGCCCGGCGTGTTACCTGTCAGCGGTCGTTCCTGATCGTCGCGTTTGCCGCGGAAGCTGCCGTTCGACGATTGAATGTGTGCATCCGGATTGGGCCAAAAGCGGGCACTGATTAGATTTTTTCCTGTCCTACTTAATCAAGAAAGCCGATAAGTTTCTAGGTGGATACTGGTCTCTGTGCTGCTGATGCCGCGAATAAGGCGGATGCGCTCCAGAACTTTGGATAGTTCAGCCAGATTGGATGCACGAAGCTCGGCCAACAGGTCCCAGCGGCCATTGGTGTCATGCAGGCAGGCCACACCCGGTTCACCCAACAGACTGGCAATCACCGCTCGGGTCTCGTTACCTTCAACGGCCACACTCATCCAAGCGTGAATTTCATTGGGCTGAGCGTCAGGTCGCAGAAGCACCGTGTACCCCACGATCGTGCCGTTGTCTTCAAGCTTGGCAACCCGGTTAGCCACAGTGCCGCGGGATACGCCTAACTTGGTAGCCAGCGTCGCAATATTGGTGCGGGCATCCTTGCGCAACAGCGATAAGAGTTTTTGGTCAGTCTCATCCATTTGAGCATTGTGACATTTATTGTTGCCACAATGTTAGAAAGCTTGCCAAAAGGTAGCAATATTGGCGATTTACATTATCTCTGATGACGGGAACACTTGGTGCTGCTCGAAGCTCAGGAGACAAGCCATGCAAATCCAAAATACTGTGACTACCCAATTTCTTAGCGTTCAAGACGTCGCGGCCATCGTAGGTCGGGTAGGCATTCAAGCTTTTCTGGAACGCCTCGCTCAACGTATTGATGCCGATTACCAACGCTGGCAAACGTTTGACAAGGTTGCCCGGGTAGCCGCACACTCGGCCGAGGGTGTGATTGAACTCATGCCAATCGCCAACGACACGACCTACACCTTCAAGTACGTTAATGGCCACCCCAAGAACACCAAGGTAGGTCTACCCACGGTGATGGCCTTTGGTGTGCTGGCCGATGTGGATACTGGTGCTCCTGAGCTGCTCACAGAACTCACACTGACCACCGCCTTGCGGACAGCAGCCATGTCGGCAGTGGCAGCGCGTGCACTTGCACGCCCCGACAGCAAGACCATGGCGCTTATTGGTAACGGCGCACAGGGGGAATTTCAGGCATTGGCTTTTCACTACCTCAACGGTATCAAAGAGATTCGTTTGTACGACATTGACCCGCTTGCAACGCAAAAGCTTATAGCGAACCTAGACCACACAAATTTGAAATTTGTGATGTGCAACAGCATCCGCGAAGCAGTGAGCGGTGCTGACATAGTGACCACAGTGACTGCTGACAAAACGAATGCCGTGATACTAAGTGCAGACATGCTGGAGCCTGGGATGCACATCAACGGAGTGGGTGGCGACTGCCCCGGCAAGACAGAGATCCACCCCGACGTGCTGAGAGCTTCAAGCTGTTTTGTGCAGTACGAACCGCAAACCCGGATTGAAGGTGACTTGCAACACATGCCGACCGACTTTGCGGTGACGGAACTGTGGCGCGTGCTGCGAGGCGAAGCGGATGCCCGTAGTTTTGAACATGAAATCACTTTCTTCGATTCGGTGGGCTTTGCATTGGAAGACTACTCTGCCCTGTGTCTGCTGCGCGACTTTGCCGACGAATTTTCTATGGGTCAGAAAGTGTCTTTGGTCCCGAACTTGCCCAATCCAAAGAATTTGTTCAGCTTGATCCGCCCGCAGGAAGCGACTGGATTTCGAATAGTCGACGCCGACGTTGAGTTCGCATTGGCGGCATGACAACCCCGCAATACAAGTCGGTCAGCCTCATCGGCGCCCCAACCGACATCGGTGCAGGTGCACGTGGTTCCAGTATGGGGCCCGAAGCGTTGCGGGTGGCCAATGTCGCCACCGTCCTTGCAAGCCACGGTATCGATGTTGCCGACCGTGGCAACCTTAGCGGCCCCACAAATCCTTGGCTCCCCCCAGTGGATGGCTACCGCCACCTCGACCAAGTCGTCCAATGGAACCGTTCCCTGCACGATGCCGTGTATGCCGAGCTCTGTTTGGACCGGATGCCCATCGTCCTGGGTGGCGACCATTGCCTTGGTATAGGCTCAATCTCCGCCGTTGCCCGCCACTGCCGCGAAACGGATAAGAAGCTGCGCGTTCTCTGGTTGGACGCGCATGCCGACTTCAATACCAGTTCGCTCACCCCCAGCGGCAATATTCACGGCATGCCTGTGGCATGTTTATGTGGCTTTGGCCCCCAAGAACTCACCGAGATCGGGGGGCACGTCCCAGCAATTTCCCCGAAATGGCTTCGCCAGATCGGCATACGCAGCGTGGACGAAGGCGAAAAGCGCTTTGTGCAAGAGCAAAACATCGAAGTTTTCGACATGCGCTACATCGACGAGATGGGAATGCGATCTGCGATGGAGTTGGCTCTGGCGCTTGTGGACGCCAACACCCACCTCCATGTGAGTTTTGACGTGGACTTCCTAGACCCCGACATAGCGCCTGGTGTAGGAACTACGGTACGAGGCGGTCCGACTTACCGCGAAGCACAACTATGCATGGAGATGATTGCAGATACAGGACGTCTCAGTAGCCTGGACGTGATGGAACTTAATCCGGCGCTGGACATTCAGAACCGAACCGCAGAACTCGCTGTCGATTTGTTAGAAAGCCTGTTTGGCAAGAGCACGTTGATGCGCAAATAGGCTGCGCTTGTCCTTTTCATTTTCTGGCGCGTAACTTTTCCAAGTGCGCCGCATGCTTGCGTATCCTTTCGCTCAAGGTGCGCATGAGTGGAGTGACCACCCCGGTTCGACTGAGCATGACTACTTCGCGTTCGAACTTGAGTTCGTTCAGTTGAAGGATATGCAGATCGCTTTGTTCACTGAGGCTCAACATGGATTGAGGAACAAGTGTCAGCAGATTCGTTGTTCGCAGCAAAGTCATGTCGAGTTCTGATGCGTACTCTGTTTCTACCACTACTGTCGGAGTAGGCAACCCACTACGGCGGTACACCTCGTTGAGTAACCGGAATGGGGTACTCGTGCTACTCGAGAGCAGCCAGAAAAATGGCAGCAAATCCTTTATTGCAATAGAGCTTTGCAGCGAGAGAGGATGCGCCGCGCGCACTACTGGTATCAACGGATCACGCCCAACTGTATCCCGGTCACAGGCAAAAACTGAGTCGGCATACGCTGGCACCAGAGCAACATCCAACTCGCCAGCCTGAACCGCTTTCGCAAGCTGGTCTGAGCGTCCGATTTTCAATTGCACCCTCAGACCTGCCCTCTGCTGGATCAGCTCTCCAAGAACAGGGGCCAGTTGCCCAGTACGCGTGGCGTTCGTAACTCCAATTCGTAGAAGACCAGAGCCTTGTGCCCTCAACTCTCCAGCCAAACGTTGCGCGTCGAGGTCACCAGCGTGCAGATTTTGCGCCACAGGCAAGAATTGCCGCCCGGCAGCGGTAAGCCGAGTACCACGGGCGTGGCGCTCCAAGAGGGTCAACCCCAATTCACCTTCAAGGCGCCGCATCGCCTTACTGATCGCCGGCTGAGTTACCTCGCAGATATCAGCGGCCTCTGACAAACGCGTGGTCCCAGCCACCGCCAGGAAATAGCTGACGTCTTTCAAACTAATGTTCATTCCACATTGTTATGGATATTTTCCAAAATTGGAATGCCTTGCTGTGGTCCGCTACGATAAATTGAGCACTAATTCAATGCAGTCGTAGTTCTATGGCACAACCAAATATTGTTCTCATCCTCGCCGATAACTTGGGGTGGGGTGAGCTCGGGTGTTATGGCGGAGGGGCTCTGCGAGGTGCGCCAACGCCACGCATAGACGCGTTGGCAAAGCAGGGATTGCTATTGCAGAACTTCAACGTCGAGAGCGACTGCGTTCCCACCCGCTCCGCGTTGATGACCGGGCGTCATCCTATCCGGACTGGATGTTTGCAGTCGGTGCCAGCAGGCCTCCCACAAGGGATGACCCGGGACGAAGTCACATTAGCTCAGGCGCTCTCCAACGCTGGGTACGCAACTGCGCACTTTGGAAAGTGGCATCTGGGCGACATCCAGGGTCGGTACCCTTCGGATCGTGGCTTTGATGAATGGTACGGAATTCCTCGCACCACTGACGAAAGTCAGTTCACCTCAAGTCTGGGCTTTGATCCCAGTGTGTACGACCTGCCGTACATCATGCGCGGCAAAGCTGGCGAGCCTTCGGAGAACGTGAAGGTCTATGACTTGGCGACCCGCCGAACCATCGACTCGGAGTTGGTAGAGCACTCGATAGATTTCATGCGGCGGCAAGCTGCAAACAAAAAGCCATTCTTCCTTTACCTGCCATTGACCCACCTGCATTTCCCGACCTTGCCCCATGCGGATTTTGATGGTCGCACAGGGAACGGTGAATTTGCTGATTCCATGGTGGAGATGGACCATAGGGTGGGCCAGATCGAAGATGAGGTAGACCGCCTCGGCCTTACGAATGAGACGCTATTCATTTTTTGCAGCGACAACGGCCCGGAGTTTCGTCCGCCGTACAGGGGGACCGCTGGCCCATGGCGGGGCACATATCACACCGCCATGGAAGGCAGCTTGCGCGTTCCGTTCATCGCCAAATGGCCGGGAAAGATCGATGCAGGACGGGTCAGCAACGAAGTCATTCATGTCACTGATCTTTTCACGTCGCTTATCACTCTGGCTCAGGGCGAAGTACCAAGGGACCGCGCAATTGACGGTGTCAACCAGCTTCCATTTTTGTTGGAGGGCACGCCGTCAGCGCGTGAGGGGTTTCTGTTTTACATCAAGACCGAACTGCGGGCCATCAAATGGCGCGACTGGAAGCTGCACTTTTATTGGATGCCCGAAGTCAATGAGGGCAAAGGCAAGTTGGAGTCCCCCTATCTGTTCAACCTCACGCGCGACCCGAAGGAGGAGCGCAATGTTTCCGACCACAACACCTGGGTGGAGGATGCAATGTTGAGGATGGCGTACGCATTTAACGAGAGCTGCATGCGCTGGCCAAACACCCCACCCGGTAAACGGGACTGATTCACTTTCTTCAAGGAGTAGCTATGTCATCCATCTTTACAACCCCCACCAAATTGATTGCAAAAACCATTGTTCTTGGCATGTCGCTCGGTATAGCGTCGCTGAGCATGGCCCAATCCAAGGACTGGTCCACCATCAGGATCGCCACCGAGGGGGCCTACAAACCGTGGAACTTCACCGACGCCAGCGGCAAGCTGGTTGGGCTGGAGATCGAGCTGGCGGAAAACCTCTGCAAGCGCATGAACGCCAAGTGCGAAATTGTTGCGCAGTCCTTTGACGGCATGATTCCCGCCATCAATGCGGGTAAGTTTGACGCCATCATGGCAACGATGAACATTACCGAAAAACGAAAGGAAGCGATTGCTTTCTCTCGACCGTACGGCCAGACACCCACAACCTTTGCAGTGTTGAAGTCGAACGCGCTTTCAAAGCTACCCGAGACTGGAAAAGTCTATCCGCTCAGTGCGGATGGCGCAGGTGCAGCGGAGACTTCGTTGAACAACTTGAAGCCTATCCTCAAGGGCAAGCTGGTAGGAGTGCAGACTTCAACCGCCCACGCCAACTTCCTGGACAAATACTTCAAGGATGTTGTTGAGATTCGACAGTACAAGACGTCGGAGCAATATGACCTTGACCTCGCGGCGGGTCGACTGGATGCCGTTTTTGGATCCATCTCGTTTCTGAAGGGTATGGTAGAGGCGCCCGGAAATGGCGAAATGGTGCTTGCCGGACCGCGTTACGTCGGCGGAGTGCTCGGTGCAGGTGTGGCGGTAGGCATTCGCAAGACTGACCCTGAGTTGCGTGAAAAATTTGACGCTGCGGTCGGAGCTGCAATTGCAGATGGGACCATCAAGACTCTCTCGATGAAGTGGTTTGGTTTTGACATCACTCCGGCCCAGCGTTGACACCGGTTTGTGACTACTTTCCCCGGGCCATGTTCACCGTTTTAAGACGCGTTGCGGGCAGCCCGGCATCTGTGCAGGGCATCCCAGTTCCGGCGCTTCTCAGGATGCTCTTAGTGCCTTCCAAGAAGCCCGCAGCCCTGAGCTTTGGGTTCGGAGTCCATAGATGATCAACTTCATTGAGCTCATGGGCTTTGGCCCCAAAGGATGGGGCGCTCTACTGCTTCAGGCGGCCCTAATGACCGTCACCGTTTCGTGTGCGGCATTTGCGCTTGGCAGTGCTCTCGGGTGCCTTATTGCATGGGCGCGGATCTCAGGCAATCGAGTGTTGCAAGTGGCATCCGACGCCTACACAACTGTATTGCGCGGTATCCCCGATCTACTAGTCATATATCTGCTTTACTTTGGGGGCAGTACGGCCCTAACAGCGATTGCCCAAAAATTCGGAGCCACTGGCTTTATAGGAGTCAATGCCTTTGGGGCTGGTGCAATTGCAATTGGCATCATCTCAGCAGCCTACCAAAGTGAGGTGTTCCGGGGAGCGTACGGTGCCATCGCTGCAGGTGAGTTGGAGGCGGCTCGGGCCGTTGGCATGCCCCGTTGGCTCATGTTCCGCCGAATCATCGCTCCTCAGGCGTTGCGCTATGCGCTGCCTGGCTTGGGTAACGTATGGCAAATCGCGGTGAAAGAGTCAGCTCTCATATCAGTAGTGGGCCTGACCGAGATCCTCCGTCAGGCACAAGTTGGTGCGGGATCCACCAGGCAACCCTTTGCCTTCTATATCACGGCCATCCTGCTTTACCTCACGATTTCCACCGCATCTGGGTGGTGCTTTCAGCGCGCAGAGACGATCACAACGCGCGGTGTACGAAGGGGCTAGGCATATGGACTTTGTCTTTCTATTTGATACGTTGCGACAGTTGATTGCAGGCGTGCCTCTGCTTTTGAAGTTAGCCTCCATCTCAATCGCTGCTGGCGCGGTCTTGGCGCTTCTTTTGGCGTTGATGCGACTCTCCGGCAGCCGGGCACTCAGCCTCATTGCACAAGCCTACGTGTTCGTATTCCGCGGCACGCCCTTGCTTGTCCAGATATTCCTTATCTACTACGGCTTGGGACAGTTTCCAGAAGTCCGCCAAAGTATTGCCTGGCCTTTACTTCGCGAACCCTATTGGTGTGCTTTGCTGGCCTTCACGCTCAATACAGCGGCATATTCCAGCGAGATCATTCGAGGCGGCATTCTTTCTGTACCCTTCGGTCAGATCGAAGCTGCGCGCGCCTGCGGGATGCCACGCTTTCTGATGTTCCGCCGGATCATTGCGCCGCAAGGACTGCGAGTTGTACTACCCGCATACGGCAACGAACTCATATTGATGACCCGGTCTACGGCACTGGCCAGCGTGATCACGTTGATGGAAGTTACGGGGATTGCATCGACCATCATTTCCGAGACATTTCGGGCAGTTGAAGTTTTTATCTGCGCCGGCGCCATATACCTGGTCATCAACTTTGCCATTTCTCGTGCCATCGCAATCATTGAGCGGCGATTTTCAAAGCAGGTACGACCTCTCGCCGTCCCAGCTCACATTTAGGAATGCAAACCATGACCCCAGCCGAATCCAATCAGCCTGCCGTGCGCCTGCGTAACTTGGGCAAGCGCTTTGGCAATCTCGAAGTATTGAAAGACATCTCCTTTGACGCACATGAAGGCGATGTGATCTCCATCATCGGTGCCAGCGGCTCAGGCAAGTCGACATTACTGCGATGCATTAACATGCTTGAGGTTCCCGACAAGGGCGAGGTCAGTGTCGCAGGGGAAAGTTTTCGCCTTCGAGTCGGGAGTGACGGAAAGTGTCACACCGCAGATCGCGCTCAGGTTGAACGCTTGCGACAACAACTTGGTATGGTGTTCCAGAACTTTAATCTCTGGACCCACATGACGATCATCGAGAACGTGATCGAGGCTCCTGTTCATTTGCAGGGACGCGCTCGTCAGGATGCTTTGCGTGAAGCTGAGGCTCTGCTGGAGAAAGTCGGTATCGCAGATAAGCGTGACAGCTATCCGGCGCATCTCTCAGGAGGCCAGCAGCAACGCGCGGCCATTGCGCGTGCGCTTGCCATGCGTCCACGTGTCTTGTTGTTTGATGAGCCCACTTCTGCGCTTGATCCCGAAATGGTCGGAGAAGTGCTGCGCGTAATGCGTGACTTGGCCCAAGAAGGGCGAACCATGCTTGTGGTCACGCACGAGATGGCATTTGCCCGAGAGGTCTCAAACCGAGTGGTCTTTATGAATCAAGGGCTGATTGAGGAGCAAGGACCGCCAGCCGAGTTGTTTGGCTCGCCAAAATCCGAGCGACTACGTCAGTTTTTGGCTCGCGTTAATTAGGTGCGGCCGGTGTAGCCAGTGAATAGCCAGACGAATGAGTCTTCTTTGCCCCTGCTTGAACCACAGAGGCATCGCCGCTTCCATGTAATGGTTAAGCCAAGTGGTGCGCAGTGCAACTTGGACTGTGCCTACTGTTACTACCTGCACAAAGAGGCGCTGCTAGAGCAACCGAAACTGGCGCGCATGAGCCTACAAGTGTTGGAAATGCACATCCGGCAGCATATCGAAGCGCAGTCCGGCGATGTGGTTGTCTTTTCCTGGCAGGGAGGTGAACCCACCCTCATGGGGCAAGAATTTTTCGAAGCGGCAATTGCACTTCAAACCAAGTTCCGTAAGCTCGGTCAGCGCATAGAGAACAATTTCCAAACTAACGGATTGCTACTCGACGAGTCATGGTGTGCAATGCTGAAGCGGCACAGGTTTCTCGTCGGCATTTCAATTGACGGGCCCGCTGAGTTGCACGATATATACCGCGTCAATAAGGGTGGTGGCCCCACCCACAGGCACGTGATGCAGGCTGTCCAATTGCTGCATCGCTTCAACATACCATTTAACGCACTGTGTGTGGTCAACCGAGTCAATGCCAGAAAGCCCATCGACACATACCGTTATCTGCGAGACACAGTCCGGCCGCAAATCATTCAGTTCATCCCTGGTCTGGAACCCATCGGGTTTCAGAAAGTTGCCCCAAATCACTGGGAGACCGGGAATGCGCTAACCATCAATTCGCTGTTGGCAAAGCCTAGTGCCTCCAGTTCGGTCGTAACGCCATGGTCATTGGACCCTGACGACTGGGGCTACTTCCTGACCCGCGTATGGGATGAGTGGTTACGGCGGGACTACGGACGAGTGTTTGTCGATCAATTCGAGAACGTGATTTCTCAGATGTTTGGGCAGGGTCCTCAGAAATGCGTTACAGCCCCCACATGTGGCAAGGGGCTAGCCTTGGAGCACAGCGGTGACATGTACTCCTGCGACCATTTTGTGTACAACGAATACAGGCTGGGAAACATTTCGCAGGTGCACCAGAGGGAAATGGCCTTTTCAGAGCAGCAGCGAACCTTCGGGAACGCAAAAATCGAGACGCTGACGAAATATTGCAACGCATGTGAGTTTCTTGGACTCTGCTGGGGCGACTGCCCAAAAAATCGTTTCATTAAAACGCCCAGCGGAGAGTTTGGCCTAAGCTATCTATGCGCCGGCTTAAAGCAATTCTTTGCAAAGGCGGTTGCTTCGCGTCAAGAGATTTCACGGCGGTTAGCTTGACTAATCACACGCAACCGAGATAGGTACCGTTGGCCACAACAAGCACCGACTGCCCGATGGGCAATCATTGACCGCTATGTGCGTCAGGCAGTCAGCCAGATCCAATGCCGTTCTGACCGCCGGTGGCCGAAAGCGGGGGTCCGGTTCTGGGAAATAGTAGCTGCAAACCTGCCCATCGAACCCTGGTTGCGAGTGACTGGTTTGGAGCAGGCAGATCGAAAACGGCTACTTCTGCAATGTGCCTAAAGAAGACCACTAACCTCGAGCTAAAAAAAACCAAGGCCACTGCAATGGCCCAATAGCCATTGCTAAACTTCAGCCAAGTCACCAAGCCACTGTCAAAACGTCCCCGCGTAAGCCCCGCCATCGGCCAGCACGTTTTGCCCCGTCATGTAGGCCGCTTGCTGGCTGCACAAGAAGGCGCAGATCGCACCAAACTCTTGCGGGTTGCCATAGCGCCCTGCCGGAATTTGCGCTTGCTGGATGGCACGCATTTCTTCCACC
>Ga0208916_10001225_pt1 | contig 11225 bp, 19 predicted proteins | sample DEB19_08_DNA_5_FD_184523 | JGI IMG/M metagenome (GOLD analysis project Ga0208916, IMG submission 184523) | Aqueous microbial communities from the Delaware River and Bay under freshwater to marine salinity gradient to study organic matter... | ecosystem: Environmental > Aquatic > Marine >... | reverse complement strand
ACCCCAATGGAAATTCAAGCAGCCAGCGCCGAAGTAGTAATTCCTACTCAGCCAATTTTCGCTACTGTCAAAAGAGAATTCGCTATGCCTTCGGCAGCCGAAATGCTTGCCGCTATGCACATTGGCGGCGACACTTGGCATAACGTGAACGACGCTTTCAAGCAGGCTCAGCGCCGCCAGTCAACAGCCCTTCAAGCAGCCGCTGGCGACATCTTAAGTTCTGACACCCCGGGCCTCTTAAATCAAAATGTGCTCGGCAGCCTGTTTCAAGACCTTAATTTCGTCCGTCCTGTCGTTAGTGCCTTTGGCGCTCGAGCCATGCCGGGTACGCCTAGCAAGACTTTCATTCGCCCTACGATCACGACCCACACTTCGGCCGCTGAACAGACAACCGAACTGACTGCAGCTTCGGCGACAACTATGGTGATCGCTTCTAATGTGGTTACTAAAAAGACTGTCGCTGGCCAAGTAACTTTGTCGGTTCAAGACATTGACTTCACTGACCCTGCCGCTTTGCAGTTAGTTCTTAATGACCTTGCTGGCGAAGTCTTAATCAAGACCGACGATATTGCGGCTGACGCTTTAGTCGCTGGCAAAACTGCTTCAGGTTCTACTTGGACTGTTACCGCTAACGACCCAAGCTCTTTGATCAGCTCCTTGTATGACGCTGCTCGAGAGATCACCGAAGACAGCAACTACTTCCCTACTCACCTTTGTGTCAGTCCTGATGTATGGGAAAAGTTGGGAAGCCAGCTTGACGGTTCAAAGCGTCCGATCTTGGGTTACACCACAAACGGCGTACTTGGACAAAACAGCATTGGTCGCGTAGGCGGCCTTGGCTATAACCAAATGGACGTTATGGGCTTGACTCTCGTAGTTGACAACAACTTTGCCAGCGGAACCATGCTTGTCGTTTACGCTCCGGGCTTTGAAATCTACGAATCAGGCCCATCTTTGATGACCTTTGACGACGCTTCTAAGCTCGGCAAGACCTTCTCGCTTCACCAGTACTTCGCAACGTTCGTAGCTAAGTCAAGCTTCATTCAGGGAATCGTAATCGCTTAGTCGAAAGGCGGCCTGCTGGCTATGGCCACCTATCAAATCATATTTGCTCAACTGCTAGACAACTATGCAGTAGTTCAAACCCTGACTAACCCTGAAATACAGGCAGGCGAAAGCATTGTCGTCGCTAGTGTCTCAGCAACTTTTAACGGCACAAAAACCGTTTACGCTATGCCACAGTACGAATTTCTTGGCGTAGACAGCGACGGCGACCTGCTTTACAACACCAGCGTACCTATACCTAATCAGGTGCTTTACTATGTCGCTGGCACAGATACAGATCGTTACGCAGTCATACCTCAGGGGACGCTCACCCATACGCAAACCTGCACATGGACAAACGGCACCCAACTAGGTACCTACCTTGGCATAGACCTTGCAGGCGTAGACGAAACTGCTTTCTTAACTGAATGCGCTAATGCGGCAAACAATTTTATATTTCTTCGCAGACAGGAAAGCGGATATACGGACTCTTTAACTACTTCGCCCGGAACACAAGTAACCTTAGCAACCAAAATGTATGGTGCTGCAATGTACCGCCAAAGAGGCTCTGTAGACCAATTCGCTAGCTTCTCAGAAATGGGCCAAGTACCTACGACAGGACTCAGCCCGATCATTAAGCAGCTTGCAGGAATCCCTAGGCCAGCTGTCGCATGACCGTATATACAGACCTGTTCAATGAGGCAATAGACGATCTCATTACGACCTTGGCGACGATTACTAACCTTCGAGTCACGACAGACCCACAGAAAATAAACCCGCCTTGTGTCTTCTTAGACGCCCCAACTTTTGACAGCTGGTCTTCGGCAATAGTCAAAATGACGTTTGCTGTCAAAGTGATCTCTCTCGGACCGGGCAACCTTGACGCCATGCGAAACATACTCAGTATTACCGCTTTAATGCTCGCTAAGAAAGTCGCTGTTACAGCTGGACGCCCGGGCTTTATCACTATCGGCGGCCAAGACTTCCCCTGCTACGATCTAGACATATCCCTACAAGCACAAGCGAGCGCATAATGATCAAGATTGTTTCACCAAGAGTAGGCGTACCGGGCGAAGTGTTTGTGCCTGAAGAGGGCGTCAACATTGAAGCCTTGATCGCTGGCGGTTTTGTGGTGGACACAAGCGCCAAGAAATCTGCTAAAACTACTACCGACGAACCGAAGGACTGAACCTCATGGCAACTAGCACTTATCTCTCTAATCCTGCTCTCACGATTAACGCTGTGAATCTAAGCGATCAATGTACGAGCGCAGTTATCACTCAGGTAAATACCGCTCAAAACGCTTCTACCTTCGGCAGCACGGACTCGTTCTATGTCTCAGGGACAACCAATAACACCTTTGAATGTGAACTGTTTATGAGCTATGCGGTTTCAGAAACGTATGCAACTTTGGCGGCCCTTGTCGGCACACAGACAACGATCACGATCTCGCCTACCGCTGCAGGTCTAGCAACGCCTTCGGCTACAGCCCCTAAGTTCACTTTGACTAACTGCTACCTAGAGTCTTTGCCTTTGATTAACGCAACCCTTGGCGAGCTGTCGTCTATTTCGCTCAGTTTTCAGGGCGGCACGTTGACTACTGCAGTCTCATAAACCTAACCCCTACAAGAAGGACCCGACATGAAACTTACCCTTAGAGTTGATCAGGGCGACGGCCCGCTAGAAGTGTCTACAAACCTGTTTACGATCGTCGCTTGGGAACGAAAGTTTAAAACCAAAGCCAGCAAGATCGCTGACGGTATCGGCATGGAAGATTTAGCTTTTATGGCTCATCAGGCGCTGCAACAAAATAACGTCATAGTGCCTGTGGTTTTGGACGACTTTATTAAGAAGCTTGTTTTGCTTGAGGTTATAGACAACGAGCCTGATAGCCCTTTCGTAGAGGCCACTACAGCTACGCCTTAGCCGTCCTGCTAGTGGAAACTGGCTACTGGCCGCCAAACATACCTTTTGAACATAACGACCTTGCTACAGTCTTTAAAGTAATGAATGACCAGAGGAAGTAGTAGGCATGTCGGGCGTCCAATTTAAAGCCGAAGTGATCGGTATTCGAGATACCGTCCAGCTGCTTAAAAAGACTGAGCCTGAGATCTTTAAAGAGTTTCGGTCTAAAGCCAAATTTGCTGTTGACCCGATAGTGAAGGACGCTCAGGCCCGACTCACTCAGGCTTCTAGTCGCAACGGTAAAAACGCTCCGCTGTCAGGTTTGGTTCGCCCTTGGGGAAAGAAGAAGGGCCGTGTAGTACCGGGCTGGTCACAACGGGAAGCGATTAAGGGCGTCAAGGTGCAAGTACGCCCTAGCAAGACAGCCTTTTTGACTGTCACTCAACGTCAGATAGCCCCTGCCGTTTTTGATATTGCAGGACGAAAAAACCCTAACGTGCTGTCACGACAGTTAGACCTTTTTGCTCGAGCGTCCCGAACTATGTGGCCAGCTGCCGAAAGTAAAGAAGATGAAGTCACAAAGAATCTTGCCGAACTGGTTGATTATGTGAACGAGAAAACAAATAAGAAACTAAGGTTCTAGGCATGGCTGGCATAACTATCCCTTTGATTACCGAGTTTAAAGACGTCGGTATTAAGCAAGCCTTGAAAGAGTTTAAGAAACTTGAGACAGCCGGGCAGAAAGCACAGTTTGTTATCAAGAAGGCGGCTGTTCCTGCCGCTGCTGCTTTGGCTGGCGTCGCTGCCGTTATCGGTTCCGCTGTTCAGGCCGCCATTGAAGATCAGGCTGCACAAGCTTCGCTAGCCCGTCAGATCAAAGCCAGCACTAAAGCCACAGACAAGCAGATTGCAAGCGTTGAGGATTATATAAAGAGCTTAGGTCAGTCTGTCGCAGTGTCTGACGACGAAGCTAGACCAGCGTTGCAGTCTCTCATCGTTGCCACTAAAGACATCACAAAAGCGCAAGACCTTCTTAACCTTGCCGTAGATATTTCGGCGGCGAGCGGTAAAGACTTGGCTACCGTTTCTGAAGCTTTGGCTCGAGGCTATGCAGGGAACATGAGAGGTTTACAGGCCCTGTCACCTGAGATCAAAGCAATGGTTAAGGACGGCGCAAGCCTTGAAGAAGTCCTAGCGACCCTGCAAACTAACTTTGGTGGCGCTGGTGAAGCGGCCGCTAACACCGCAGCTGGCGGAATGAAAAAACTTGGTATTGCTTTCAACGAAACCAAAGAATCTATCGGCATGGCATTCCTGCCTATTATGCAAAAGCTGTTACCTGTCGTCCAAAAGTTCAGCGCATGGGCCGAAAAGAACCCGGAACTGCTAGCCGTAGTGATCGGCGCTATGGGCGTTTTGGCTGTCTCAATTCTTGCTGTCAATGCGGCCATGATGTTAAACCCTGCTATTGCTATCACCGCTGGCATTATTGCTTTAGGCGTCGCTGTCGTTGCGGCATACAAGAAATTTGAAGGCTTCCGCAATGTAGTTAAGACTGTTGTAAACGGCATCATGTCTTATGTGGAATTTATGGTTAATGGCTGGATTAAAGCTGTCAATATCATTATTAAAGCGATGAATTTAATACCGGGCGTAGACATTAAAGAGATCGGCGGCGTCAGTTTTGGGCGTATGGGTGGCGAGCCGGGCGTTGCGCCTCCCATACATGATTCAGGCCCCGGCATGACACAAGCACCAGCCCTGTCTAGCAATGATCGAGGCATGGGCGGGCAAGCGGGCGCAATGTCTGCTATCACAATTAACGTGCAAGGCGCAGACCCTAACGCTGTCGTACAAGCGCTGCAAAGGTACGTCAGGACTTCAGGCCCCGTGCCGGTAAACATTAGGGCAATGTAATGCCAAAATTGACATGGAAAGTAACTAACCATACGCAAGCCGATTTAGATATAACGCAATATGTGAGGTCTTTAAATTTTACTTTAGGCCGTCCGTCGCCAGTCTCGCCGTATTCGGGAAACAGCGCCAGCGTCACAATGTCGTCTTATGGTGGTCTTGAAACGTATGTTGCTGTAAATGACAAAATCTATTTGTATGCGCAGGCAACAGGCGGTTCGTACCAACTAAAATTTGTGGGCCGTGTTGCTTCTCGTAATTACAACGACGAACCAGGAACAGGCATAAACAGCACTATGACTGTGCTATTAAACGACGGTTTGCTTCAGGCTGGCATGGCTAATTTTAATGCACAAAGCCTGACAAGCGTTAACGATCAAATACAAGAAATAGATTCTGTGTTACCGCAAATAAGTATTAGCGGTTCTAACACAGACATAAACATTTCAACTGGCACTTTTAGCGTTAATGCAAATCAGCGCATAAACGAAATTGTTGCTGGCGACCGTGGCGTATTTGCTTTAGTTAGCGGAGGATATGTGTATGTAGCGCCAAGCAATTTTGATACTAACGTTGAATCAACTTTAACTATTGGACGGACTACTTCAGCGTCACAAATTGCTTACCAAGACCTTGTCCGTGTCGAAGCGGCTAGTAACAGTCTTTTCTATACGCAGGCAACAATTACAGGTTCAGCAGCTACAGAGACAAGCAATGCCGAAAACATAGCAACTTACGGAACCCGAACTTTTACGGCGACAACGGCACAAAGTCAACTTGTAGGCCAATCGGCGCAATGGTACGCAAACGCTTTTAGCGACCCTAACGTTGAATCTTTATATGTCACTTTTACTGATGTAGCCCAAAATCAGACAGCGTTAAATCTTTGGAACGTAAACTTTGAATTTTTGCAGGTTAGTTATACGCCACCCGGCGGAGTATCAACAACTGGCTATTACTGGCCTGAACAAATTACTTTTAACGCCACAACTAGCCAAACTACGGTTGACATGCTTCTGTCACCGCAGACGTATTATGCCAACTTTATTTTAGATGACGCCGTTTTTGGTGTCTTGGACACAGATCGCCTAGGCGTCTAGTAAGGTACAAATCATGGCTGTAACACCCAACACCACGTTCAGTTCCGGCGCTATTTTGACGGCTGCACAAATGAACCGTTTTGGTCGTGGCATTATGGCTACGCCTGCTACCTCGACTACTACAGACAGCACCATAACAACAACCGAAGAAGTCATGTTGACTTACACGTTTAACGCTGTTAGCGGTCGAATGTACGAAGTTACCTATGTAGAACCATCTTTATTAGGCACAACAGCAACAACGCTAAACGCAAGAATTAGAGAAGATAACGTTACTGGGGCAACTATTAACCAAATACGCATGCCGATTTCTACGACACTTCAGGGAAACATTTGTTTAACTTTTGTGTTTACCGCCGCCTCTACCGCTTCTAAAACGATTGTTGCAACTTTGCTGGCAGGCGCTAACACCGTGACCGCCACAAGGTCATCTGTTTTGACAGCTGCACTTTGGGCCGTTGACATTGGGGCGTCGTGAAAGCCCTTATTGCTGCAGGACTATTAGCCGTGGCCCTAATGTTTGTGGTGACCAGCTGTGGCGACAGAACCCGTGAAACTTGCCAAGATCAACCAACAGCGTCGAGGTGCAACCCATGAAAAAATACAGCAACAGCGAAATTAAAGCCCGCCTAATTCTTATCGTAGGTATCGCTTTAGCGTTAGCGTTCCTAGGGTCAACAGGCGCCCTACTGTACGGCCTGCTGTTTGTTGTACAGCCATTAGACGTCAGCCCTAATGACGAATCTGCTTGGGCTTTACTGTCCCCAATGATGTTGTTTCTTACGGGCGCCCTATCTGGAATCCTTGCCAGCAACGGCCTTAAAGACAAAGGGCAAGGCGATGACCAGTAGGCCCTATACCGGGACAAAAGACGCTGTGCACGAAAAGCCCCGTGAAGGCACTAAAGCGTTTGTCGAATACTGCAAATTCCTGTTTGGCGTCAAGTCTCTAGGAATTTTTGCTAACCGCAATGTCAACGGGTCAGGTATGCATAATCCGCCTAAGTCTGTGCATGCCACATGGCGAGCTTTTGACCTGTCTTGTGACGCTAAAACCCGCTACAAGCTCATTGACTTTCTATACACCCATAGAGACATTTTAGGCGTCGAGGAAATACACGATTACAGCAACACTTATAAGCCGTCAAAGTTTGGTTGGGGCGCTGGTTACCGCTGTGATCGTGACGCTTGGAAGGTCTACGAAAAAAACACTATTGGCAGCAAAAACGGGCAATGGGTCCACGTGGAAATCTCGCCTCTTTTGGCTGATCACCCCGATGTCGTCGCCCATGCTTTCGAGACGATCTTGAAGGGTCCTTGACTTAGCGCCTACGCTTCGGTAAACATATCCCGACCTTAATCCCGACTAAAGGACACAGAAATGAACCCTTACAGATTCCTATTGGCTTTGGCTTTGACCTTCACAGGGTTAGTGGTGGCGTATGGCGGCGGTAACCCTCCTACCGACGCCGCCCCGCTAGCCGATCTCCCCTACAACACTGTTGACATACTCACCCCTGAGCAACAGAAAGCCCGCATTGAGGCTTTAAACGCCGTTACAGAGCCTCCGCTACCCGAAACGACTAATGCACCTGTGGACGCTTTTGCCTCGTACAAATGTGGCGTATGGTTCCCGCTTGCAATAGAGCAAGGCTGGCCCGATAACCCGATAGTGCTTAAGACGCTTGATCGGATTATGTGGCGAGAGTCCCGCTGTCAACCAGCTGCCGATTCAGGACCCGATCACGGCCTCATGCAGATCAACCAAATACACAGCGACTACATAGAACAGCTCGGCTGGACTCATGAAGGCATGAAAGACCCTACGGCTAATCTTCGGTTTGCTTATCTGCTTTGGTCGGGCCGTGAGGAAGAAGGTCAATGCGGCTGGACACCTTGGCGTATCGAATGCTAGGAGATCGCCCCGACTGGCAAGAGCAAGCCGCCTGCCACGACACCCCGACAGTGCTTTTCTTCCCAACTAACCCGAGAGACAGCAAAAAGAACTTGGAGATCATTACGCCTATCTGTGAAGCATGCCCGGTATACAGCAACTGTTACGCCTACGCTATGTCGTTTGGCGAGAAGCAGTTAACGGGAATTTGGGCTGGCACGACAGAGCGCCGAAGGCAAGAACTCAAGAGGCAGTGGCAATACGCATTAGCCTTCTGATATGTTCCGATTACCCGACAACCCGAAAGGACCCGACAATGAATGAACAGTTAAACGAAATGACGAAAGCGATCACCAAAGCCGAGATCGCTATGAAGGCGGCCGCATGGCAGTTAGAGTCTCAACGCTCCGACATTGACCAGTTACGCAAATGCCTATTTGAGTTGGCGTACACAGCCGAAGAGCATGGCATAAACCTTGTCAACCTGACTAAGAACAGCCAAGACACTATTGTTGCTATGAGACTTGGCGGCTTCAAATGAACCTTGGCGACTATGTAGACGTACCTACAAGGTTTCGGCTGGCGCTTGACAAATGGCCTGACCTACGGGTAGTAGAGACGCCAGCCGAAGTAGTCACGATAGGAGACAGGACCTTCATATCGGTCACTATGACTGTCTATCGTGACCCGTCTGACCCGTTGCCTTGCATTGCGACCTGTTGGGAAAATTTCCCCGGGTTGACGCCGTACACAAAAAATTCAGAGGCAATGAATTGCAGCACAAGCGCTTTAGGTAGGGCCTTAGGGTTAATGATTCCGTTTGGCAAAATGGCGTCTTTTGAAGAAGTACAAAACCGTCAGAACGATACGCCAGCAGCTGCACCTCGAGCGCCCCGGGTAGATACACAGAAACGCTTTGACGGTCAACGGGCGACACAAGTAGACCCTGCAATAGAAAAGCCTTGGCCAGTCAGTAAGACACAGCTGCAGAACTTGGCGGCTATCGGATATACAGGTGCTGTGCCTGCAACATGGAACGAAGCCAAAGCGATCATTGAGCGAATGGGGAAGAAGTAATGCAACTGTTTGACATGGACAACTACGCAAAATTAAAGCATTACAACACAATTATTGTGACGCCCGAGTTTGTAGCCCGCTTTGAGTCAAAGGTAGTCCGTGACGATTGTATGCCTAACGGCTGCCACATATGGACTGGTCTTTTAAATTACAAAAATTATGGTTGGGTTACAAATAACAAAAAACAAGTTAAAGCTCATCGGGCTAGTTACGTTATTTACAACGGCGAAATACCACATGGCATGTTGGTTTGTCATCGTTGTGATAATCCTCAATGTGTTAACCCTGCTCATTTATTCTTAGGTACCGCTTCAGATAATGAACAAGACAAAATGAGTAAAGGCAGACATCACCAACTAATAAAAACTCATTGCCCTTACGGTCATGAGTATGCTGGCGACAATTTGTATATTGACAAAGACGGTCATCGGAATTGTCGGGCCTGTTTTAAATTGTCCTATAAACGTTACAAAGCAAAAAAGCAGTCATTGTCGTGAAGGAGTCTTACTTTCAGTCACAGGTCATCATGCTCGCTAAATTGCATGGCTGGCTGGTGATGCACACTCGAGCGGTAGAGATTCGCCCGGGCGTATGGAAAACACCGCTTCAAGGTCATGCAGGCTTCCCCGATCTAGTCCTAGTCCACCCTGACAGGGGCTTAATCTTCGCCGAGCTTAAAAGCGACAAAGGGAAACTATCCGCCATGCAGATCGTATGGTCTGAAGCGTTGACCATCGCAGGGCAAGAAGTGTATCTGTGGCGGCCTAAAGACATTCAAGACATATCAACCCGACTAGCAAGGAAACCAACATGAAAACTGTCGTACCAGCTAACCCGATCAAGGTCTATCAACGCTTTGGCGACATCAGCGACGGCGACTACACGGCCAGCAACATCGCTTTCATACTTGTGGATAATAAAGCAGGTTTCTATGACTACTATTTCGTAACTATCAGCGGAACTTCAATACCAGCCCGAGACATAGCCTTCGCTCGAGTGCTCATAGACGGCCAGTGGGTTAGTCACGATTAAACATAATTTGACATAGTTGGTTCCCCTTAAAGATTAACTGTTGGGGATTAAATGATAGGACAGGTGAGAACCTGTCAGCCAGCACGACAACAGCAGACCATAAGCGAGATGGTCATTAGCCCCGGCACCAGCTGAACTGTGCCAACGGGGAACATTCGGTGACGAAGGTAGATGATCATGTCATGTGATCAATCAGCGTTCAAACGTACATTGCGAAAGGTTGTCCCCTGAACAAAACTAGAACGGCTCCCTTGGGCTACTAGCCCTAAATAGTGGGGAACACAAACAACCGATACTCACATGTCAACCGAGGACAACCGAAGCGGCGCCCTTCCGCTTTGGGCGTCAGCGCCCTTGACCTTGACCTACGCCCTTGACCTAACATCACCACAAACCCAACAGAAAGCAACAGCCCGACATGGACCGACAACAAACCCTATTCCCTGCACCACAAAGCAAAAGCGGAAACGACGACTGGTTCACACCAAAATGGATCTTTGACATGCTTGACTTGACCTTTGACGTTGATGTTGCCTCACCGCCAGATGGAGTGCCGTGGATACCAGCCCGCCGCTTCTACACGATGGCCGACGACGGACTCGCCCAACCATGGGAAGGACTTGTCTGGATGAATCCACCATTTAGCAACGGCACACCATGGATTCATAGATTCATTGAACACGGCAACGGCATTGCACTACTCCCATTCGCAAGATCTAAATGGCTGTCAGTGATGTGGGAATCAAGCGCAACTATCCTCAACCTTCCCTCAGACCTTAAGTTCACAAAGCCAAACCTTGAAGTCATGGGAATGAACTATGGCGCATTGTTGTGGGCCATGGGCGAACAAGCACAAACGGCGCTAACGAAGCTAGGCAAAATAAGATGAGCAGATTCCACACAACCCAAGACCCGATCTACAGAGCCAACCGCAAACTACTCCTACAAGACGGCCCCGACTGTGCAATAGGACTCGACTGCTGCACCCGAATAGCAACCACAGCAGATCACATCATCGCAGTCTCCGAAGGCGGTAGCGACGACCTCGACAACCTACGGCCAGCATGCCGACCCTGCAACTCATCACTAGGAGCATCACTAGGCAACCGCCAACGATCAAAGGCATACCGAATCATTAACGACCCTGTGGACAAGTCACCAAAGATATCCACAGAGTTATCCACAGGCACAAACGACAACGCAAAACCAAAAATAGCCCGTGACCAGCACTTTCATTTTTCTGACGGAAAAACGATAGAC
>Ga0208916_10001223_pt1 | contig 11230 bp, 8 predicted proteins | sample DEB19_08_DNA_5_FD_184523 | JGI IMG/M metagenome (GOLD analysis project Ga0208916, IMG submission 184523) | Aqueous microbial communities from the Delaware River and Bay under freshwater to marine salinity gradient to study organic matter... | ecosystem: Environmental > Aquatic > Marine > Coastal... | reverse complement strand
TGAGGCCGGCATGGTGCTCGAAGGGTGGGAAGTTAAATCAGTCCGCGAAGGCAAAGTGCAGTTGACCGACGGTTACGTGGTCATCCGTAACGGCGAACTGTTCATCATTGGTTGCCAGATCAACCCACTGGGTACGGCCTCTACGCATGTGCAACCAGACTCCATTCGCACCAAGAAGCTCTTGATGCACAAAGAAGAAATCAAGCGCTTGCTCGGCAAGGTTGAGCAAAAAGGGTTCACGCTGGTGCCTCTCAACATGCACTGGAAATCAGGCCGGGTGAAGTGCGAAATTGGCCTAGCCAAAGGCAAGGCCGAGCACGACAAGCGCGACACCATCAAGGACCGTGAAGGCAAGCGCGAGGTTGAGCGCGTGATGAAGTCACGCGCCCGCTGAAGGTTACAGATTTTTCAGCGGATGCGTTTCAGCCGTCCAAGGGCTGACGAAAAATGCATCCGCCATGCCTGGCTTCACATCTTCAATGCGTGCCGGATTCCACTTCGGCGTGTAGTCCTTGTCGATGACCAAGGCGCGAATGCCCTCCATGACTTCACTGGCGGTGCCGGGACGGTCATAAAAGCAGTGGTGCACCATGTCGCGCTCCATACGCAAGTCGTCGGCCAAGGTCATCTGTCGAGCACGGCGAATCTGCTCCAGCGTCACGTGCAACATCAACGGTGAACGCTTACGCAATGCTGTTGCCGCTTTCTGTGCCCAGCGGTCGTCCTTTGCTTTCTCCAGAGCGTCAACCATGTGCTTGACCCGCAAGAGAGAAAAGAAACTGTCAATGTGGCTGTCTGGCTGAATCAACGACGGGTCGGGCTGGCCGACTTCACTGGCGAGCCAGCTCTTGGCTTCGTTGATGCTGGTGAATGTTTGTGTTCCCATGGCAGCCCATATGGATGGCATGCGCGCGGCGTCCACTTTCACATCGGCCAGACCGTATTGCAGCGCTTCATCGGCACCAATCACATCGCCGATGAGCGCCAGATATTCACCCACATGACCGGGGCAACGACTCAAAAAATAACCGCCACCCACGTCAGGGAACAGGCCGATATTTGTCTCTGGCATCGCCATGCGGGTGTGCTCGGTGACGATACGCAGGCTTGCGCCCTGGCTGACGCCCATGCCACCCCCCATGACCACGCCATCCATGAACGCCACAAACGGTTTGCGGTATTGATGGATCAGGTGATTGAGTTGGTACTCTTCGGTGAAAAAATCATCCAGTGAGCTGTCGTTCGCCAAGATCGCCTGATGGAAGTAGCGGATATCACCGCCCGCGCTAAAGCCCCCAAACAAGGCCTCAGTGGTTCCCGGGCGCCCCACTTTGTTACTGCCACGGATAGCGACCACCATCACGGCCGGGTCGTCTTGCAACTCGCGCAATGCGGTCGTCAGATCGCGCACCATCGACAGCGACAACGCATTCAGCGCCTTCGGCCGGTTCAGCGTGATGAGACCCGCGTTGCCGCGGCGTTCAACCACGACATGGCTGGCGGACTCGGACGGTTGGGCATGGGCTGCAGTGGCGGTGGTGCTGTTCATAAGTTTCTGTTTGTCTCAGGTGATGGACGACTGAAGGCAAAACGCACCGCAAGACCGTGAAGGTCGCGCGGTGCGTCCAAAGCCTCAAGGCTTGTGGCGATTAACGGTTAAAGCGCTTGCGATCGCTTTCAGTCAGGTAACGCTTGCGAAGGCGAATCGACTTGGGCGTGATTTCAACCAGTTCGTCGTCCTCAATGAACTCAACACCGTACTCCAGTGTGCATTCAATCGGAGGCGTGATCTTGATCGCGTCTTCTTTGCCGGACACACGGAAGTTGGTCAACTGCTTGGTACGCGTGGCATTGACCACCAGATCGTTGTCACGGCTGTGGATGCCGACAATCATGCCTTCATATACGGGGTCGTTCGCCTTGACGAACATGCGACCACGGTCGTCCAGCTTGCCCAGTGCGTAGGTGAAGATTTCACCCGCGTCCATAGAGATCAGCACACCATTTTTACGGCCACCGATGTCGCCTTTGTGCGGCTCGTAGCAGTCGAAAATGTTGGCAATCAAGCCAGAACCGCGTGTCAAGTTCAGGAACTCGTTGGTGAAACCGATCAGGCCACGGGCCGGAATGCGGTACTCCAAACGAACGCGGCCACGGCCGTCAGATTCCATGTTGACCAAGTCGCCCTTACGCTCGCCCAAGGCTTGCATCACGCCACCTTGGTGGGTTTCTTCGATGTCAGCGGTGACCAACTCGATAGGCTCCCACTTCTCGCCGTTGACTTCTTTGATCACCACGCGTGGCTTGGAAACAGCCATCTCGAAGCCTTCACGGCGCATGTTTTCCAACAGAATAGTCAAGTGCAACTCACCACGACCCATGACTTCGAAGATACCTTCTTCGTCGGTTTCTTTGACGCGCAAAGCGACGTTGTGTTGCAGTTCTTTTTGCAGGCGGTCCCAGATCTGACGGCTGGTGACATACTTGCCTTCACGGCCGGCCAATGGGCTGGTGTTCACGCAGAAGTTCATGGTCAACGTTGGCTCATCAACCTTCAGCATCGGCAGAGGTGTTGGCGTCAGTGGATCTGTGATCGTCACGCCGATGCCGATGTCGTTGATACCGTTGATCAGCACAATTTCACCTGGGCCGGCTTCGTCAGTTTGAACGCGCTCCAAGCCTTGGAATGTCAGCACTTGATTGATACGGCCTTTGATGGCTTTGCCGTCCGGACCTTCCATGACAACCACATCCATCATCGGCTTGATCGTGCCCTGCTTGATACGGCCAACACCAATGCGACCGACGAAAGTAGAGAAGTCGAGTGCAGAAATTTGCAGTTGCAGCGGTGCAGCAGGATCGCCAGTTTGCGCAGGCACATGCTTCAGCACGGTGTCAAACAGGGCGGACATGTCTGGACCCCACTGCTCGCCCGGTGCACCCTCTTCCATCGACGACCAGCCATTGATGCCGGAGGCGTAAACGACTGGGAAATCCAGTTGCTCATCAGTCGCGCCGAGCTTGTCGAACAGATCGAACGCTGCGTTGACGACGAAGTCAGGACGTGCGCCTGGCTTGTCCACTTTGTTCACCACCAAGATGGGCTTGAGGCCAAGAGCCAAAGCTTTTTTGGTCACGAAACGTGTTTGCGGCATAGGGCCTTCTTGCGCGTCAATCAGCAGCACAACGCCGTCAACCATCGACAAGGCGCGCTCCACCTCACCACCAAAGTCAGCGTGGCCTGGTGTGTCAACGATGTTGATGTGTGTGCCCTTCCAGGTCACAGCGCAGTTCTTGGCCAAAATCGTGATGCCACGCTCTTTTTCAATGGCGTTGTTGTCCATCACGGTGTCGACGACTTTTTCGTGTTCGGCGAAGGTACCGGACTGACGCAGCAATTGGTCAACCATGGTGGTCTTACCATGGTCAACGTGGGCGATGATGGCGATGTTACGGATCTGTTTATGACTCATGGTGGGCTTTCTAAAACTTCAAAAACTTTTTTGTCTGGACTGTCTGTTGTGACATCAAGACAAGGCTGGGGGCTCATCGGAATGAAGCGCTGGACCAGCCGATGCTGAGGTTGCACTGCCAATGGCGGCACTCTTCAGCATGTCCTGTACTTCAATGGGGCTGAGCAAACGCTCAGGAATCAACTCGTTGGCGGTCACGTGGGCCGTGCCTAAAAATGCATGTGGATCAGTGCCAAAAACCTGCACCAATGGCTGGTTTTCGGCGATCTGCGGGCCCCACTGGCCGGCGTCACCGCGGCGGCGCAGACCACTTAAAAATCTGCCTGCGTTAGCGGCATCCAGACTGACTGATGGTGCGGCTGAAACCAGCGACTGAGGCGGCAACAAGCAGGCGTCACGCTCAGCTTCGTTCATGGCTTCAAGTGCTGGCAGGCTGACGCACTGACTGGCGATAAATCCACCGGTTTCAATGCGACGTAAAAATCCTAGGTGTGCGCCGCAACCAATGGCTTCACCGATGTCTTCGCCCAGCGTGCGGATATAAGTCCCCTTGCTACAACGAACGATAATGCGAATCGCCGCTGCGGCACGGTCATCATGGGCAAGTGCCATGTGCAGTTCGTGAATCAAGATGTGGCGCGGCTCACGCTCAACTTCTTTGCCTGCACGGGCGTATTCGTACAGCGCCTTGCCGTCCTTTTTAAGTGCCGAATACATGGGCGGAATTTGCGCTTGCGGACCGCTGAACTGTGACGTCAATTGAGCGAGCAAGTCAGCGGTGATCTCAGGCACGTCACGGGTTTCAATGACATCGCCTTCGGCATCTGCAGTAGTGGTTTTTTGACCCAACAGCAAAACAGCTTCGTAGGTCTTGTCCGCTTCCAATTGCATCTGGCTGAACTTGGTAGCAGCACCAAAACACAGCGGCAAAACACCCGTTGCCAGCGGATCGAGCGTGCCGGTATGACCCGCTTTTTCGGCGCGCATCAGCCACTTGGCTTTTTGCAAGGCCTGATTACTCGACAGACCTATCGGCTTGTCGAGCAGCAGCACGCCATGCACGGGACGTCGCTGTATTTTCTGGCGGGGACTGGAAGTTTGCGTCATATATATCGACAGGCTCGGCGAGCAGATTTGTCTGCAAGCTGGCTAGCACCGTTAACCCTGAACCTGTCAAAGGGCAACGGCGCTGGATCAGTCGTCTTGAGCGCGAGAGGAAACAGCCTTGGCTATCAAGGCGTTCATGTCTGAGGCACGTTCAGTCGTTCGGTCAAACAAAAAATGCAGGGTTGGCACGGTGTGAATCATCAGCTTCTTGAACAAACCATTGCGCAGAAAACCTGCGGCTTGGTTCAAGGCTTCTTCACATTCTTTAGGGTCACCCACCAACACGCTGAAAAACACTTTGGCATGCGCGTAGTCGGGCGTAACTTCAACTGACTGCACAGTCACCATCCCCACCCGTGGATCTTTCAACTCGCGCGCGATCAGCTCCGTCAGATCACGCTGGATCTGGTCGGCTACGCGAAAACCGCGGTTAGGGGTGGATGATTTCTTACGCATTTAAAAATTCAAAAATATTACAGGGATGTGGTGACGGCCTCGTGACAGCAATCGCTGTCACGAGGCCGTTGGCCGCTCGCGCTTTAGGCTTCGAGCGTCCTGGCGACTTCCCTGATTTCAAAGAATTCAAGAATATCGCCGACCTGGATGTCGTTGTAGCCCTTGACGTTCAAGCCGCACTCGAAGCCTTCTTTGACTTCGCGTGCATCATCCTTAAAGCGTTTGAGCGAGTCGAGTTCACCCGTGAAGATGACCACGTTTTCGCGCAGGAGACGCAGACGCGCGTTGCGGCGAACCACACCGGCGGTGACCATACAACCGGCGATAGAACCGATCTTGCTGACCTTGAAGACTTGACGAATCTCGGCATTGCCGATGACTTCTTCTTTCTTGTCTGGTGTCAACATGCCCGACATGGCGGCACGCAGTTCGTCAACAGCGTCATAAATGATGTTGTAGTAACGAATTTCAATGCCGTTGTTTTCGGCTTGCTTGCGGGCTTGCGCATCGGCGCGGGTGTTGAATCCAATCAGCACAGCTTTGGACGCAATCGCGAGGTTGACGTCCGACTCGGAGATACCGCCGACAGCGGAATACACCAATTGAACTTTGACCTCGTCGGTGGACAACTTGAGCAGCGACTGAGCCAGAGCTTCTTGTGAACCCTGCACGTCGGCTTTGATGATGATCGGCAGCATCTTGACTTCGCCTGCCGACAGGTCCGAGAACATGTTCTCGAGCTTGGAAGCTTGTTGCTTGGCCAACTTGGTGTTGCGGAACTTGCCAGCACGGTAAGTGGCAATCTCGCGGGCACGACGCTCGTCGGTCATGACCATGAACTCGTCGCCCGCTTGAGGCACTTCGGTCAGTCCCTGGATCTCGACCGGGATCGAAGGACCGGCCGTCTTGATGGTCTTGCCGTTTTCGTCCAGCATGGCACGTACACGACCAAAGGTCGAACCGGCCAGCACCACATCACCCGCCTTCAGCGTACCGGACTGAACCAGCACGGTGGCGACCGGGCCGCGACCTTTGTCGAGACGCGCTTCAATGACAAGACCCTTGGCCAATGCTTCGACCGGGGCGCGCAATTCAAGCACCTCGGCTTGCAGCAGCACTTGCTCCAGCAATTCGTCAACGCCGGCACCGGTGTGAGCTGAAACGCCCACAAACGGCACATCTCCGCCGAACTCTTCGGGGATAACTTCTTCAGTGACCAGTTCACCCTTGACACGGTCAAGGTTGATGCCCGGTTTGTCGATCTTGTTGATGGCGACAACGATCGGAACACCTGCCGCTTTGGCGTGCTTGATGGCTTCACGGGTTTGCGGCATGACGCCGTCATCCGCCGCGACCACCAGAATCACGATGTCAGTGGCTTGTGCACCACGAGCACGCATGGCCGTGAAGGCCTCGTGACCCGGCGTGTCCAAGAAGGACACCATGCCGCGTGGAGTTTCCACGTGGTAAGCGCCGATGTGCTGGGTGATGCCACCAGCCTCGCCCGAGGCGACTTTGGCTTTACGGATGTAATCGAGCAGCGAAGTTTTGCCGTGGTCAACGTGACCCATGACAGTGACCACCGGTGCGCGTGGCAAGGACTCGGCTTGTTGGCCTTGGACGTCTTCGTCGGTGAAAGCTTCTGGATCATCCAGCGCCGCCGTGACGGCTTTGTGACCCATTTCTTCCACCACGATCATGGCGGTATCTTGGTCCAGCGGCTGGTTGATGGTGACCATCTGACCGAGCTTCATCAAGTGCTTGATGACCTCAGACGATTTCACGCTCATCTTGTGAGCCAGCTCACCCACGGTGATTGTTTCTGGCACGTGAACTTCAATGACCTTGAATTCCGATGGCGCGACAAAGGTCGACTCGGAACGCGAATCGCGGTCTGAAGAGCGACGGCCACGCGGACCACCACGGAAGTTGCCACGACCAGGGGCCGTGGGCGCACCACGTGTTTTGAGTTCGGTCTTTTTCTTGGCGTCGTCTTTCCAAGTCGAAGACAAATTCTCCGACTTGACTTCTTTCTTGCCAGCTGCGCCAGCCGCTCCAGCTGCCGCTGGGGCGCCGGGTTTGACGGCGCCAGGCACCACAGCAGGCTTGTGCAGCGTGCCCTTGATGACGGCTTTGGGGTCGATGTGTGGCACCAGCACACGCTTAGGTGCACTCATCATGGCGCGGATGCCAGCAGCTTCAGCCTCAGCCTTTTTACGGCGGTCTTGGAAGTCTTGAACCTTGGCGGCATCGGCCTGGAATTCGGCTGTGGCCTTGGCTTTGACCGCAGCTTGCGCAGCAGTGACTTCAGCGGCTTTGGCAGCTTGCGCGATCGCAGCGGCTTCGCTGGCAGCCGTAGCCGCAACAGCAGCGGCAGCATTCACCACGCTCGGGTCAGGAAACACACGGGAGCCCACAACGGGCTTGGCCGCCGCGGATTTTGGCGTTTTCTTGGCTGCAGTCGCTTTGACGGCTTCGGCCTCAGCCACTGCGGCAGCTTCAGCACTGAGCTCGGCCGCAATACGCTCTTGTTCACGAGCTGCGTCCAGTGCTTCTTTCGCATCACGCTGGCGGCACATTTCAGCGAACTCTTCTTCTTGACGACGCAGCAAATCAGCTTGTTGGCTGGCTTCTTCCTCGCGGCGAAGCAGTTCAGCGTTGTCGATGAGGGGCTCTTGCGGCGCCACGGCCACTTCGTCAGAAGTCGCATCGGAGCCGTCTTCACGCTTGACGAATGTGCGCTTCTTGCGCACTTCCACCTGAATCGTGCGAGCACGACCGGTTGAGTCGGCTTGCTTGATCTCGGTGGTCGATTTCTTGACCAAGGTGATCTTTTTACGCTCGGCGGTGGCGGTGCCATGGCTGGCCTGCAAATAGCTCAGGAGCTTTTGCTTGTCGGCCTCAGACAAATGATCGCCGGCTTCTGCCTTGGCAACGCCGGCGCTGGTCAATTGCTCGATCAGTGTTGCGGTGGGTTTATTGAGTTCAGCTGCGAATTCAGCGACTGTAGTGGTACTGGACATAATTGGGTTTCCGTGCGGCCTCCATGATCATTGCTCTTGAGCTGCAGATGCGTCATCGGTAAACCAATGGGCGCGTGCGGTCATGATCAGGGCTGTGGCTTCGTCCGGAGACTGGCCTGTGATATCGGTAAGTTCGTCAACGGCCAGGTCGGCCAGATCGTCGCGGGTGTGAATACCCGACTCGCCCAACTTGGCAATCAGCTCAGGTGTCAGACCCTCGACGTCCCGCAGATTCTGCGAAACAGCTTCGGCATCTTCTTCCTTGGCGATTTCCATCGTCAGCAAGGCGTCTTTGGCGCGCGTGCGCAGTTCATTGACGGTGTCTTCATCGAAAGATTCGATCTCAAGCATTTCCTGGATCGGCACATAAGCCACTTCTTCAAGGCTGGTGAAGCCTTCAGAGATCAGGATGTCTGCGATCTCTTCGTCCACATCCAGCTTTTCCATGAACAGCTTGCGACTGCTGTCGCTCTCTGTGGCCTGCTTCTGGGCAGACTCGTCAGCCGTCATGATGTTGATCTTCCAGCCGGTGAGCTCTGCGGCAAGGCGAACGTTTTGCCCACCGCGGCCGATCGAGATCGCCAAGTTTTCTTCATCGACCACCACATCCATGGCGTGACGCTCTTCGTCGACCACGATGGAGGAAACATTGGCAGGCGCCAGTGCGCCGATGACGAATTGCGCTGGGTCTTCACTCCACAGCACGATGTCAACACGTTCACCGGCGAGCTCATTCGTAACGCCGTTGACACGAGTGCCGCGAACGCCGACGCAAGTGCCGATGGGGTCCACGCGCTTGTCGTGCGACAGCACGGCGATTTTGGCGCGGGAACCAGGGTCACGTGCGCAAGATTTAATTTCAAGCAAACCTTGTTCGATTTCTGGCACCTCTTGGCGGAACAGCTCGATCATGTACTCAGGCGATGTACGCGAGAGGATGATGGGCGCACCGCGCAAGGTGGTGTCGACTTCCATGATCATGGCGCGCACACGGTCACCAGAGCGAAGGTTTTCCTTCGGGATCATGTCGCTGCGGCGCAGGCGTCCTTCAACACGGCCGGACTCGACAATGATGTCGCCCTTGTCCATGCGCTTGACGGTGCCCACGAAAATTTTCTCGCCGCGCGACATGAAGTCGTTCAGCAACATTTCACGCTCAGCGTCGCGGATTTTTTGCAAGATCACCTGCTTGGCAGCTTGCGCGCCAATGCGGCCGATCGGCAGGCTTTCGACTGGTTTTTCGATGTAGTCGCCCTCTTCGATGTCCGCGATTTCGTCGCGTGCATCGCTCACCAGCTCTTCACCCTCAGGGTTTTGCAGGCCGGCTTCATCGGGCACCACCAGCCAACGGCGGAAGGTTTCGTAAACGCCGCTGTCGCGGTCCACGGCGACGCGGATGTCCACGCCTTCGGGGTAGACCTTCTTGGTGGCCGAGGCGAGCGCAAGCTCGACGGCACCAAAAACGACGTCACGTTCAACATTCTTCTCACGCGATATGGCATCAACCAACATCAACAGTTCGCGATTCATTTCACAAGCCTGCCTTTCTCTAATTACTCAGTCTGTTTATCTACAGGTGGGACGCTTTTGGGGCGGCGTCCCTTGAAGTCAACCACCGGCGCCAAACGCGCCTGTGCGATCTCGTCAAGCGTGAATCCCAGCGCCTGTAACGGTGCTGGAACTCTGTTCTTACTCACTTTTTGACCTGGCTTGACGTCTGGCTCTTCAGTCCAGACGATTTGCCAGCCGGTATCGACACGCTCTAGCGTGCCGCGAAATTTCTTGCGATTGGCCGAAACCACCGAGCCCGCACTGGCGGCTATGCCGATAGGTGCTTTCAGGGTAATGTCGATCAAGTCACCGGTAAAACGTTCAAAATCTTGTTCCGTGCGCAGCGGTCGGTCGATTCCGGGCGAGCTGACCTCCAGCCGGGAATACTCAGTGCCCTCAACTTCCAGCACAAACTGAAGCTGGCGAGTTACTTTTTCGCAGTCTTCTGCATTGATGTGCTGCTCTGCACCCGGGGCTGTTCCTGACAGATAAGGCATGTCAATCGTCACGCGCAGCAATCCGCCGGTCGTGCGTTCAATGTCAACCAGCTCGTATCCAAGCCCGGTCACAGTCTGACTAATCGTGCCGTGTAAATCTTGTAAAGCCATTCAGTCTCTAAAACCAATCCACTGCAAAAACAAACGCCCAAAAAAAATGGACGGTGAAAACCCGCCCATTTGGTCGTGAAGCCGGTATTGTAGCCTCAGGTGCAGCACTCTGCAAACAAAATTCATGCCTAAGCACCCACCATCGCAAGGCTGAGTTGCCGTTTCTAACGTTCAGGCCGTTTGCGTCACCAGCAAGCGCGTGTAAGGGTGTTGAGGCGACTGGAGGACTTGGTCGACCGTACCCGATTCAAGGATCTCGCCCCCTTGCATCACCAGCACATCATGGGCCATGGCCCGAATCACATCGACATCGTGGGTGATGAGCAGGTAACTCAGGCCGCGCTCGCGTTGCAAGCGCTGAAGCAATTCCAGCACTTGCTTCTGAACGGTGACGTCGAGAGCGCTGGTGGGCTCGTCAAGGACCAATATGTCGGGCTCCACCATCAGCGCCCGGGCTATCGCCACACGCTGGCGCTGGCCACCCGAAAATTCATGCGGATAGCGTTGCAACAGCAAGGGGAATTGGGCTTCGGTCATGCCCACGTCGGCCAGCGCATGGATCACCCGTTGGTAACGCTGCCCAACGGACAAGTCAGGCTGATGGACGCGCAGGCCTTCGCCCACAATTTCCTCAATTGTCATGCGCGGCGACAGCGACGAAAACGGGTCTTGGAACACCACCTGCACCGCCCGCCGTAATGCTTTGTCATTAGCGGCTTCGCGACGCCAAGATTTGCCGACCAATTGCAGCTCCCCCTGACTGGGGTGCAAGCCAAGGACGGCCAGCGCCAAGGTGGATTTACCCGAACCAGACTCCCCGATGACGCCCAGCGTTCGCCCCTTTTCAAGGCTGAAACTCGCGGACTGAACGGCAACAAACTCCCCTTTTTTGAACCAGCCTTTGACTCCCGCGGTGGGCACCGGGTAGCTGACGCGCAGGTTCCGGCACTGCATCACGGGGGCTACAGAAGCATCTGCAGGCACCTCAGTCACATCGCGCTCGGGCCGACTG